>OJJN01000167.1_pt1 | contig 18216 bp, 19 predicted proteins | sample 1596321 | NCBI WGS metagenome assembly OJJN01 (sample SAMEA4350123, study PRJEB24818) | metagenome | biome: human; feature: gut; material: faeces | place: Denmark | collected 2013-09 | reverse complement strand
GGGAGGTAAGGCATATTGAGTGCTGGGCTTGTTTGGTGTAATCGGAGATGTGTGTGATATCTATTTTTGTTTTTTTTTTTTTTTCAAGCAGAAGACGGCATACGAGATTTCTGCCTGTCTCGTGGGCTCGGAGATGTGTATAAGAGACAGGAAGGCGATCGCCCTGCTGGGCGAGATGCAAATCCCGGACGCGGCGCAGGTGATGGATCGCTATCCGTTTGAGCTTTCCGGCGGTATGCGCCAGCGGGTGATGATCGCCCTTGCCTTCTCCTGCGAGCCGGAGCTGATCATCGCCGATGAACCCACCACCGCGCTGGATGTGACCGTTCAGCGCCAGGTGCTACGGCTGTTGAAACATAAAGCGCGCGCCAGCGGGACGTCGGTGCTGTTTATCAGTCACGATATGGCGGTCGTCTCGCAGCTTTGTGACCGGATGTACGTCATGTACGCAGGCAGCGTGATCGAAAGCGGCAGCACGCAGACCTTGATTCACCATCCTGTACACCCCTATTCGATCGGCCTGCTGCGGTGTGCCCCGGAAAATGGTGAACCGCGCGAGATCCTCCCGGCTATTCCCGGCACGGTGCCTAACCTCAGCCACCTCCCGCGCGGATGTGCCTTTCGCGAACGCTGTTTTGCTGCCGGTGCGAAATGCAGCGAAACGCCGCGCTTAATTTCCACGGGCGCAGAAGGCCAGCAGGCTGCCTGCTGGTACCCACAACAGGAGAAACGCCATGTCTGAGGTACTGCTGGAACTGGACAGCGTGCATGTGAATTTTCCTGCACGCAAAAACTGGCTGGGGCGCGTGACGGAGCAGGTGCACGCTCTGAACGGCATGGATCTCCGGATCCATCGCGGCGAAACGCTGGGCGTGGTGGGGGAATCAGGCTGTGGGAAAAGCACGCTGGCGCAGCTGTTGATGGGCATGCTCAAACCGAGTACCGGTGCGTGTCAGCGCGCGAATGCGGCAGGCGGTATGCAGATGGTATTTCAGGACCCGCTCTCGTCCCTCGATCCGCGTTTACCCGTCTGGCGCATCATCACCGAGCCGGTGTGGATCCAGCAACGCCGCAGCGAACGGGAGCGTCGCCAGCTGGCTGGGACGCTGGCGCAGCAGGTGGGCATTCGAGCGGAATATCTTGACCGTCTGCCGCATGCGTTTTCCGGCGGACAGCGTCAGCGCATCGCTATCGCCCGGGCGCTCTCTTCGGATCCGGACATCATCGTGCTGGATGAACCCACCAGCGCGCTGGATATTTCCGTCCAGGCGCAGATCCTCAATTTGCTGGTTGCCCTGCAACAGCAGCGCAATCTGACCTACGTGCTGATCTCGCACAACGTCTCGGTGGTCCGGCACATGAGTGACCGGGTGGCGGTGATGTATCTGGGGCAGATTGTGGAGCTGGGTCCGGCGGACCAGGTGCTGGGACAGCCGCGGCATCCGTATACGCAGCTGCTGCTTGACTCCGTTCCCCGTACCGGAGAACCGCTGGACGAAGAGCTGGCATTACGCAAAACCGATCTCCCCGGTAATCGCCACCTGCCCGATGGGTGCTATTTTCGCGACCGCTGCCCGCTGGCAACAGAGGGGTGCGAACGGCCGCAGCCGCTTCAGCCCGCAGAGGGAGGCCGAAGCGTACGCTGCTGGCGTAACCGCTAGATTTGCGCCATCCCGCCATCGACAAACAGCTCCGTGGCGTTTATAAAGCTGGCGGCATCGGATGCCAGAAACGCCACGGCTTTCCCGACTTCACCCGGCGCGCCCAGGCGACCCAGCGGCACCTGGGCCGCCAGCGCGTCGTATAATCCCTGACGCTGTTCTTCGGGAACCAGATCGCCAAGACCGGGCGTTTTCACGGGGCCAGGGCTGACGACGTTGACGCGTATCCCGCGGCCCTGTAAGTCCAGCGCCCAGGAGCGGGCAAAGTTACGCACGGCGGCTTTACTGGCGCTGTAGACGCTGAAATTCGCCGTCCCCTTAATCGAAACCGTCGATCCGGTGAGGATAATGGATGAACCAGAGGAGAGCAGCGGCAGCGCTTTCTGGACGGTGAACAGCACGCCGCGCACGTTGGTGGCAAAAATCCGGTCAAACTGCTCTTCGGTGATGGCGCCCAGCGGCAGCATGTCGCCGCCTCCGGCGTTGGCGAACAGAATATCGAGTCGTCCTTCTTCTTTAGCAATCTGCGCGTAAACCGCATCCAGATCGGCCATTCTGGAGACGTCAGCGCGGATAGCTACCGCCGCGGCGCCAATGTCTGCCCGCGCGGAATCCAGTTCGGCCTGACGACGTCCGGTGATATAGACCTTCGCTCCCTGCGCCGCCAGCTCCTGTGCCGTTGCGAGACCAATACCGGTGCTGCCGCCGGTCACCAGAGCGATTTTTCCTGCAAGCGTTGTATTCATACTCATAACCTTCTGTTGTGATGTAAAAGAGGAGCGTTTGCCCGCGTCAGGCAGACTTTAGTCCTTGCGGGATTAGCGATAAACGGGCAAAAATGAAAATGAATTTTCACAGCAGGAAATAATCAGAGGAGATCTGTGTGGATCAGCTAATGGCAATGCGCGCCTTTACGCGGGTGGTTGAATCCGGAAGCTTTACCCGAGCGGCAGACTCCCTGAACATGCCGATAGCCACGCTGAGCAAGCTGGTAAAATCACTTGAAGCGCACCTGGAAACACGGCTGCTGCATCGCACTACGCGCCGGGTGGTCACGACGGCAGAAGGCATGGAATACTACGAGAAAGTGCTGCGGGTATTAATTGATATAGAGGACATTGATACCGCCTTTCGCGCATCGTGCTGCACGCCAAAAGGCCATTTGCGTATCGACGTGGGAGGCTCAACCGCCCGGGACGTGTTGATACCCCTGCTGCCGGATTTTTTTCAGCGCTACCCGGACCTGCGCATCAGCCTGGGGGTAGCCGATCGTCCGGTAGATTTAATCAGTGGAAACGTAGACTGCGTGATTCGCGGCGGCCCGCTGGATGACTCTTCGCTTATCGCCCGGCATATCGGTGACGCCCGGATGATCGCCTGCGCGACGCCGGGCTATCTTAAGACTCACGGCATCCCTGCCTACCCGCAGGAGCTGCGCAACGGCCATAAGCTGATAAGCTACCTTTCCCCCGTTACCGGACGCGCATTCCCGTTTCGGTTCCTCGAGCGAGGTGAACCGCTGGAGATCAGCGTTCCGCACCATCTTGGAGTCAATGAAAGCAACGCACACCTGGCCGCAGCGCTGGCGGGTTTAGGGATTATTCAGACGTTTGGCTATGCTGCGAGAGCGCATCTGAAAACGGGTGCGCTGGTAGAGATCCTGAGCGACTGGCGTCCTAAGGCGTATCCTTTTCACGTGGTCTATCCACAGAGTCGGCATTTAACGCATCGCCTGAGAGTGTTTATTGCGTGGCTTGCCGAGGTCTTCCCTGCGGCGGTAAAAGGTTAGCCGGGCATTTGCCCGGCCTGATATCAGTTCAGTTTGTAATCCAGCGTAATTTCCGCTTTCAACAGCTGCGAAACCGGGCAACCCGCCTTCGCTTTCTGAATAATGCCGTCGAACTGCTGTGGATCAATACCCGGGACCGTCACCTTGCTTTGCAGCGCCACTTTACTGATGGCAAAACCGCTGTCGGTTTTATCCAGCGAGACATCCGCCGTGGTATCGATGGAATCAGCGGTGTAACCCGCTTCACCCAGCATCAGCGACAGGGCCATAGAGAAACAGGCCGCATGCGCTGCACCAATCAGCTCTTCCGGGTTGGTCCCTTTTTCGCCCTCGAAGCGGGTGTTAAAGCCGTAAGGTTGCTGGTTAAGGACGCCACTCTCTGTTGAAACCGTCCCTTTCCCGCGTTTGATGTCGCCAGACCAGTGTGCTGAACCGTGCTTATGAATCGTCATTCTTGCTCTCCTTTTGGCTTACAAAGGGATAAGTATAGGACGCATAATCCATTTTGCGTGGAAGACAGATTAGTCCGAGCGCGTGGCAAGGTGGTTTGCCAGCGCGTCGAGGAACACACGCTGCGCCGCAGGTTGGTAGTCACGCGACTGATAAATGCCAAAAATACCAATCGGTTTTGGTGTAAAGGCGCTGAGCACCGGCACCAGGCTACCCTGCCTTAGTGCCGCGTCGGCCTCGCGCTCGGGCAGCATGGCAATACCACAGTGGTTTATCGCCGCCTCCATCAGCAGAGACGAAATGCTGGCGCTGAGATTGCCGCTGACCGCCGTCGTAACCGGCTCCCCTTCGGGCGATAAAAAACGCCACGACTGACCGGCAAAAAAGCTGTAATGCAGGCAGTTGTGCCGGGCTAAATCCTCCAGCTGCTCTGGAACACCCCGGCTGGCGAGGTAGAGCGGCGAAGCGCAAAGCACGGACCGACACTCTCCCAGTCGGCGGGCGATCATGCCCGGCTCGGGGTTATCGGTGATACGGATCGCCACGTCAATTCGCTCCCCAACCAGGCTCACCGGATGGTTATTCACATCCAGCTCAATGCGCAGCTGCGGGTAACTCTGCAACAGATCCGGCAGCACCGGAGCGATAATCTGCATCGCGGTAAAATGCGCGCAGGCGACACGCAGGGTGCCTGAGGGGGATTCCTTCACGGACTGATCTTCGATTTCCTGAGAAATTTGCGAGAGCGTGCGTGTCTTTTGCAGCACCTTCTCCCCCGCCGCCGTCAGCGTCAGCTTGCGGGTGGAACGGTTTACCAGCCGCGCACCGGCCCACTTCTCCATCTGCTCCAGATAACGGCTCACCATCGGGCGGGAGATCCCCAGCGCCCGCGCCGCCGCGCTTAAACTCCCCAGCTCACAGATGCGGTTGTACACCTGGGCGGCAATAACGCGATCCATTCTGACCTCCATTTGCTCGATTTATGAAACTAAGCATCTCCTGTTTCAGGAATTCTGGCAAATGCAGAGATCCGTACAATAGAGACTTTCCTGAAGAACAGAGACATAACCATGACAATCGCCCGCCTTGCTTTGCTGACCACCCTTTTCACTCCGGCCGTCTTTGCCGCGCCGTTAACCATTGATACGTACAACCCGCAGGAAAAAGGCATTTTTGCCGTTTCTTCCACCCTGGTGTCTGGCCCGAAAGAGGCGGTGCTGTTTGACGCGCAGTTCAGCGTGAAAGATGGCGAAGCGCTGGTAGAAAAAATCCGCCACAGCGGTAAAACGCTGAACAAAATTGTGATCACCTCCGGCGATCCGGATTTCTATTTCGGCCTGCAACCGCTGGTGAAAGCCTTCCCCAACGCCAAAGTTGTCGCCACGCAACAGGTGGTGGACCATATCAGGGCCACAAAAGACGCGAAGCTCGCCTTCTGGGGGCCGCAGATGAAAGACGGCGCGCCGACACAGCTCTACGTGCCGCAAGTGCTTGCCTCAACCACCTTTATGATTGACGGTGAGAGAGTGAATATTGAAGAGCCTGAGAGCTATGCGGCGTATGTCTGGATCCCCTCCGCAAAAACCATCCTCGGCGGCACGGGCGTCTCGTGGGGCATTCACGTCTGGACGGCGGATACCCAAACGCCGAAAAGCCGCAAACAGTGGCAGCAGACGCTGGATAGCATGGCAGCCCTTAAGCCCGAGCGCGTTATTCCTGGCCACTACCTGGGGACACCGCCAGCGGGGACCGGCGCTATCGACTTTACCCGTCGCTATCTTCAGCAGTTTGAACTGGCCCTCACGTCGCATAAAGCGTCAACCGACGTTATCAACACGATGAAAAAACAGTGGCCGAACCTGGCGGAAGTCAGCTCGCTGGAACTGAGTGCGAAAGTGAATACCGGCGAAATGAAGTGGTAATCGCCTGATTATCTCCTGCTATATTTACATTTTTTATAGCAGGAGATTAATATGCAATCGTCAGTAAGGGGCATCGACCATATCGGTATTACGGTGCCCGACATTGAAAAAGCCACCCTATTTTTTGAACGCGCTTTCGGCGCACAGGTTTTATATCATTCTGTCGATGCGGAAAGCGATAATATTGACCAGACCGCCCAACAGCACACCTTAAAATTATTGCCCGGCACTAAAATTCACGCCATCCGCATGCTCGCCATGCCTCACGGACCCGGCATAGAACTTTTCGAAATGCATGGCCCTGAACAGGGTATGCCTGCCCGCGCAAGCGACTTTGGCCTTCAGCATTTTGCTGTTTATGTTGATGATTTTGACAAGGCGATAGCTGCGTTCACCGCAGCCGGCGGGGAGATGTTTACCGAGCCAAAGCCGCTCGCGTTTCCGGATGAGCAAGGTGAAGGTAATGCTTTCTGCTACGGACAAACCCCCTGGGGTAGCATTGTGGAATTGATCTCCTGGCCGACGCCCATGCCTTATGAAAAAACGACAAATTTACGTCGCTGGAAACCCTAAATTTTATTTCTGTGCTACGGGATATGATATTTTTATTTCCAGGACGAATCTGAGCCACAACGACAAAAATATTTGCCAATCTGAATACGAATTACGATTTTGCACGCCGTAACATTAAACAGACAACGACACGGAGGCAGCATGTTTACTTATTACCCGGCACATACCACAGCAGCACAACCCGAACTCGTTAACGCGATTGCACAGGGTCTTCAGGCGGAGCACGGTGTTGTTACTGAAGATGACATTTTGATGGAACTGACCAAATGGGTGGAATCCACGGATAATGACATCCTCAGTGACATCTACCAGCAAACCATCAACTATGTGGTCAGCGGGCAAAATGCACCTTTGTAAAAACCTGCTAAGCTGGATCTGCAACCTAAGGGGTTACATTTCGTTTGCGTAAGCAAACTTGTCCTTAAAACTATCAACAGGATTGAGGAGTTAATATGAAATCGAACCGTCAGGCACGCCACATTCTGGGACTGAACTACAAGCTCTCTAACCAGCGTAAAGTGGTTATTGAAGAGGGGAGCGAAAAGCAAGTGACCCACGCCACCGGCAGGAAACGTCAGGCAGACAAGTAAGTTCCAGTACGAAATCCACAACACCATCGGTTTCCCCGGTGGTGTTTTTGTTTATGTGTTGCGGTAATTAATATTCAGCTCCTTTATAATACCGCCCGACCGCACCCCATAGCACAGGCCAGAAAGATGACAAACAGCAGTGTCAGGGACGGATCTTCTTAAAAAGAGTGAGTGACATGGACAACAAACTGAAAAAACATCGTTCCCTTTATATTCCTTACGCCGGTCCGGTTTTACTGGAATTCCCCCTTCTGAACAAAGGCAGCGCCTTCAGCATGGAAGAGCGCAGCAGCTTTAACCTGCTGGGACTCCTGCCAGAAGTGGTTGAAACCATTGAAGAACAGGCAGAACGTGCCTGGATCCAGTATCAGGGCTTTAAAACCGAAATCGATAAACACATCTACCTGCGTAATATCCAGGACACCAACGAAACCCTCTTCTACCGCCTGGTGCAGAACCATCTCGAAGAGATGATGCCCGTCATTTACACCCCAACCGTCGGCGCGGCGTGTGAACGTTTCTCAGAGATCTACCGCCGTTCCCGCGGTGTGTTCATCTCCTACCAGAACCGTCACAACATGGACGATATTCTGCAAAACGTGCCTAACCACAACATCAAAGTGATCGTGGTAACCGATGGCGAACGTATTCTGGGTCTCGGCGACCAGGGCATTGGCGGGATGGGGATCCCCATCGGTAAGCTTTCGCTGTATACCGCCTGCGGCGGAATCAGTCCGGCCTACACCCTGCCGGTGGTGCTGGACGTAGGGACCAACAACCAACAGCTGTTGAACGATCCGCTGTACATGGGCTGGCGTCACCCGCGCATTACCGACGACGAGTACTATCAGTTTGTTGATGATTTCATCCAGGCCGTGAAGCACCGCTGGCCGGACGTGCTGTTGCAGTTCGAAGACTTCGCGCAGAAAAACGCCATGCCACTACTGAACCGCTACCGCGATGAGATCTGCTCGTTCAACGATGACATTCAGGGCACCGCGGCGGTCACCGTGGGAACGCTGATTGCTGCGAGCCGTGCGGCAGGCAGCCAGCTCAGCTATCAGAAAATTGTCTTCCTGGGTGCAGGCTCCGCGGGCTGCGGCATCGCCGAGCAAATTATTGCCCAGACCCAGCGCGAAGGCTTAAGCGAAGAGCTGGCCCGCTCCCGCGTCTTTATGGTGGATCGTTTTGGCCTGCTGACCGACGGTATGCCGAACCTGCTCCCGTTCCAGACCAAACTGGTGCAGAAGCGCGAGAATCTGAAAAACTGGGATACCGACAACGAAGTGCTCTCGCTTCTTGACGTGGTGCGCAACGTGAAGCCGGACATTCTGATCGGCGTGTCCGGGCAGACCGGTCTCTTCACGGAGGAGATTATTCGCGAGATGCATAAACACTGCGAACGTCCAATCGTGATGCCGCTGTCTAACCCGACTTCACGCGTTGAGGCGACGCCGCAGGATATTATCGCCTGGACCGAAGGTAAGGCGCTGGTCGCGACCGGCAGTCCGTTTGATCCGGTGCTGTGGAAGGACAAACTCTACCCCATCGCGCAGTGCAACAACTCTTATATCTTCCCGGGAATTGGCCTGGGGGTCATCGCCTCCGGCGCGTCACGGATCACCGACGAAATGCTGATGTCCGCGAGCGAAACGCTGGCGGGTCACTCACCGCTGGTGAATAACGGTGAAGGGCTGGTACTGCCGGAGCTGAAGGACATTCACAAAGTGTCCCGCGCTATTGCCTTTGCCGTTGGCAAAATGGCGCAGCAGCAAGGCGTCGCGGTGAAAACCTCTGCCGACGCGTTGCAGCAGGCGATTGACGATAACTTCTGGATGCCGGAATACCGTAGCTATCGTCGTACTTCGATTTAAATATTGCCCCTCACCCAGCCCTCTCCCCAAAGGGGAGAGGGTGAAAACCGCACCGGACAGTCCCCTCGCCCCTTTGGGGAGAGGGTTAGGGTGAGGGGAATATACGGCACTACCCACTAGCCAAACCCATTTTCCCCCGCTACACTCCCTTCATCCATTAACCTACTGAATATATAAGGAGGCCAATTATGCTGTACTGTGAAATTTTCAATGTTTCACATACATTTGGTGATCGCACCAGCTCAAGCGTTATCGGTATCGTGCTGCGATAACTTCCGCTTGAGCGAAGACACCAACCCCTGAAATCCCTTCTCTCGGGCTTACTGAGTTATCGTCAGCGATGTTTGACGAGGCATAAACATGCCTGTAACTCCTGGGTAAGCAACAATGAGCGCTCTACTCACTGCACATTCTTTACGCGTTGATACGGCGTTCGGCACGCTCTTCGACTCTCTCTCCTTTACGTTAAAAAAAGGCGATCGCATTGGCCTGTTGGGTGATAACGGCTGCGGAAAAAGTACGCTGCTGAAAATCCTCGACGGGACGCAGTCCCCTGCCGCCGGAACCGTTTCGCTGGCGGGACATTGCCTGCTGGCGCGCGTGGAACAACATCTGCCGGAAACCCTTTATCCCCTGACTATGCTGGATGCAGTGCTGGCGCAGCTGCCTTTAGCTGAGCGCGACAGTCTGCGCTGGAAAGCCGAGACGCTGCTGGCCGGGATGGGCTTTACGGTGCAGGAAACCCTGTTGCAGTCCGCCACGCTGAGCGGCGGTCAGCATACGCGTTTGCTGCTGGCACGAGCGTTGATAAACGATCCGGATCTGCTGCTGCTGGACGAACCGAGCAACCACCTCGATTTGCCGACCCTGCTGTGGCTGGAGCAGTTTTTACAAAACTGGTCCGGCAGCTTTGTGCTGGTCTCACACGACAGGCAGTTGCTGGACGCGGTAACCAACGGCAGCTGGTTCCTGCGCGATAAGACGCTGCACGCCTTCGCCCTTCCCTGCACTGCCGCCCGTCAGGCGCTCGACGCGAAAGACGAAAGCGATGCGCTACGCCATAAGGCAGAGCAAAAAGAGATCGACCGCGTAACGGCCAGCGCCAGACGTCTCGCGACCTGGGGCAAGGTCTACGACAACGAAGATCTCTCCCGGAAGGCTAAGCAGATGGAAAAACAGGTCGAACGGCTGAAAGAGAGCCAGACGGAACTGACGGCGGGAAGCCAGTGGACCTTAACCCTGCGCGGGGACGCGCTTCGGGCTGACCGCCTGCTGGAAATGACCCACCTCGGCGTACCCCCTGCGCCGGGTTTGCCAGACCTGTTTACGCTCGACAGCGCCCGGCTGAAAAGCGGCGATCGCGTGGCGATTGTGGGACGTAACGGCTGTGGTAAATCGTCGCTGCTGAGGCTTATCTGGCGTCATTTTCGCGACGAGATCGCGGACGACCGGCTTAAGCGTCACCCGCGCGTCTCGCCCGGCTACTACGATCAGACCCTGCACCAGTTGCCGGACGATGCGGCGCTACTTGATGCGCTGGAGCCTTTCGCGCCAGATCCGCAGACCCGCAAAATGGCGCTCATCAGTGCCGGGTTCCCATGGGCGCGTCACGGGCAAAAAGTCAGTACGTTGAGCGGCGGGGAACGTTCGCGCCTGCTGTTTGTCGGCCTGACGCTTGCCCGCTATAGTCTGCTGATGCTCGATGAACCGACCAACCACCTCGACATGGAAGGCAAAGAGGCGCTGGCAGAAACACTGCAACAGTTTGAAGGCGGCGTGCTGCTGGTGAGCCACGATCGTCAGTTAATTCGTCAGAGTTGCAACCGTTTCTGGCTGATTGAGGACGGCAGGCTGAGCGAATGGCACGATGCGGAGGCGATGTTTGAACGCCTGCGTGAGGGCACCGGTCCGGTTGTACCTGAGGCGTCGAAGGCCGCATCAACGCCACCATCTGCGGCGTCTGACGATCTGCTTGAACGCCTGGTTGCCCTCGAAACGCTGCTGGAAGAGGATTTGGCGCGCAAGCCAAAACACCAAAAACCGCAGTTGCAGGCACAATGGCGAAAAGAGATCGAGGTGATAGAAGCGCAGCTGTAAATCTGAGCCCGGCGGTGATATCGCCGGGCCAGTGTTTTTCACCCCTGTTTATGGGTGATACACCCTTTTCTTAATCCGAAAATGCATTAATTAATGACATTATGTTGCCGTTTCCTTGCATTACAGCGCCAAAGTATTAATCCTTAATGGGTAATTAGACCTGCTATGCAGATACTCATCATGAAAGGAGAAACATATGAAGGCTGCTGTTGTCACTCAGGATCATCAGGTTAACGTCACAGAAAAAACCTTACGCGCGCTCAAGCATGGTGAAGCGCTGCTGAAGATGGAGTGCTGTGGCGTTTGCCATACCGATCTCCATGTTAAAAACGGCGATTTTGGCGACAAGACCGGGGTGATCCTCGGCCACGAAGGGATTGGTATCGTCAAAGAGATTGGTCCTGGCGTCACGTCGCTAAAAGTAGGCGATCGTGCAAGCGTGGCGTGGTTCTTCGAAGGCTGTGGCCACTGTGAATATTGTAATACAGGCAACGAAACGCTGTGCCGTGACGTGAAAAACGCGGGTTACTCCGTTGACGGCGGCATGGCGGAAGAGTGCATCGTAACCGCGGATTACGCGGTTAAAGTCCCGGACGGACTGGACTCTGCGGCGGCCAGCAGCATCACCTGCGCCGGGGTCACTACCTACAAAGCGGTAAAAGTCTCTGACATCAAACCCGGCCAGTGGATTGCGATCTATGGCCTGGGCGGTCTGGGCAACCTCGCGCTGCAATACGCCAAAAATGTCTTCAATGCGAAAGTTATAGCCATTGACGTGAATGACGAGCAGCTGAAGCTCGCTGCCAGCATGGGCGCAGACTTAACCGTGAACTCCCGCAGTGAAGATGCGGCAAAAGTGATTCAGGAGAAAACCGGCGGCGCGCATGCGGCAGTGGTGACGGCGGTGGCGAAAGCGGCCTTCAACTCTGCCGTTGACGCGGTGCGAGCCGGTGGCCGCGTGGTGGCTGTAGGCCTGCCGCCGGAAGCGATGAGCCTGGATATTCCACGTCTGGTTCTGGATGGGATTCAGGTAGTGGGTTCCCTGGTGGGTACCCGTCAGGATCTGCTCGAAGCCTTCCAGTTTGCGGCTGAAGGTAAGGTGAAACCGAAAGTTACAATGCGCCCACTGGAAGATATCAACGCTATCTTCAAAGAGATGGAACAGGGCCAGATCCGTGGCCGTATGGTGATTGATTTACGTTCTTAACCGCGAGGGTCTCCCCGGTGAAGGGTGTGGAGACCCAAAAGGCGACATCAGGCCAACGCGCGCGCGTTGGCCTGACGCTTTTTGGCACATAAATAACCATACATCAGCAGAGAGGTCATCGCAGAGAAGGATAAAATCGCGGCCGGCAGCGTGACATAGCTCCAGCTAAAGCCGAGCGTAATCATCAATCCACCGAAATAAGCGCCAATTGCGCTGCCGAGGTTAAACGCCATTTGCCCGCCTGCGGCCCCCAGCATCTCGCCGCCTTTCGCATTTTGCAGCAGCAGAATTTGCAGCGGCGCAGAGAGCGCAAACAGCCCGGCGCAGCAGACGAATCCCATCACCAGTGAAGCTGTTTTAAGCTCGCCAAATGCGAACAACGCCAGCAGGGAAGCCACAATCACCAGGTCGGTGGTGGCAGCAATGCGCAGTGGACTAAAGCGCGACGACAGCTTGCCGCTGAACACATTACCCAGCACCATGCCCAGCCCCATCAGCATCATGATCGCGGTCATGACGCCCTCGGAGAAGCCTGACACGTTGACCATAAACGGCTTCACGAAGCTAAACCAGGCAAACACCCCGGCATTGCCAAACATCGTAGCGGCAAAAATCAGCCACGGTTCCGGTTTCTTCAGGAAGTGGAATTGTTCGGCCAGCCGGGTGGTTGTCGTGTCGCGAATGTCTGGCACCCACAGCAGAACAGAGAGGATCACCAGCGCATCAAAGACCGCAATTAAGAAAAAGGTATAACGCCAGTTAAATTCGTGTCCGAGCCATGTTCCGAGCGGAACGCCAAGCAGGTTGGCAACGGTCATCCCGGCAATCATCCCGGCCACAGCGACCGTCACTTTACCCGGCGGTGCGATTTTTGACAGGATTATCGCCCCCACACCGAAAATCGCGCCATGCGGGAAACCAGAGATTAAGCGCCCCGCCGCCAGCCCCACGTAGGAGTCAGAGAAGGTAAAGAGCGCGTTTCCGACAACGCACATCGCCACCAGAAAAAGCAGGGTTGTTTTCAGCGAGAATTTGCTGGAGAACAGCGCCACAATCGGCGCGCCGATCACCACGCCAAAAGCGTAAAACGAAATCATATTTCCGGCGGAGGGAATCGAAATTCCCGTATCGTGAGCCAGCTCTGTCAGCACACCCATGATGCCAAATTCAGCCATCCCCAGGCCAAAGGTACCCAGTGCTAACGAAAAAATTGTCTTTTTCATACCGCGACCACTGTTGAAAAATATGCAGCGTGCATTATTGATTAAACTTGTATGGTGAGCCAGTTCAAATCAACTTTCTGACACATTAATCCATTCATTCAGGTCGATTACACTCTTAATACGGCCTCGATCCCGCGACCGGACACAAAGGGAGACCCACCATGGTCAGTAAGAAGAAAACCCGTGTTGATGATGTCGCAAAAAATGCGCCACTCAAAACCAAAGCGTACGAAGAAGAGCTTCGCCGCCTCCATGTTGAACTGGTTAAGCTCCAGCAATGGGTGGTCGCCAAAGGGTTAAAGGTCTGTATTGTTTTTGAAGGGCGAGACGGCGCCGGTAAGGGCGGTACTATCAAAGCGATCACCGAGCGCGTCAGCCCTCGGGTGTTCCGCGTGGTTGCGCTACCGGCCCCGACCGATAAAGAGAAAAGTCAGCTCTATTTTCAGCGTTACGTTTCCCATCTGCCCTCTGCCGGTGAAATCGTCATTTTCGACCGCAGCTGGTACAACCGCGCTGGGGTGGAAAAAGTCATGGGGTTCTGTACCGAAGAGCAGGTCGAAAAATTTCTTGATGGAACGCCAGTGATGGAAAAAGCGATGGTCGATGCCGGGATCATCCTGTTGAAGTACTGGCTTGAGGTAACGCCGAAAGAGCAGGAGCGCCGCCTGCGCGATCGCATTAATGATGGTCGCAAGATCTGGAAACTGTCTCCAATGGACATTAAATCTTTCAATCTGTGGGATGAATATACCCTCGCCCGCGACGCGATGTTTAAAGCGACCGATACCGCCTGGGCGCCGTGGTTTGTGGCGCGTTCAGAAGATAAAAAACGGGTGCGGCTGAATATTATTTCGCATCTGCTTTCCCAAATCCCCTATAAAGAAATTCACGTAGACAAGGTGGATTTACCGAAACGCAAGATCGGTAAAGTGAAGCCTACAAAATATCCCTTCCGGTATGTTGCGGAGCGGTTTTGATATTACTGGAATACGGCTCGCATAATGTAGATAACCAGGGGAAACAGTATTGTTTTTTGTTGGCTGCGGTTGATAATGGCCGCACCAACAAAGGAGAAAACATGAAACCTAATCGTTCAGAAACGTGCGGCAGAACAGAGCACCGCATGGCAAAAAGACCTCGCCCAGACACAACGGCAGCAGAGCGAGCGCGCCAGCGTCAACAGGATCAAAATTTCATCAAAGCTATGAATGAGTTAACGGCCAAAGCCGGGCTATTGTCGGATGACCCTTGCTTCGGAGGGCTTTGATGTGTTTTCAGTTTGACGTTTATCGCAATCCATCAGACAGAACGCGTGAATATCAGCCCTACTTTATGATTATTCAACAAGATTATTATGAGGACTTATCAACGAGATTTATTGTACCGTTAAGCTATCACAATCATTTAAGAGGTTATTTAAACGCTGCAACGCCACTGGTAAATAGCGCAGCGCCGCCGGACAATGCCGACGGCGCCAGGTTTACTTCAACCCTTCCGAACTCTCTTTTTGCGCTTCAAGACGCTCAACGTCCCGGTACCAGCGCGGATGGTGTTTTTGCGCCCAGCGGCGGCTCACCTTCCCTTCAATCATGCCTTTAATCGACCCCTTCACCCAGAATGCCATATACATATGGATCAGGATGGCGTGGATCAGAATAATGGCCGAGGTCGCGTGGATCAGCAGCGCGTAGCGCACCACCTGAATCGGGAAGTATTGGGCAAAATACGGACGCCAGATGATCACTCCGGTCACCAGCAGCACAAAAATCATGCTCATGATGGTCCAGAACATCATCTTCTGTCCGGCGTTGTATTTGCCCACCTTCGCAACTTTATGCTCGTTGCCTTTCAGAACCTCAACAATTCCCTTCAGCCATGGAATATCCTGCTTGTCAGGAATGTTGTGATGAACGAAACGCACAAACATAAACATCAGCACCACGAAAATCAGCACGCCGAAGAACGGATGCAAAATGCGCCCCATCTGCGGTGTCCCGAAGGTTTCCGTCAGCCACTGTAGCGTCGGGAAGAAGAACGAAATGCCGGATACCGCCACCAGGAAGAAGCAGATGACCACCGTCCAGTGACAGGCGCGATCGACAAATTTTGTGCGCACTATCATTTTCGACTTACTCATGATGCTCCTCCTCGTCGTCATCCACCTCTTTATTCGGCCCGATACCGATGTAGTGATAAATCAGCCCGGCAAAGGTGGCGATAAAGCCCGCTGCTGAAAGCGGTTTGAGCGCCCCTTTCCAGAGATTGATGGAGGTATCGATCGCCGGATCTTTCGGCAGATTGTGATACAGCTCCGGCTGGTCATTGTGGTGCAGAACATACATGACGTGCGTACCGCCCACGCCCTGCGGGTTATAAATCCCTGCCTTGTCATAGCCGCGCGCTTTGAGCTTATCCACCCGCTGCTGCGCCACTTCCAGCATCTCTTTTTTGCTGCCGAAGTGGATCGCCCCGGTCGGACAGGTTTTTACGCAGGCAGGCTCCTGGCCGACGCTGACGCGATCGACACACAGCGTGCATTTATAGACCCGATTATCCTCTTTATTGAGACGCGGGATATTAAACGGACAGCCTGCGATGCAGTACCCGCAACCGATACAGTTATCCTGCTGGAAGTCGACAATCCCGTTGGCGTACTGAATGATTGCGCCAGCAGACGGGCACGCCTTCAGGCAGCCCGGATCTTCACAGTGCATACAGCCGTCTTTGCGGATCAGCCACTCCAGTTTGCCGTTCTGGTCGGTTTCGCTAAAGCGCATCACCGTCCAGGTTTTAGCGCTCAGATCAGCCGGATTATCGTAAACGCCAACGCAGTGCCCCACCTCGTCGCGGATATCGTTCCACTCCGAACAGGCCACCTGGCAGGCTTTACAGCCCACGCAGGAGGAGACATCGATCAGCTTGGCGACTTCTGCCTTGTAATCCCGCGCGCGAGGCGCGGGAGTGATCGGGTTAGTCGCGGAGCGTTTAATAATGTCTTGTGTTTCCATCGCCATTTAATCGCTCCTTACGCTTTCTCGATGTTGACCAGAAACGCTTTGTACTCCGGCGTTTGCGAGTTGGAATCGCCGACGTTTGGCGTCAGGGTATTAGCGATGTAGCCTTTCTGCGCCACCCCTTCAAAGCCCCAGTGCAGCGGAATACCCACCGTTTCCACCTGCTGGCCGTGCACGTTCAGCGTTTGCAGACGACGGGTGACCACCGCCACCGCGCGAATAAAGCCGCGCTTGCTGCTGACCTTCACGCGATCGCCATTGGCAATGCCCTTCGCCTTCGCCAGCGTTTCGCTTATCTCCACAAACTGTTCCGGCTGCGCGATGGCGTTAAGCCGCGCGTGCTTGGTCCAGGTATGGAAATGCTCGGTCAGGCGGTAGGTCGTTCCCACATACGGGAATTTGTCTTTTTTACCTAAACGCAGCACGTCCTCTTCATAGATGCGCACCACCGGGCTGGACACCACGTTCGGGTGCAGCGGGTTAGTACCCAGCGGCGTTTCCATCGGCTCGTAGTGTTCCGGGAACGGCCCTTCCGCCAGTTTGTCGATGGCAAACAGACGTCCCAGCCCTTCCGGCTGCATGATAAACGGCCCGGTGTTGCTGCCCGGCGGGGCGGTGTTGAAGTCCGGGATATCGTTCCCCGTCCACTTCGAGCCGTTCCACTCAATCAGCATGCGTTTCGGATCCCACGGCTTACCGTTCACGTCGGCGGAGGCACGGTTGTACAGTACGCGGCGGTTCAACGGCCACGCCCATGCCCAGCCCAGGGTGTTACCGAGGCCTGACGGATCGGCGTTATCACGGTTGGCCATCTGGTTACCCTGCTCCGTCCAGCTGCCGGTGTAGATCCAGCAGGAAGAGGCCGTGGTGCCGTCGTCACGCAACAGCGCAAAGCTGTTCAGCAGCTGGCCTTTCTTCGCCACCAGATTGCCGTTGGCATCGTACAGGTCGGCCAGCGCCACGCCGTTGTTCTCTTTTGCCACCTCTTCGGACTCGGGATGATCCGGCTGCTTGTAGTTCCAGCTCATCTTCAGCAGCGGCTCAGCGCCTTTGCCACCTTCGGTGCGGTACATCTCGCGCAGGCGATGGTAAATGCCCGCCAGAATTTCGCCGTCATTACGCGCTTCGCCCGGCGCATCCTGACCTTTCCAGTGCCACTGTAGCCAGCGGCCAGAGTTGGCAATAGAACCGTCCTCTTCCGCAAAGCAGGTCGATGGCAGGCGGAACACCTCGGTCTGGATCGCTGTCGGATCGACATCGTTTGATTCACCGTGGTTTTGCCAGAAGGTAGACGTTTCGGTAACCAGCGGATCGATAACCACCATGTACTTCAGCTTGCTCAGGCTACGAACAACTTTGTTTTTATCCGGGAATGACGCCACCGGGTTAAAGCCCTGGCAGATATACCCCGTGACGGCGCCCTTATCCATCATGTTGAAATACTTGATGACATCGTAAGCCTGGTCCCATTTCGGCAACCACTCAAAGCCCCAGTCGTTCTCTTTCTGCGCCGCATCGCCGTAGAACGATTTCATCAGACTGACGGCAAACTTCGGATAGTTACTCCAGTAGTTCACCTGGCCCGGGCGCGTCGCTTTTGGCGTGTTGGCGTCAAGCCAGCTTTGCCAGTCGGTCTGTTTCTCGGACGGCAGGGTCAGGTAACCCGGCAGGCTGGTCGACAGCAGGCCGAGGTCGGTTAAGCCCCTGTCTCTTATACACATCTCCGAGCCCACGAGACAGGCAGAAATCTCGTATGCCGTCTTCTGCTTGAAAAAAAAAATAAATACAAAAAAATTAGCCAGACGTGAGATCGTTC
>OJJN01000166.1_pt1 | contig 18336 bp, 13 predicted proteins | sample 1596321 | NCBI WGS metagenome assembly OJJN01 (sample SAMEA4350123, study PRJEB24818) | metagenome | biome: human; feature: gut; material: faeces | place: Denmark | collected 2013-09 | reverse complement strand
CGGATAGGGATTCTTGCCGCTGGTATCGGACATGGCCCCGACCCACTCGAAACGGAAACCGATCTTCTCGGCATTGGCCAGGTCCGGTTCGCTCACCGGATTCGCCGGCAACGGCTTCGGCCAGTCGCCGGCAGGTGCCTCGGCGCTGGCCACGCTGCGGATCGTCGCCAGGCGTACCGGCCCGTCGCGCAGGGACAGCTCGGTGCCCGCTTCCGGCACCTTCAGCGCCAGCTCCAGGCGCATCCCGGGACCGATCCAGTACTGCCCCTCGAAGCCGCGTGGTTCCACCGGATGGCCATCGATGGCATAGATCCTCGCCTCGCCGTTGGGCAGGTTGAGACGGTAGGTGACGGTGTTGTCGACGTTCAGCAGGCGCACCCGGACGATCTGCCCGGCCGGCAGGTCGATGGTCGGCACATGCTTGCCGTTGATCGTCGAATAGCGCCCGCGGGTGCCTTCGCGCGCGGCCTGGCGCGGCACGCTGAAGGGGGTGAAGGCGCCCTGCTCGTCCACGTGCCAGGTCTTCAGGCAGAGAACCTTCTCGTGGCGGAACCCGGAGGGTTCACGCTCCTCGATGATCAGCGGGCCGACCAGCCCGCGGCCGAGCTGCTCGCTGCTCATCAGGTGCGGGTGGTACCAGTAGCTGCCGGCGTCCTGGGTCTTGAACTGGTAGATGAAACTCTCGCCCGGCTGCACCGGCGGCTGGGAAATGTACGGCACGCCGTCCATCTCGATCGGCAGGCGGATGCCGTGCCAGTGGATGGTGGTCGGTTCGTCCAGCCTGTTGGTGAAGCGCACCCGCAGCCACTCGCCCTGCTTCGCCCGCAACTCCACGCCGGGGCACTGGCCGCCATAGGCCAGCGCCGGACTGCTGAAGCCCGGGACGATCTCCAGGTCCAGCGGCGCGGCGATCAGTTCGTAGTCGTACTCCTGCGCCACCTGCGGACGCGCCAGCCAGAAGCGCGCGCCGCCGGCGCCGAGGCCGACCACCGCCAGCCCGGCGAGGCCGCCGAGCACTTGTCTACGGGTAAATGTCATGGAGCCTTCACCTTCGCGGGTACTGCGGCTGGGAAATGATAGATTTTCTCATTTCGAAGACCACATAGCGAGACATGCGTTTGCACAAAATGCCGCAGCACTGGCGAACACCGGCAACTGCTCGACCGCCCCACAGGCTCAATGCGCCGCAAACTTACCAACGAGAAACGCCGAGCCAGCATCGGTGAGATGGCCATAGTCCCAGGCAACAAGCTGGTCCCCGGTATCTCCCAGGCGAGTTAGACATCCCCCGCTGTCACAGAGAATTCTTCGCGGAGATATGTAGTTGACACCCAGTTCCCTAGCTCTTTCCCTAAGGATGTCGTCGACTCCAATGAAACGCTCGTCCAGACCGCTGGTCATCCGAGCGGGCACATTGTGCGGCATGCTTTCCCGAAACCGGAAATACAGTTGCTTGGGCAAGCTGTCTAGCCACTGCGGCACAGGGCCGATGAGATCGATATCGATGACTCCCGCCGCGCGCAGCCGATCGATAGTCCCCTTGAGAGCGGACAGATCATAATTGGTCCAGATGGCTGAAAGTACGACCTTGTTCGGATGTGCCGTCGTCACGTACCTCATGACTTCATCGTTGATGGAGCGACAATGGGGCCGGCTTGCGATTTCAAGTCCCAGCAACGGCGGACAACCACTCGCGGTTCGTTGCGTGATGCCGAACTCCCCTCCATAAACCGCCTTGTAGCCCGGATACAGGTGCGCGGCATGAGAGTCCCCCCACAACAAGAGATTACCCTGCTTACCTACGCTGACTGGCGGGCACTTCTGGAAGCTCTGGTACGCCTGTTCCGGCTTGAGGAAGCAACTCCCCTCTCGATAGCTGACAGCATAAGGAAACCTGTATTTCGCCAGATCCTGGACGAGTCTGGGGAAACGCTCCGCAACGCCTTCCAGCAAGTGAATCTTGTAACCACAGACACCAGCTATCGCCATGACCGCCAACGGTAGGAGAGCGCTACCGAATACCGGATCAGCGCGTCGAACAGGTCTCTCGATCAACCGATAGGTGAGCCATGCCAGCACAATTGAAAGCACCGCCAACGATGCGCGCACCTCAAGGCTCGGCACATTCCCCTCTGCAATCCGAGCGAACGCCAGTAGCGGCCAATGCCAGAGATATAGGGGGTAGCTGATCAAACCGATCCAGACCAGTAACGGATTGCTCAGTACGACCCTGTTGAACCAAGCACGCTCACCCGCTGCGATAAGCAGAACAGCACCAAGTACCGGAAGCAGTGCCAAGATGCCGGGAAACGCGGAGCGCCGATCGATCAGAACGAAACCGCAAGCCAACAGCAAAATACCGCTCGCCGAAAGCAAAGCACGACCTAGAACGTCATTGCCGAATACATCCAGAACACACTCTGCTCGCTCGTTGCGCAGAGTTAACCAGGCCAGAGCGGAGCCCGCGAGCAGTTCCCAGAAACGCGTCAACGGAGAATAGAACGCGCCGACCGGATCGCCGTCCAGCCGATAGACGCATAGTCCGAAGGAAGCTCCGGCCAACAGCACGACAGGCCAGAGGAAACCGATACGGACCCTCCATGCTATCCAGGCCAGCAACGGCCAGAGGATGTAGAATTGCTCCTCGACGCCCAGGCTCCATAGATGCAGCAGCGGCTTCAACTCCGCCGCACTGTCGAAATAGCTAGCCTCCGCCCATAGCACGAGGTTGGAAACGAATCCAGCACCCGCCGCGATGTGCTTGCCTAGTTGTGCGTACTCATCAGGAAGTAGCACTGCCCATCCCATCACACCGCTGGCAGCCAGCACCAGCAATAAGGCGGGGAAGATCCTTCTGATTCGACGCACATAGAAATCGACGAAGCGGAACGTCCCCCTTTCCAGTCCTTTGAAAATGATGCTGGAAATCAGGAAGCCGGAAATGACGAAAAATACGTCTACACCGATGAAGCCCCCCTGAAACCATTCGGGAAAGGCATGGAAAGCGACGACGGAAAGTACCGCCACCGCACGTAATCCATCGATATCCGCGCGATATTTGGGATATGGATAACCGTTCGACATGGGCCTGGCTGTTCTTTCTGATGGTGACCCCTCCCTCGCTCGTGCAAAGGAAGGCAAGGAGCGAACGGAAGCTTTCACTTCCAATCGGAGAAAGTCGATGGGTAGCCCGACAAAGTTTGCCTGGATGCCCGGGACCTCGCATAAAAAACGACGGCCTGCCGGCCGTCGTTTGTCACATATGCTTTAGGGAAGTGACCTCACTCCCACTCGATCATCAACAGATCGCCTAAACCCGCTTGATTAAAGGGATGGGCGGTGATCGACATGGGCCTTTACCGTCGCTTTTACCGTCATAAGCGTCAACCTTTTGCTGGCGCGGAAGATGGAGCAATTTGCGGGGTGGCGACTCTGGCTAGCCCATCGTCAATCGATAGACATGATATCAAGGGCGCGTCGCATGTATAGCATCCTGGCGCCCAACCATTCGTGCCGCAGCTTTGTCCCGTAGGAAGGCTGCCGGCGTCAAATACGGGGCCATCAAGCACCCTCGGCCAAGTGATTTTCAATTTCTTCCACAAACGGCGATGAACGCCCCGCAGTATGCACCAGATGAATCTCAGACTTGGCACGCGTAAAGCCTACGTAAAACAGCCGGCGCGCCTCGACGACCTGTTGCGGACCAACACCGCTGCGCGGTAACCGCCCGCGGTCCAAACCAAACATAAACACCACATCGAACTCTCTGCCCTTTGCGCTGTGCAGCGTCGACAGTGTTAGCCGATTCAAATGCTCGCCGTCGCCAGCCAACTCGCCCAGAACCATATCTGCACGATCTCCCGCCGGGGCAATCCGAGCAGCGAAGACGGCCAGGGTGTCCATCTCATCCCTCAGCGCAGGACATTCGGAGGCGAATGGCTGGATCACGTCTATCGACAGTCTTGCAAGCCAACCATGTAGGTTCAGGTTCGCATCCCGGCTATCCCACAGGGTGGCGATCAATCGGCGATGAAAGTCCATCGCCTGGCCATCGCTATGTATGGACTCTGCGAACAGTCGCCGCCCCTCCCGCGCTAGCTGAGCAAAACGCGGCTTCCCCGTTCGCCATCCACCACAACACCATTGGCCACACAATTCCAACCACTGCATGACGCGACTGGAACGTGGGTACAGAGCGTTGCCATCTGTGCGCACGATTGGTATGCCGGCAGCTTGCGCCGCCCCGGCTACAGCATCGCCGATCCATGCGGCCGGGTAGAGCACTGCAGCATTACGGTAACCAAGTTGCGGGTGACGCCTCAGAGCCTGGGGCAACAACTCTCCGACAAGGTGGTCCGCTTGCTGCTCATAGGTACCGCCTGTCGGGTGAATATAAACCGTTCCCTGCGCCGCAGCATCAGCCGCCTCGTAGTCACGCTCTTCACCCAAGGCCACGCGCGATGCCAGGACGATACGGTTCCCACTGCGGTAGTTCAGCCGCAGGCGCACAGTCTCGACGTCGTCGCGCTCTGACAATCTGCGGAGCAAATCAGGGCGAGCCCCGGTGAATCCGTAAATCGACTGATCAACGTCGCCCACTGCAAAGAGCCGCATGCCCGCTCGAAAACACAACCCCATCACCATACGATGCAGCGCGACACCAAGGTCCTGGTACTCATCGACGACAAGTATGGGGTATTTGGCGAGCAGCGCCCGCCGCAACCACGGGTTGTCACGCAGCGCTCGAACCGCGAGCAAGGGCATATCATCGAAGTCGATCAAGCCACGACGACGAAGCTGTGCTTCGTAGGTTTCCACAAGGCGCGCAAGCTCCGGATCGGTATTACTCCATTCTTGACTGTCGCGATTTAAGATTGATCGGCGATAGTTGCCAAGCCGGAACTCCCAATCTTGAGGATTGCCGGGCGCTTCGATCGTGAGGTTCACCGCTTCGGCCAGTGCTGCCTGTCGCTCAGCCCGGGTCGCCACGCCGAAGCCCTCAGGCAAACCCAATCGGGCAACCTTGGCATAAGGTAAGAGGATCTGCGTAAGCGAGAAGGAATGCACGGTCCCGACAAACACACGTCCACCCGGCGCCACTCCGAGTGAAGCCAGCCGAACTTCCAGCTCACGCGCGCATTCATTGTTATATGTGATGCACGCGATGCCGCGAGATTCCGGCACGTCCTCCGCGAGCATACGCGCCAACTTTGTCACGAGAGTCTTGGTTTTCCCACTCCCGGGCCCCGCCAGCACGACGCAATGACCACGGGATTCGTATGCAGCCCATTGCCCCGCATTGCGCTGAAGCTGCGCGGCCGCCCGCAGGTAGGCCGCGCGATCAGACACGGTCGACCACGTAGGTAATTGCGCGCGCAATGTAGGGGGGCGGTGCAATACCCTCAATGCGAGACGCCAAACGCTGTGCAAATCGCCCTTTTCCGACGGCTTCGATCAGCTTGAGGTAGTTCTCCCGATCCAACGTCTCTGGGTCGTCTTCCCACTGGTTCACCCAAGCCTGCCGCTCCTCGCTTAACCTTTGCTCCCGGAGTGTTTCGATGATGGCCGCTGTGAAATCTTCATATTCAAACAAGTCGACTTCTAACGTGTCGAGATTGGTGAAAACTCCATACCCCTCACAGCGATCAGAGAAATCGCTGTACTGCTCGATCCTCTTGATCTCCTCGATGAGCCCACGTTGATCCTCACCCGTTCTTACTTCCTCAATAGTTTTTACGAGTCGCCACGAACGGTTGTAGCCGAGAGGTGTCCGGTCTCCCTGTGGATCCCAATCGGTCACTATTGAAAACGGGATGCCTAAGGCAGCAAGGAATTTCGAGTATGGCGTGAAGTTCGTGCCCGCTACCGAGCACACCGTAATACCGAGATGATCGAGATCGTACCCCATTGAGGCGGCAAACACCGGCAGCAAGAATTTCTCGGCATCCCCTTCGACCAAGACAATCCCTCGAGCGAACAGCATCTCGGCACGCGTCACGTCAAGGTAGCGCGCAAGATCGTCCTCCTCTTCATCGGTGAGGTCGATCGACGCGGCCGAGGCGGCCACAGTCCCCTCGTCAACCGTGTCGCGAAGCAGCACCAGGGAGCGCAGAGGTGCGACACTAGTAATATGCGGCGAGTGTGTTGTCAGGAGTAGTGAGAGCGACTCATTCTCCTCCTCACCCGCAAGCCCCTCGAATAGATGGCTATACACGGACCGTTGCAGATGGGGGTGCAAGTGGGCCTCTGGCTCCTCAATTGCCAGTAACGTGTGGTCGCGCCGGTTCTCGCCCATCAGTTGGCGAAGCTCCAAGGCCTTCAAGGTCAGGAACGCCACATTAGCCGAACCGAGACTGGCCTCGCTAATTGTGCGTAGGCCGCCATCGATCAGTAGCCGAAGATTGCGGAACAGGCGTGTCACGTCGGTCGTCCCGAACCCTAGGCTAGGTTCGATATCCTGCTTGGGACCGCTCATCGATGCGAACAGTTGCTGCAGAGCCTGCTCCAAGTTCTGCACCGAAGGGAAATCCGCCAGTTGTCCCGTCGCGGCCTGGACGGCATTGCGAACACCTGCGAGGTCTTCGCCAGACACGCTTGCAAAGGCGCGTTCGAGCAAGGGCCGCAAAGGCGAGCGGCGCCACGTAGCTAGATCACCTTCAGCATCGCGCAGCGCCGGCAGGAGGTCCATAGCAATGCGCCGACGCACTTCGTGACCAAACCGCTTCGTCTCGACTTCACCGCCGAAGCAGATGAACTCGTAGTCGTCGTCGCATTCTGGCGCCCCCTCTAAGCCAGGAATCGGCCGGAATTTGTAGGTAAGCCGCACTGTGTGCGGATCGTCGTCGAGTCGAAAGTCCGTGAGCTGGGCGAGAAGATCCAGATCATCTTCAAACTCCTGCAACTCTACGAAGACAGTGATTTCTTCGTCTTCGAGTGGCTCTCCCAAGCCATCCCAGAAATCGCCCTGTCCAAGCTGTCGACCGCTATCGGGTAAGCTGGGATCGAAAACAAGTCGCAAAGCATGAAGCAGGTTACTCTTACCAACGCGATTCTCGCCGACGATGACGACACTTCCATCTACGACAATGTCCGCGTCGCGAAAGTTGCGAAAATTGCTAACGTAAATCCTTGTGAGTTTCATGCCCCATCTCTTCTTGAATTTTGCGATCGAAGCCGGCAAGGCGTTGTAGCGATACGTGTCCGCCTTTTTCCGCTACACACGAATTGGCAGGGTGACCTTGGGTTGAATAGGCACCAACATCTTGGCGTAAGCGCGCAAAATGTCGTTATACAGATCTGTGTGCTTGGGTGCCTCGACCGTGATAATTAACGCGTAGCGAATCTTTTCTGCACTCGTCGTCGGTGCACCAGCCTCGCGTGCGTTGTAGTGAATGTCGAACACGGGGTTCTCCAGGCTAGTGCCACGCATGGACTTGTTACCGTGCAGGACCGTCTCCCACTTGCCCATGTCGGAACGACGCTCCTCTTCCGTAGCGTACTTCTTCATATCGAAGAAGCCCTTCGTGTCCGCGTTACTCTTGCCTTCCTTGATCTTCTTGTCGCTGGGCCGGAACACGATTTCCAAGCCGGCCCGCGTGTAGGCAACGGCATCCTGCGGGTCTGTCGGCGACGCATAGCAAAAGGTTGCCTTCAAGCGGATGTTGCCTTGCAAACCACCGGTAGGCAGAGGGAGGGACGCGCGCAGATATTTCCCCGGCTTCAGCTCGCCCTGATAGACCACTCGCGCCACGCCGGTTGGGCACGTAATAACATCCATCAAGTCTTCCGGTATCTTTCCCCAACCGACTTCGAGCTTGTCGTGCGTGGAAGAATCCGCAGCGTGAACAAGCAAGGCCTTGATGGCCAGCGGAGTCAAATCTGCTCCGAGGATCGCTCGAACACCAACGGCATTGCGCAATAGATACGGTGAAGCAAAGCTGGTGCCCAACTGCGGCACCAGTGTCGGCTTCGTACCAGGTGCCAGCACATGGAAATACTGGGAGCTGGCGGCATCCCCACCGAAGGCCATGAGGTCCGGCTTTACCACGCCCGGGCTGCGCCCCGGTCCGATGGCGCTGTAGGCGGCACGCGCCCATGACGCGTTCGTGTTATCGGCAGCACCGACGGATAGCGCATTAACACAGTCGGAAGGCACCTGCACACGGGCATTTCCTACCGACCGATCCATTTGACCATTGTTGCCAACAGCCACGGTCATCAACGTCTCGCCATCGCTGAGAAGGTCGTCGATCACGGAAGTCCAGGCATGCACGTCCGTGTCGTCGATCGGGAGGTCTGGCCCAAGACTCAAATTGATGAACTGATACTGCCGCGACAGCAGCACTTCCTCGACTAGCCCCAGTGTGCGGTACAGCTCCAATGGGTCTTCCGAGTCAGTCTCACGATCCAGTACACGCAGATGGTCGACGTAAGAGTATGGGCGCGCAGCGATGCTGTTGGGAGCAATTGGGCCAAACAGGAAAGCTGAAGTCACGCCAAGGCCGTGCTCCAGACCGCCCGGATCGTCGGCCGCCATTTCATCGAGAACGCGGTAGGTATGCAACCATGGTGCAATGCCGTGCTGCTCAGGCAAGCCGCCATCGAGGATAGCTACCTTAGGTTCGGACGATAGCGGCTGTTCCGTCGGCAGACTGCACGGCACTGTCACACCCGCCGAGCGCTGTACGGGGCGCATACCACGCAGCTTAGGCATGGGACGAATTACTCGCACGAATGAGAATTCAGCGAGACGAGCGACATTGCCATGCGTACCCTCGACTGGAAGGAACCACAGGTTGCCAGCGCTAAACGCTAAGTCGGCATGGATCTTCACGCCGACCTCAGCGGCGTACTTGGCAAATGCTCGCTGCACAAACTGATCGTTGTCGCCAGGAAGCAGATGGATGCCGACCTCGAAGAAACGATCCTTTTCCTCGCCGAGCGAAACAATACGATCCTTCGGCTCGAACGCGGAAATCCGTTCGATATGCGATAGGTCTTTTGCTTCGTTCGATCCCTCCTCCAGTTGCCCCGCCCAGTCCTTCAACTGACGAAAGACCTGGCGCCTGCCCACCACGAATAGCTCTGTGGTTGTCGACTCCCGCGGCGGCCCCTTCTTCGACCAGCCCTCCGGCGTCAGTTTGACCGCCCTACTACCGACCGATTCAAGACCTATGCTGCGCAGCATGGCCACCGGGAAGAAGGAACGCGCGATGTAACTAGGATTAAGTGCGAGGCGTGCCACGCCCAAGTCCCCTGGACAGGCGTTGTCGGGCAAGTTGTCAAGGCTTGCCGCAACCTCAACGAACTGTGGCGTCAACCGACTCCTCGCCTGCTGCAGCGTGTAGACTTCGGCCTTGTCCATGCCCCGTTTCGGACCCTTGATTTCGTGGGTCAGCAACTCGCCACGCCCGATTAGGAAATTGGTCTGATTCATGCCTCACGCCCCCGCTTTTTGGTCGCAACGGTCGACCCGTCGCTCGTGTACTTGCGAATGGTGTCTCGGCTTACGCCGGTGATATCCGAGATACTGTGCTGGGACAAACGCGTCTGCTTTGCCAGCAGTACCGCCATATCGATGCGCCCCTGACGATCCAGCGACAGGGCACGTGCCTTGATGAACTCTTCAATCAAATCCGCATCCGGAGTCGTTCCCAACGCCACGGCACGTCGGAAGCGCTGTATCTCGCGCTCGATGTCACTGAAGGACTGCCCGCGAAACGCGAAAGTCAGAATCTCGATCCAGCGCCCAAAGAGCGCGAAGTCCGGCCCCAAGAACCGCTTTATCGCCTCTTTAACCGCTGCTGCCTCTGGCACCTTGAATTCGACGACGAGGTCGAATCGACGCCAAAGAGCCGGATCGATGAGTTCCGGATGATTGGTTGCTGCCAGTAACATCCCCGTCGCTGGCCACTCATCAACCTCCTGCAGTATCACGGTCACCAGCCGCTTGAGTTCGCCGACGTCAGCATCATCACTGCGGCGTTTGGCGATCGCGTCGATCTCATCCAGCAATAAGACACAGGGAACGCGTTTGGCAAAATCCAGCGCCGCGCGCAGATTGGTACCACTGCGCCCCAGCAAGCTACTCATCACGGCAGTCAGATCGAGTACGTACAACGGCACGTCAAGTTGAGCTGCCAACCAACGCGCTGTCAGCGTCTTCCCAACACCGGGCTGACCAACAAAGATGGCAGAGCGTGTCGGTGTCAAGCCCAATGCGGTGAGACGAGCTACCTGCTTGCGCTCCTGAATTAGCTGACCAAGGGACTCCTCCAGACTGCCGGACAGCAGTGGCGCCTCCCGATCTGGGGAGTCCTTGAAAACTTTAAGCAGCGACAAACGCGACTCATCATCCACCGGCAGCACCTGCTCGGCGGGCGACGGTGCGGCCGTCTTGCGCAATAGCTTTCCCGCCCGATGCGGCTTGGCGCGAAGGAACAAATCCACCTGCTCAGCCAGTTCTGGCTCAGTGCTCCGATACTTTCTAACTAGCCTCGCAGCGTACAGACGAACATCCTCTGTCTGTTCAGCCAACGCCAACCTCACAACCTGGGCTAAATCAGCCTTCAAACCAGTCAATTCGCCCATAAAATTCTCAATTAATTGATTTACAAGGAAATTTTTAACTATACAAACGGACTAAAAGTATTGTCTCACAATTTCAGAAGGCTGTGAAGGCGATCGGAAACGGGCAAATCGCGCCTGCCTCCTATTAGGAGGCAGGCGCAGCGATTGCGCGGGAGGACTCAGATCACTACATCAGGCGCCGGGGCGCAATCAGCGAACAACTATCGGAGGTGCAACAGAAGCTATCTGTCACCGCTGGCATTGGGCGTCGCGGCCGGGAGTTTGCTAGTCCGCCGAAATCCTCGATCCCCTGCCATAAAGGCCTCCAACATGTGCGGAATCAACACCGTGGCATCGACCGCCTCGCCATACGCCTGCGCATGCAGCGCGGCGTAGCGGTCGAGGTCGGCTTTCAGGCTGGCCGGGCAGGCAAAGGTCAGCTTGACGTTCTCGGTCTTGGGCAGCGGCCCAAGCCGCAGTTTCTTGATCGTGCTCATTGCGAGGCTCCCCGGTTGAAGAACAACGGCTGGTAAGGACGCAATACCAAGTCACGCGCCACGATCACTCGAACCGGCAACCCCGGCCGCGCCGTCAGTGTCGGCTGGATGTTCATGTTGCGTCGGGTGATCTCCTGGCCGACCTGATTGATGCTGTCCTGGGCGCTGTCACGCCCGGCGATCACGATGCGGTTGCCGTCTTGGCGGTTCTCCGGCGCAGCCAGTTCTGCGCCGACGCCCAGCAGCGTGGTCAGCACCGCACCGGCAAAGATGCGGTTCCAGTGCCAGTCCACGTCATCCTCCAAGCCCGCGTAGCCGGCCGGGTCGGTGCCCACTAGGTTGTCGAGCGTCAGCGAGGTCGTGTCGGGCAAGATGATCCGGTTCCAAACCACTTGCACGCGGCTCTGCCCGTAGCTGACCTGACTGTTGTAGCGTCCGAGGATGCGCGACCCCTGTGGGATCAGCAGGAACTTGCCGGTGGCCGTGTCATAGACCGGCTCCGTCACCGTGGCGATCACGTCGCCCGGCAAGTCGGACTTGATGCCTGTGACCAAAGCGCCAGCGATCACCGTACCGGCCATCACCTGATAGGGCGACGCCGGAAGCGCCAGATTGCCGGAATTGCGGGTTTCCGTAGAATCGGCTTTTAGGAACGCCTCTTTCTGGTCTTGCCGGTTCTGCACGGTCGTCGGGTCGGCGGGCTGGGCCGCCGTCGAGGCAGGCCCAGCAGCGAGAGGGTCGAAGGCCGCGCGTGTGTTTGCAACACCAGGCGCACCCGGCGCAGCTTGCGCGACCATGGCGGCGGCCTGGCCCTGGCCGCCCGAGCGGAAGAACACCGACGAGGCCGCCGCCGCGTCCGCCTCCTTGCGCAAGGCGTCTTCGGGATCATGGTCTGGCGGCGAATAGCCCGGCGTCACCGGCTGCTGCGAGGCGACGATGGCCGGGCCAAGGTCGCCGGGCAACGGCGGCCCCAGCTCGGGCACATCGGGCGGCAAGGCCGGTGGCAGCTTCGAGTAGTCCGTCGGCAGCGCATCCAGCCCTTCGGACTTCGAGACGCGATCGACGTTGTAAAGCTCGGTTTGCTCGCCCGCACTGCGTCGCTGCGGTTGTAGCGACCAGATCGTGGCCCCAAGGACGGCGACCGACAGGCCGCCGACGAGGATGGCCAGCGTGCGCCGGTTCAGGCGAGTGACCGGACGCGGCTGGGCGCGCAGCGCCACCGCTTCCGGCGCGACCTTGCCTGCCTGCGGCGTGGCGAGGTCGGGGGTGTCGTCCTGGCTCATGGTCAGTTCCTCCGTGCCACGCCGTCCGTGCGTTCGATTCGCACCACGTCGCCCTTGTCCCCGCCCAGGCGCAGTTCGGCGGCACCGAACAGCCGATCCACGATGTAGTACGGCGAGCGGAAGCGGTAGTTGACCAGTTGCCCGTCGCCTTCCGGCCCGATCACGAAGAGCGGCGGCAGGTCGCCTTGCGCGATGCCGGCGGGAAACTGGATATAGACCTTCTGCCCGTCGTCGAAGGCGCGCAGCGGCTTCCACGGCGGGTTGCTACCGCTGACCGCGTAGCGGAAGCGCAGGTTTTCCAGCGACAAGCCGGAATCCACCGGCGCGGCGGCGCTGGCCGCCTGCGCCTGGCGTTGCAAGGCCAGCATCCGGTCGCGCGGATACTCCCAAGAAGCCGACGCCATCCACGTCTTTTCCGTCGAAGCCAACTCCAGCAGGTACGTCCTGCGGTTGGTGGTGATGACGAGATTGGTCTTGAGGCCCGAGCGGATCGGCTTGACCAGCACATTGACGCGCAGGTCGGCACCGCTGCCGCTGGACGTATCGCCCACGATCCAGCGCACGGTATCACCAGCGGCCACCGTCACCAGTTCCTCGCCCGGCTGGAGCGAAACCACGGTCACGCGGCCGACGGCCGCATAGACCTGATACAGCGCGCCATCGGTGAAGGGCCACACCTGAATCGCATTGACGTAGCCCTCGCGCGTGGGCGCGACGCGGGCCTCGGCATTGGCGCGCGAGACGTGCACCTTCTCGTCGGCCGGCTCCGGCGCGGGCTTGGCGTCCTCGGCTTCGGGCAGCGGCTTCAACTGCGCCGGCATCGGCAGCACCTCGGGCACGGCCACCACTTCCACCGGCGCGGGTGGCTCGGGTAGCGGCTGGGCCTGCACCGGCTCATCGAGCGAGATGGTCGGCGGTGGCTTGCCCTGCGTGGCACAGCCCGCCAGGGCAAGCAAGATCACCGGCAAGGCGGATTTACGGAAAAGATCATTCATGGCTTGGCTCCTTCGGAAGAATCCAGTTCGCGGCTCCACGACAGACCGTTGACGTAGATGCCCAGGGGGTTCTTGCGCAGGCGTTCTTCGGTGCGCGGCGGCTGGAGCACGATGGACACCACGGCCGTCCACCGCTCCAAGCCCGCTGCGGCGCCGTTGACGTAACGGCGTTCCGTCCAGCGCACGTTGAAAGACGTATCGCTTGCGCGCACGACGCTGGTGATCTGCACCGTCACCGACTCCTTGCCAATGCGCGCGAACGGGTCGTTGACCCGCGCGTAGTCGTTGAGCACGGCCGCGCCCTTGTCGGTCGTGTAGTCGTAGGCGTCCAGCCAGTTCTGGCGGACGACGATGGGGTCGATGGACAGCGAGCGCACCAGCGTCACGAAGCGCGCGATGTGGTGTGCGGTCTGCGCATCGTTGGGCCGGTATGGCGTGGCGGCTTCGCCCACGGCGCGTACCTGGCCCGCGTTGTCCACCTCCACGACGAAGGGCGTCACGATGGACTGCGCCGACCGCCACACCAGGCCGCCGGCCATCAGCAGCGCGAGCGTCAGGCATCCGAAGGCCATCAGCCGCCAGTTCTTCGCCTGCACGCGCGGCGAGCCGATGCGCTCGTCCCACACCTGGCCGGCAGCTTGATACGGCGTGGCAGGCTGCGGCGTGTCGGCATAGCGCACCTGCGGTTTCTTGAATCGCATGGTCAGTTCTCCTTATGAATCGGAATCGCGCAGGCTCGGCCCTTGGCCGGAGCCGCCGCCATCGCCACCACGCAGCGCGTGGGCGGTGGTGGTTGCGGCATGGGTGAGTTGCTGGCGGCGATGCAGCCGCTTGGCCCAAGCGGGCTGTTCCTGTGTCTGCGCGGTAGCGGTGCCGGATGCGGCCTCGCCTGCGGCACCCTGACCGGATGCCGCGCCCGCGCCGCCATTGGCAGCAGCGCCATTCCAGCCAGCGCGGAAGGGAGCGGCCATACGTTGCCCGGCAGCGGAGGCGCGGGATGCCGCGCCTCGCCCGGCTGCCTGCGCGCCGGTCTTGGCGACGTTGCCCAGGCCCGCCATCGCGCCCTTCGCGCCGCCGCCAGCGGCGGCGGAACCGGCCTGAAACGCCGACTTCGCACTGCTGGCCGCCGACGTAGCGGCACGCGCACCGCTACCGGCCAGCTTGGCGGCTGCCGGGGCCATGCGCGCGCCAGCAGCCACGGCGCCACCCACGCCCGTCGCAGCAGCGCCGACGGCAACGGCCGCGCCGGCTGCGCCGACAGCGGCACCAGCCATCGCACCCGCGCCGAGCTGCGGCGCACCGGACACCAGGCCCGTGGCGATGCCGGGGCCGAAGATCCCCAACGCCAGCAAGGTGAGCGAGGCCAGCATGATGACCAGCGCGTGGTCGATGGAAGGCTCATCGGGATGGACTTGGAACTCGGCGAACAGTCCCGTGCCGATGCCGACGATCACAGCCAACACCAGCACCTTGATGCCGGCCGACACCACGTTGCCCAGCACCTTTTCGGCAAGGAACGCGGTCTTGTTCCAGAGCGCGAACGGCACCAGCACGAACCCGGCCAGTGTGGTCAGCTTGAACTCGATCAGCGTGATGAACAGTTGGATCGCCAGCACGAAGAAGCACAAGACCACGATCAGCCACGCGAGGAACATCACCACGATGGGGTCAAGGTTCACGAACACTTCGGGAAAGCCCGCCATCTCGCCGATCTGCTCCAGGATCGGCGCACCGGCGTCGATGCCGGTTTTCGCCAGCCGGCCCGGCTGCAAGAAGTTCTCCATCGTGATGGCCGAGCCGGTGGCGGTGATGCCCAATCCCGCAAACGAGCGAAACACGATGCTGGCCAGCCAGTTGAAGTTATTGATGATGTAGGCGAAGGCACCGACGTAGAGCACCTTGCGCAGCAGCTTGGCGATCACGTCCTCGCCCTGGCCGGTGGCGTGGCTCATGGCCCAATACAGGCCGGCGATCGTCATGTCGATGACGATCAGCGTGGCCGTGAGGAACGCCACTTCGCCCCGCAGCAGCCCGAAACCCGAGTCGATGTAGGCGGCGAAGGTGTTGAGGAACTGGTCGATGATGGTCACGTCATTCATGGCGTGTCCTCCGGTTCGGGTGGCATTGCCGGCACCACGCCATCGGCCGGCTCCTCGAAGCTCTGCGGGATTGGCGGCAGATCGGCCAGGGTCTGGTATTCATCCGGCCCAGCCTGGCCGGAGAAGAAGCGCCGCCGGAAGGCTTCGGCGGCGGCGCGGCAAGCGTCCTAGCCCGTGGCCTGCCGGTCGGCCGCGCATTGCGCGCGCAATGCCTTGAGCCGCACGGGATCAGCGGCCAGGGCATCGGCAAGGTGGTCGGCCGGCTGCTCGCCGCAAGCGGCCAGCAGCGCGGCACACAGGACGAGGACGCATCGCATGGCGGCCTCCCGTCAGTTGCCGTAGAAATCCACGCGCTGCGGCGTGTACGGCGTGCCATCGCCCATGAACCGCCGCCGTACTTCGCGCGCGCGCTCGGTGGCCGCCGCCTGCCGCGCCAGCTCCAGCGCGGCAGCGCGATCCTGCGTGATCTGGAGCCGCTGCGCCTGGATCGACTGCTTGGCCTGCAAGGCGAGCAACTGGTTCATGGCCTGCATGGCTTGGAGCGCCCCTTCGGCCGACTGGCTCTTGCCCACGAGGTCGGCCAGCACGCTTTCGTCTTCGCCCAGGTTCTGCGACACCTGCGCCTGCATCTGCATCGTGGTCTGCAAGCCGTTGAGCGTGTTCCGCCAACGCTCCTGCGCGTCGCGGTACATCTGGTCGCCGCTGACGGTGGCGGCGTACTGCTCGGGATACAGGCGTGCGAACTCCCGATCCAGATTCGTCACGTCATAGGCCAAGCCTCGGGCCTGGGCGATCAGCCGCTCGGTCGTTGCCAGATTCGCGCGCAACTGGCCGACCACGCTGGACGGCAGGCTGGCGAGGTTGCGCGCCTGGTTCATCAGCATCTGCGCTTCGTTCTGAAGCTGCTGAATCTGGTTGTTGATCTGCTCCAGCGTGCGGATCGCGGTTAGCGTGTTCTGCACGAGGTTCGTCGGATCGACCACGACCCATTGCGCATGGGCGGTGGCGGTGCAAAGCATGGCCGCGATAGCGGCGGCGATAAGGCGCTTTTTCATGACAGGTTCTCCAGGGGTTGGTCAGCGAGTGAACCCGGCGCGAGGCCGGGGAACGAGGGCAGCAGGTCGGCCGCCCAATCGAGGCCGCGATGGCGCAGCCAGGCGCCCGCGAAGCCGGGCACGCCGGCGTCCAGCAGCACGCGGTCTATGTCGCGCTGGTCTTGCGGCGTGGAAGCGCCCGCAAACGCCAGAGCCGCCGGCCCCAGGTCGAGGTCGAACAGGCGGTTGCCGAGGCGGGATTGGTAGTAGTAGTCGCGCTTGGGCTGCGCGGTGGCGACGATTTCGATCTGCCGCCTGTTGATGCCGAAGCCCTCGTAGATCGTGCGAATCTGCGGCTCGGTCGCCTGCGGGTTGGGCAAGAAAATCCGACTCGCGCAGCTCTCGATGATCGCGGGCGCGATGCTCGAATCCTTGATGTCGGCAAGGCTCTGCGTGGCGAAGATGACGCTGACGTTCTTCTTGCGCAGCGTCTTGAGCCACTGGCGGATACGCGCAGCAAACACCGGGTCATCGAGGAACAGCCACGCTTCATCGAGGATCAGCAGCGTGGGCGCACCGTCGAAGCGTTCATCGAAGCGCGCAAAGAGGTAATGCAGCACGGCCATGACGGCGGCCTTGCTGTGCATCAGCTCCTCCATCTCGAAGCACTGCACGTCGGCCATGCCGAGGCGGTCATGGTCGGCGTCTAGCAGCTTGCCGTGCGCGCCACCCAGCACATAGGGCGAAAGCGCCTGCCGCAGCGTGTTCGATTGCAGCAGCACGGAAAGTCCCGTCATCGTGCGCTGCTCCACCGGCGCACCGGCGAGACTTCCCAGCGCCGACCAGATAGCCGCCTTCTCGTCGGGGCCGACCGCCACGCCTTCGTGCAGCAAGCGGCCTTCGATCCATTCGGCGGCCCAGGTGCGGTAGCCCTCACGGTCGATGCGCGCGAGTGGCTGGAAGGCGATTTCGCCATCCGTGCCCAGATCGTAGTGTTCGCCGCCCAGGCCGAGGATGGCGGCCCGCATGGAGCGGCCCATGTCGAAGGCGAAGATGCGCGAGCCGCGATAGCGGCGAAATTGCATCGCCAGCGTGGCGAGCAAGACCGACTTGCCCATGCCAGTCGGCCCCGCGACCAGCGTGTGGCCCACGTCGCCGACGTGCGTCACCAGCCGGAACGGCGTGGCGCCATCGGTGCGCGTGACGATCAGCGGCGGGCCGTCCAGGTGCTCATTCTTCTCCGGCCCGGCCCATACCGCCGACAACGGCATCAGGTGCGCCAGGTTCAGCGTCGAGACGATGGGCTGACGCACGTTGGCGTAGGCGTTGCCCGGAATGGACGAAAGCCACGCATCCACGGCGTTGAGCGTTTCGGGGATGGTCACGAAACCTCGGCCCTGGATAACACGCTCCACCATGCGCAGCTTCTCGTCTGCGACGGAGGCGTCCTCGTCCATGACTGTGACGGTCGCTGTCAGATAGCCGAAGGCGACTTGATCGCTGCCCAACTCCTGCAAGGCGGCGTCGGCGTCAGCGGCCTTGTTGTTAGCGTCGGTATCGACCAGCGGGCTTTCCTGCTGGAAGATCGTTTCGCGCAGCAGCGCGATGACGTTCTTGCGCTTGGCGAACCACTGGCGACGCAGGCGTGAGAGTTCTTTTTCCGCCTCGGCTTTGTCGAGGCAGAGAAAGCGCGTGCTCCAGCGGTACGCAAAACCGAGGCGGTTGAGGTCGTCCAGAATTCCCGGCCAGGTCGAGGCTGTCTCTTATAAACATCTCCGAGCCCACGAGACAAGGAGAAAACTCGTATGTCCGCTTTTGGTTGAAAAAAAAAAACGACAGACGACGAAGGCGGCCATGAG
>OJJN01000162.1_pt1 | contig 18646 bp, 13 predicted proteins | sample 1596321 | NCBI WGS metagenome assembly OJJN01 (sample SAMEA4350123, study PRJEB24818) | metagenome | biome: human; feature: gut; material: faeces | place: Denmark | collected 2013-09 | reverse complement strand
TTGCATTCTTCTTTGTAATGTTGTCTTCTTGATGTCCTCATTAGATGCTCAGTCTGGTGTTGTATAAGAGACAGGAACATGTGGTGTTTGGTTTTTTTTTTTTTTTTTTTTTTCAAGCAGAAGACGGCATACGAGATTTCTGCCTGTCTCGTGGGCTCGGAGATGTGTATAAGAGACAGGCTTGAAGATGGCTTCCAGCGGCTCCACCTCGTCGAGCGCCAGCGGCTGCGCGGCGGTCTTCACCTGCAACAGGTCGCGGATCATCGACACTGGGCGCTGGTCCACCAGCGCGGTGTATTCCTTGAACTTCTCGTAGTCGCCCTGCTGCACGGCAGCCTGCAGGGTATTCACCACATCCGGGTTGTAGGCGTGGTATTCGCCGCCATAGACGAATTTCAGCAAGCCGCCCTGCTGGATCGGCTTGCGGTTGCTCCAGGCCTCGGCGGCCAGGAGCTTCTGCTCGTTCTCGATATCGACGAAGCGCGCGCCCTGGATGCGGCTGGCGACTCCGGTGAAGCACAGGTCGGTGACCTCGTCGGACAGGCCCACCGCCTCGAACAGCTGCGCGCCACGGTAGGACGCGACGGTGGAGATGCCCATCTTCGAGAGAATCTTCATCAGGCCCTTGGAGATCCCCTTGCGGTAGTACTTGAACACCTCGTAGAGGTCGCCCAGCACTTCACCGGTGCGGATCAGGTCGGCCAGCACCTCGTAGGCGAGGAACGGATAGACCGCCGAGGCGCCGAAGCCGATCAGCACCGCGAAATGGTGCGGATCGCGGGCGGTGGCGGTCTCCACCAGGATGTTGGAGTCGCAGCGCAGCCCGGTCTGCACCAGGCGGTGATGCACCGCACCGACGGCCAGGGCAGCATGCACCGGCAGTTTGCCGGGAGCGATATGGCGGTCGCTGAGGATCAGCAGCACCTTGCCGCCGCGCACGGCTTCCTCGGCCTGGTCGGCGATGTTGCGCACCGCGGCCTCCAGGCCCATCGACTCGTCGTAGTTGAGGTCGATGAAGTGGCGGTCGAAGCCCGGGCGGTCCAGGGTCATGATGGTCCGCCACTTCGCCGGCGAGATCACCGGAGTGGTGAGGATCGCCTGGTTGGCATGGTGCGGGGCTTCCTCGAAGATGTTCTGCTCGACGCCCAGGCAGGTTTCCAGGGACATCACGATGGCTTCGCGCAGCGGGTCGATCGGCGGGTTGGTGACCTGGGCGAATTGCTGGCGGAAGTAATCGTACGGAGAGCGGATGCGCCGGGAGAGGATCGCCATCGGCGTATCGTCGCCCATGGAGCCCACCGCTTCCTGGCCCTGCTCGCCGAGCGGACGCAGCACCTGGTCACGCTCCTCGAAGGTGACCTGGAACATCTTCATGAATTGCTTGAGCTGGTCGGCGTCGTAGCTGGCCACGCCATGGTCGTCGTCCAGGGTCGCCTGGATGCGCAGGGCATTCTGCCGCAGCCACTGCTTGTAGGGATGGCGCGACTTCAGGCGGTTGTCGATGTCGTCGCTGTGCAGGACCTGGCCGGTCTCGGTGTCCACCGCGAGGATCTGCCCCGGGCCGACGCGCCCCTTGGCGATGACGTCCTCGGGCTTGTAGTCCCAGACGCCGATTTCCGAAGCCAGGGTGATGTAGCCGTTCTTCGTGGTGACCCAGCGCGACGGGCGCAGGCCATTGCGGTCGAGCAGGCAGACGGCATAGCGACCGTCGGTCAGCACGACGCCGGCGGGGCCATCCCAGGGCTCCATGTGCAGCGAGTTGTACTCGTAGAACGCGCGCAGGTCGGCGTCCATGGTTTCGACGTTCTGCCAGGCCGGCGGGATGATCATGCGCAGGCCGCGGAACAGGTCCATGCCGCCGGTGACCATCAGTTCGAGCATGTTGTCCATGCTCGACGAGTCGGAGCCGACGCGGTTCACCAGCGGGCCGAGCTCTTCCAGGTCGGGGATCAGTTCGTTGGTGAACTTGGTCCGCCGCGCCTGGGCCCAGTTGCGGTTGCCGGTGATGGTGTTGATCTCGCCGTTATGGGCGAGGAAGCGGAACGGCTGCGCCAGCGGCCATTTCGGCAGGGTGTTGGTGGAGAAGCGCTGGTGGAATACGCAGATCGCGGTCTGCAGGCGCTCGTCGCCAAGGTCCGGATAGAAGGCGGCCAGGTCGGCCGGCATCATCAGGCCCTTGTAGATGATGGTCTTGTGCGAAAAGCTGCAGATGTAGTGGTCGCTGTCGGCGGCGTTGGCCACCGACGAGCGGCGCCGTGCGCTGAACAGCTTGATGGCGAAGTCCTGGTCGCTCAGGCCGGCGCCGCCGATGAACACCTGTTCGATCTGCGGCAGGCGCTCCAGCGCCAGGCGGCCGAGAACGCTGGTATCGATCGGCACCTTGCGCCAGCCGACCAGCTCCAGTCCGGCGGCGACGATCTCGCGATTCATGTTCTCGCGTGCCGCCTCGGCTTTCACCGGGTCCTGGTTGAAGAACACCATGCCCACCGCGTATTGCTCGGGCAGGTCGACAGAAAAGGCTTCCCTGGCGACGGCACGCAGGAACAGGTCGGGCTTCTGGATCAGCAGCCCGCAGCCGTCCCCGGTCTTGCCATCGGCATTGATCCCACCGCGGTGGGTCATGCAGGTCAGTGCTTCGATTGCGGTTTGCAGAAGTTGATGGCTCGGCTCGCCCTGCATATGGGCGATCAGGCCAAATCCGCAGTTATCCTTGAACGTTTCAGGATGGTACAGACCTGCTTTCATAAGGAACTCTCACCGGCAAAACTTTTTTAGTCATCTACTTCGCCTGTCACCCGCTCATGCGGCGAGTTTTCGACAGGCAAAGGGAGGCCATTGTACATAGGTGCACAAGGCCTCACAAATTTTGCGGCGAGAAAATGAAATTCAATGTCGCCAAAATGAAAGACGAAACCCGCCAGTCATGCTAGCGACTAGCGAGTTTCGTCAAGAGGCGACGGCAGGTCGGATCAATGCGCCTGGCCGATCTCCTGCTGGATGCTGGCGAAGGTACGCGGCCATGGCTTGCCGGCCTGCACCTTGGACGGCAGTTTTTTCACTGCGGCCAGGGCGGCGGCACGGTTCGGGAAGCTGCCATAGGTGACGACGTAGAACGGCTTGCCTTGCAGGGTTTTCTTGAAGTAGCGGAAATCGCCGCCGCCCTGCTGGCGAATGAACGCCTGGGCATTGGCTTCGGAGCCGGTACCGAGGATCTGCAGGGCGAAGTTACCACCAGACTGGTTGCGATACCACTGACTTCCCGCACCGACACCGCTGGCCGGCTTGGCGGCCGGAGCCGGGGCCGGCTTCGCCGCGGCGGTGGTGGCCGGCTTGCTCGCCGCCGGCTTGGCCGGAGCCGGGGCCGGCTTGCTGGCCGGGGCGCTGGCGACCGGCGCGGCCGGTGCCGGGGTCTGCGCCGGAGTCGGGGTCGCCGCAGGCGCGGTCGGTTCGGTCGGCGCCGGCGGCACCGGATGCATCGGCGTGACGCCGTTGTTGGCCAGCGGCGTCACCGGAGGAGCCGAGCTGGAAACGGTAGGCGGCACCGCGGCGGACGGCAGGCCGCCTTCGTCGTCGCCACCTTGCCCGGCGGCCTGGGCCAGCGGCTCGCGAATGACCGGCTGCGACTCGCCGACCAACGGTAGCGGCAACGGCTGGCTGGAGCCGTTGAACTCCACGGCCGGGCCGCTGCCCGGCTGCTGGGCCTGGGCCGGCGTACCACCATTCATGGACAATTCGGTAGAGGCGGTCTGCGGCGCCTCCGGCTTGCTCTTGCCTTGCATGAACCAGGCGGCGATCACGCCGATGGCCACGACCGCAAGAATCACCAGATGCTTCTTGGGCAAGTTGAAAGACCCTCCGGTTGCCTTGCGCGCTGCGCCACGATTGGCCAGCATCGCTTCGATCAGGGCATCGCGGGCGACCTGGTTGATCGCTCCCGGCCAGCCTTCCGACTGCTCGTGGATGTCCACCAGCAGGTCATTGGAAATCAGCTCGATGCCCTGCCCGGCGCCCTCGAGACGCTGGGCCAGGTAGTCGCGGGTTTCCTCTTCGCTGTATGGCTGCAATTCGATGGCATGGAAGCGCTCCTCACCCTCGGAAAACACCTCCAGGCGCGGCAGCAACGACGGCTCACCGAACAGGAATACATGCAGGCGTCCCTCGTTGGTGCCGGAAGCCAGCAGCAACAGCACTTCCAGCGCGCTGTCCTGGAGCTGTTCGGCATCGTCCACCATCAGGTAGACGTCCTGCCCGGTGATCGCCAGCTGCGCCACCTTGGTCAGGATCGCCTCCAGGCTCGCCTGGTTGATGCTCAGGCCCTGCGCCACCTGGCGCAGCAACGAAGTCTCGTCGGCGGCGGTGCGCGCCGAGATCACCACGCTGAGGACCGCATCCTTGTTGGTGCTGGCCACCAGCGCCTGGCGCAGCAGGGTCTTGCCGCTGCCCAGGGGCCCGGTGACCAGCAGCAGGAGCTGGCTGTAGCGGGCCAGATGGTGCAACTGGCCGAGCACCGGCTTGCGCTGCGCCGGGAAGAACTTGAAACCCGGAACGCGCGGCGCGAACGGGTCGTGACTGAATTGGTAGTGGCCCAGGAAGGCCTCATCGGCATGCAAGCTGGTCATGGGACCTCATTCATCTCCAAGCTGGTCGGCCAAGGCCCGATAGTCGGTGCGCAGGGTCGCGTCCAAGATCTCACGGGGAAAATCGCCGGTGACCACGGCATTCCCCAGTCCTTGCAGCAAAACCAGACGCAGGCGGCCATCGAGCACCTTCTTGTCGACGGCCATGTGTTCCATAAAATCTTCCGCCGTCATCTCGGCCGGCGGTACCACGGGCAGGCCAGCCCGGCGCAGCAGGCGGGTACCGCGATCGCGCTCGGCGGCGCTCAGCCAACCCAACCGATGCGACATCTCGAGTGCCATCACGGTTCCCGCCCCTACCGCTTCGCCGTGCAACCAGACGCCGTAACCCTGCTGGGTCTCGATCGCGTGACCGAAGGTATGGCCGAGGTTCAGCGTGGCGCGCACGCCCGACTCGCGCTCGTCGGCGCCCACCACGCGGGCCTTCGCCGCGCAAGAGCGCTCGATAGCCTCGGTGACAACGGTCGGCTCCAGTGCCAGCAAGGCATCCATGTGCTCTTCCAGCCAGGTGATGAACGGTTCGTCGCAAATGAAACCGTACTTGATCACCTCCGCCAGCCCGGCGGACAGCTCGCGGGACGGCAGCGTCTTCAGCGACGCGGTGTCGATGACCACCGCCTGGGGCTGGTAGAACGCACCGATCATATTCTTGCCCAACGGATGGTTGATCCCGGTCTTGCCGCCCACCGAGGAGTCGACCTGGGACAACAGGGTGGTCGGCACCTGGATGAAGTTGACCCCACGCTGGTAGCAGGCCGCGGCGAAACCGGCCATGTCACCGATGACGCCGCCGCCCAGGGCGATCAGGGTAGTCTTGCGGTCATGCCGCTCCTTCAGCAGGGCATCGAAGATCAGTTGCAGGGTTTCCCACTGCTTGTAGGCCTCGCCGTCGGGCAGCACCACAGGGGTGACCTCATGGCCTTGCAGTGCCTTGAGCAGGGTTTCCAGATAGAGAGGAGCGACCGTTTCGTTGCTGATCACCGCGACCCGGCGACCGACGATATGCGGCGCGAACCAGCGGGCGTCGCCCAGCAGGTTTTCACCGATGTAAATGGGATAGCTACGCTCGCCTAGATCGACGTGAAGTGTGCGCATGAGGCCCCCAGACAGGAAAGGGCAATAGGATAACGCAATTCGCCGCGCCTCAGCGGGGCGGCAACTTGCGCAGGCGTTCGAGAATTTCCTGGACGACCAGGCGCGGCGGCCTTTCGTCGGTCTCCACCACCACATCGGCGATTTCGCGGTAGAGCGGATCGCGCAGCGCCATCAGGTCGCGGAGGATCTGTCCCGGGTTGGGCTTCTGCAGCAAGGGACGGTTGCGGTCCCGCGCCGTGCGCGCGATCTGGTGCTCGACCGAGGCATGCAGGTACACAACCCGGCCACCGGCGCGCAGCACCTGGCGGTTACCGTCGCGCATCACCGCCCCGCCGCCGGTGGCGATCACCATGCCGTCGGCGGCGCAGAGTTCGGTGAGCATGGCCTGCTCGCGCTCGCGGAAACCGACCTCGCCCTCGACATCGAAGATCCATGGGATATTCGCGCCGCACCGCTGTTCGATCTCCTTGTCGGAGTCCTTGAACGCGAGATGCAGCTCCTTGGCGAGCAGGCGCCCGATGGTGCTCTTTCCAGCACCCATCGGGCCGACGAGGATCAGGTTGACCACGTTGTTCGATATCAGCGACCGATTGCGATGGCCTGATTATTCATGATCCGCGGTGTCAGGAAAACCAGAAGTTCGTTTTTCGTGTCGGAGACCGTATCGCGGCGGAACAAACGGCCCAAGTAAGGCAGGTCACCGAGGAAGGGTACCTTGTCGACAGCCTTTGTCTGGGTGTTGCTGAATACACCGCCGATAACGATGGTTTCACCATCGTTGACCAGAATCTTGGCGTTAACCTCGTTCTTGTTGATCGGAGGAACTCCATTCAAAGCATTCTGGAAGTCGGGAGCATCCTTGGTCACCTTCACCTCAACGATGATCCGATTGTCTGGAGTGATCTGCGGCGTCACCTCCAGAGAAAGAGCGGCCTCCTTGAACGAGGTGCTGGTCGCACCACTGGAACTGGCCTCCTGATATGGGATCTCCGATCCCTTTAGGATCTTCGCGGTTTCCTTGTCAGAAGTTACGACCTTGGGTTGCGAAACCACTTCGCCGTTCCCGGTTTTCTCCATGGCCGATAATTGCAAGTCAAGAATGATGTTATCGGTGATAAAGCCAATACCGATACCGGAAGTAGCATCCTTGGCCCCCATATCCACAAATGGGGTCGGAGAATTATCTCTGGTCGGGAACGTACACTGCCCCTGGAACGGCCCGCAGTTGTAACCTTCCTTATCCTTGATGCCCATGTTGCCGTTCTTGCCGTAGCTGTTCCAGTTGCCATTGTGGTAGGCACCACCCCAACGCACACCAAGACTCTTGTCGTACCCCACGTTGGCCTCGACGATACGGGCCTCGATCATCACCTGACGAACCGGGATGTCCAACTGGGAAACGATTCGGCGTAGCTCGTCCAGCCGCTCCTGCGGCTGATAGGCAATGATGCTGTTGGTACGGTCATCTACGGTAATCGAACCACGAGAATTTTCTTTCTCTTCGCCACTACTAGTAACCGACTGGAACAGCTTGGCAATGTCCGCGGCCTTGGCGTAGTTCACCTGGATCAGTTCCCGACGCAGTGGCGCCAACTCGGCGATCTGCTTCTGCGCTTCCAGCTCCTGGCGCTCACGGGCGGCGATCTCGTCGGCCGGGGCCACCAGCAGCACGTTGCCGAGCTTGCGCTTGTCCAGGCCCTTGGTCTTCAGCACCAGGTCCAGCGCCTGGTCCCACGGCACGTTCTGCAGGCGCAGGGTGATATTGCCCTGCACGGTATCAGAGGCCACCAGGTTCAGGTCGGTGAAGTCGGCGATCAGCTGCAGTACCGAACGCACGTCGATGTCCTGGAAGTTCAGCGACAGCTTCTCGCCGGTATAGGCGAAATTGTCCTTCTTGCGCCGCTCGGCGTCTTCCATGGTCATCGGTTTGATGCTGACGGTCAGGCGATTGTCGGTCTGGTAGACCAGGTAGTCGTAGAGCCCGCTCGGCTCGATGGTGATGCTGGTACGGTCGGATTGCGCGCTGGCGTTGACGAACTGCACCGGCGTGGCGAAGTCCTTGACGTCCAGGCGAACCCGCAGCGCATCCGGCAGCTGGGTCTTGGCGAAGTCCAGGCGGATCTTGCCGCCCTGTTCTTGAATATCCGGGCTCAAGGTCGGGTCGGACAGGTCGATGACCACGTTGCCCTCGCCCTTTTCGCCACGCTGGAAATCGATGTTGCGGATGGCACGACCCGCCGGCACGTACGGCTTGGGCTTGATCGGCTGGGCATAGCTGGCCGGAGCCGGGCTTGCCTTGACCGGAGCGGCGGAAGCGACGCTGGCGCCAGCCGGCGAATTGCCGACCACCACGAAGAGGTTGTTGCCTTCCACCCGGGTGGTGTAGGACGACAGCGTGGTCAGGTTGATGATCAACCGCGTGCGATCCTTCGCCTCGACCACCGTGACGCTGCGCGTATTGCCCACGCTCAACTCGCGGTTCTTGGTGCCGAGCTTGTTCTGCACCCCCGGCAGATCGAGGGCGATTCGCGCCGGCTGCTCGATGGTATAGCCACGCGGCGCGGCGACGGGCTCGTCGAACTGCAACTTTAGCTCGACCCGGTCTCCAGGCAGTGCCGCCACGTCGAGTTTCTCCAGGTCCGCGGCGAGCAACGCCGGCGCGAACATGGCGGCCAGCAAAGCGATCCCGAGGCGCGAGAGGCCACTGTTCATCGTCCGACTCCGTTGTACAGACTGCTGTTGGTTATGCATGTTTTTCCCCGCCCTCAGGAGCGTTCCTTGAGAGTCAGGCTGCGCGGACGCTCCAGCCAGTTCCCCTCTCCGTCAGGAACGATTTCAATCACGTCTATTTTTCCTTCGCTGATGCCGACGACCTTGCCATCGTTGCGCCCCAGGTAGTCCCCGACCCTCACCCGATGCACGCCACCCGCGCCCTTCACCAAGGCGAAGGTACCCTGGGCGTTGGACAGTGTGCCGACCATCTCGAAGGTTTCGATGTTGAAACCTTCCAGGAACTGCTTGACCCGTGTCTCGTCGGGTTTAACCACCTTATTGCCTTTCTGCCGCACGGTCAGGTCGATCTTCACCGGCGGCTGGAACGGACTACGCAGGTTCGAAGCGCTATAAGTAAAAGCTTCATATGGCTGAAACTTCGGCAGAGGCTCGATATTGCCCTTAGGTCGAGCACGTACCTCGTTCATATAGGCTTGAAGATCGCCGAACTCGGAATTCGCGCCGCAACCGGCAAGCATGGTGAGCAGCAAGCTGCTCAGAATCAGGCGGGCTCTCATTTCTTCAGCCCCTTGTCGTTGTAGCGGTAGGTCTTGGCCAGGATGCTCATGCGCAGCTTCGAGGTGTTATCGGGCGAAGCCGGCTTGATCTCGAAGTCATGCAGGGTAACGATCCGCGGCAGGCTGGACACGCCGCTGACGAAGGTCGCCAGGTCGTGGTAGCCGCCGACCACGCTGATCTGGATCGGCAGCTCGATATAGAACTGCTGAGTGACTTCAGGGAGCAGCTTGATCTCCTCGAACTCCAGGCCGCTGCCCAGACCGGTACGAGTGATGTCCTCGAGCAGCCCGGGTACCTCGGTGTCGCTGGGCAACTGCCGCAGCAAGGCGCCGAAGGACTCCTCCATCTCTTTCATCTGTGCCTTGTAGGCTTCCAGGTTCGCGGCCTGGAACGCTTTGGTAGCAAATTGCTGCTTGAGCGATTCTTCTTGCGCAGCCTGCTGTTCGAGCTGTGTTTGCAAGTCACGGAGATGGAAGTTGTAGCCCAGCGCCAGGACCGCCGCGGTCAGCAGCACGCAGACGATGACCTTGACCGCCGCCGGCCAGGAACCGATGTTGTTCAGATCGAGGTCGTTTACGTCGATCTTGCGCAGACTTTCCAGGGAACTGGCCAGACTCATTTCTTGGCTCCTTGCGCAACCCCATGCTTCGCCTTGGCGTCTTCCTCGCCGGGCTGCGTCTGCTGCACGGTCAGTTGGAACACGTTGGCCTGGTCCACCGCGCCCTGGGTCACCGCCTTGACCTCGTTCAGGGTCGGGGCGGTCAGCCACTCGGACGCGTCCATGTTGCGCATGAGATTGGAAACGCGGTTGTTGGACTCGGCCGCGCCGGCGATGGCGATGTTCTTGCCGGTCATCTTCAGGTCGGTGAAATACACACCGTCAGGCAAGGTGCGCACCAGTTGGTCGAACACCCGACCAATGATCGGGCGGTTGCCCTGCAGGTCCTGAATGATCTTCATCCGCTCGAGCAACTGCTGGCGCCGCGATCTCAACTCGCTGATTTCCTTGATCCGCGCATCCAGCACAACGATCTCCTTGCGCAGGAAGTCGTTGCGCGCGCCCTGATGCTCAATCGCAGTGTTGAGATATTGGCCACCAAGAAACACCAGTGCGCCGGAAACCAAAAGGACGCCGCCAAGAATCACCAGGAACTGCTGCTTGCGCTGCTCGCGCAGCTCTTCGCGCCAGGGTAGAAGGTTGATCCGTGCCATCAGTCGAAACTCCTCAACGCCAGGCCGCAGGCGATCATCAACGCCGGAGCGTCGCTGGCCAGGGCGCCGGCATTCACCTTGCCGTTCAGCGCCATGTCGGCGAACGGGTTGGCGACCAGGGTCGGGGTGCCGATCTTCTGCTGGATCAACCGATCGAGATCCTGGATAGACGCCGTACCGCCCGCCAGGACGATGTAGTCGACGTCGTTGAACTGTCCGGCGGCGAAGAAGAACTGCAGCGAGCGGGAAACCTGCTGCACCACGGCGTCCTTGAACGGACGCAGAACTTCGCTGTCGTAGTCATCCGGAAGACCGCCCTGCTTCTTGGCGAGACCGGCTTCTTCCACCGAGAGTCCGTAACGCCGCTGGATCTCCTCGGTGAGCTGGCGACCGCCGAACAGCTGTTCGCGGGTATAGATGGTGCGTCCGTTGTGCAGGACGCTCAGGGTGGTCATGGTCGCGCCGATGTCCACTACCGCCACGGTCAACTGGTCAGTGTCGGCACCCAGCTGGCTGCTCAGCAGCGCATAGGAGCGCTCCAGCGCGTAGGCCTCGACGTCGACCACCTTGGCGGTCAGGCCGGCCAGCGCCAGGGCCGCTTCGCGAACCTCGACGTTCTCTTTCCGACAGGCGGCCAGGAGTACGTCCACGTGCTCGGGATTGCGCGCGGAGAGTCCCTGGACCTCGAAGTCGATGGCGACTTCCTCCAGCGGATAGGGGATGTACTGGTCGGCCTCGATCTTCAGCTGGTTTTCCAGTTCATCCTCGGAAAGCCCGGCCTCCATCTCGATGGTCTTGGTGATCACCGCCGAACCGGCGACGGCGACCACGGCCGACTTCAGGTTGGTTTTCGCCTTGACCAGCACCCGTGACAACGCCTGGCCGACCCCTTCCAGCTCGACGATGTTCTTTTCCACGACTGCATTCGGCGGAAGCGGCTCGACGGCATAGGCCTCCACTTTGTAGCGGCCTCCGGAGCGGCTCAACTCAAGGAGCTTTACCGAGGTCGAGCTGATGTCGATCCCCAGCAAGGTGTTCGCTTTCTTCTTTATGAGCCCTAGCACGACCAATTCCCTATTAGCGTTCAATACTTACGAACGATTCTTCTTTTTTCACATTAGATACCAGAGCCGAAGGCCAGGCAAATGGCTAGGTCACAGAAAAATTGCTTATAATGTGAACAGCTTTTGCCTTTTTCCTGTCCTATTCGCTTAACTCTTTCTTTTTCTTGGAAATCCGAATCTACCCATGCGCCTGCTGAAGTTCCTGTGGTGGACTTGCGTCACCCTGATTTGTGGAGTGCTGCTCAGTTTCAGCGGCGCCTATCTCTATCTGAGTCCCAGCCTGCCCTCGGTGGAAGCTCTGCGTAACGTCCAGCTGCAGATCCCCCTCAAGGTCTACAGCGAGGACGGCAAGCTGATCTCCGAGTTCGGCGAGATGCGCCGGACGCCGATCCGCTTCGCCGACATCCCGCAGGACTTCATCCATGCCCTGCTGTCCGCCGAGGACGACAATTTCGCCAACCATTATGGCGTCGATGTGAAAAGCCTAATGCGCGCCGCCGCGCAATTATTGAAAAGCGGTCACATCCAGACTGGCGGCAGCACCATCACCATGCAGGTAGCGAAGAACTACTTCCTTACCAATGAAAGAAGCTTCTCGCGAAAGATCAATGAAATCCTCCTGGCCCTGCAGATCGAGCGACAGCTGACCAAGGACGAGATCCTCGAGCTCTACGTCAACAAGATCTACCTGGGCAACCGTGCCTATGGCATCGAGGCTGCCGCACAGGTCTATTACGGCAAGCCGATCAAAGACTTGAGCCTGGCCGAGATGGCGATGATCGCCGGCCTGCCGAAAGCGCCCTCGCGCTACAACCCGCTGGTCAACCCGACCCGCAGTACGGAGCGGCGCAACTGGATCCTCGAGCGCATGCTCAAGCTCGGCTTCATCGACCAGCAACGCTACCAGGCCGCCGTCGAGGAGCCGATCAACGCCTCCTACCACGTGCAGACCCCCGAACTGAATGCGCCCTACATCGCCGAGATGGCCCGTGCCGAGATGGTCGGCCGCTACGGCAGCGAGGCCTATACCGAGGGCTACAAGGTCATCACCACGGTCCGCAGCGACCTGCAGAACGCCGCCAGCCAATCGGTCCGCGACGGCCTCATCGACTATGACCAGCGCCACGGCTACCGCGGCCCGGAGACCCGCCTGCCGGGCCAGACCCGCGACGCCTGGCTCAAGCACCTGGGCCAGCAGCGCAGCATCGGCGGCCTGGAGCCGGCGATCGTCACCCAGGTGGAAAAGAGCGGGATCATGGTGATGACCCGCGACGGCAAGGAAGAAGCCGTGACCTGGGACAGCATGAAATGGGCACGCCCCTTCCTCAGCAACAACAGCATGGGCCCGATGCCGCGCCAGCCCGCCGACGTGGCCCAGGCCGGCGACCAGATCCGCGTGCAGCGCCAGGAAGACGGCACCCTGCGCTTCGTACAGATTCCCGCCGCACAGAGCGCGCTGATCTCCCTCGACCCGAAGGACGGGGCGATCCGCTCGCTGGTCGGCGGCTTCTCCTTCGAGCAGAGCAACTACAACCGCGCGATCCAGGCCAAGCGCCAGCCGGGCTCCAGTTTCAAGCCGTTCATCTACAGCGCGGCCCTGGACAACGGCTTCACCGCCGCCAGCCTGGTCAACGATGCGCCGATCGTGTTCGTCGACGAGTACCTGGACAAGGTCTGGCGACCGAAGAACGACACCAATACCTTCCTCGGCCCGATCCCGCTGCGCGAAGCCCTGTACAAGTCCCGCAACATGGTCTCGATCCGCGTCCTGCAGGGCCTGGGCATCGAGCGGGCGATCAGCTACATCACCAAGTTCGGCTTCCAGCGCGACGAACTGCCGCGCAACTTCTCCCTGGCCCTGGGTACCGCGACAGTCACACCGATGGAAATCGCCGGCGCCTGGAGCGTATTCGCCAACGGCGGCTACAAGGTCAATCCGTACGTCATCGAACGCATCGAGAGCCGCGACGGACAGGTGCTGTACCAGGCCAATCCGCCCCGCGTGCCGGTGGAAGAACAGGTCGCTGCGCCGGATGCGGAAGACGCCGGGAATCCTGGTGACCCCGAGCATCCGGAGAGCGCCGAAGGCGAAGGTTCGATCGAAGCCCAGCAAGTCGCCGCCAAGGCCCAGACCACCTTCGAGCCGACCCCGGCCGAGCGGATCATCGATGCCCGTACCGCCTATATCATGACCAGCATGCTGCAGGACGTGATCAAGCGCGGTACCGGGCGTCGCGCCCTGGCGCTGAAGCGCACCGACCTGGCCGGCAAGACCGGCACCACCAACGATTCCAAGGATGGCTGGTTCTCCGGCTACAACTCCGACTACGTGACCAGCGTCTGGGTCGGCTTCGACCAGCCGGAGACCCTGGGTCGCCGCGAGTACGGCGGTACCGTCGCGCTGCCGATCTGGATCAGGTACATGGGCTTCGCCCTCAAGGACAAGCCGATGCACACCATGGCCGAGCCGCCAGGCATCGTCAGCCTGCGCATCGACCCGGTGACCGGCCGTTCGGCCGCGCCGGGCACTCCCGGCGCCTATTTCGAGATGTTCAAGAACGAGGATACCCCGCCCTCGGTCAATGAACTGCCGCCAGGCAGCTTCCCTGGCAGCCCGCTGCCGGATGACGAAGGCGCGCCGATCGACCTGTTCTGAACCGGCCGGCGCCTGCGCTTCGTTGGCGACGACGGGAGTGCGAGGCGCAGGCAAAAAGAAACCCCGCCAAGGCGGGGTTTCTTTTTATCCGGCGGATCGATCGATCAGCCGTTGAAGACGTCGTCCACCGATTTCAGCGGATAGTTCTTCGGATACGGCAGGGTAGCCACGCCGGTCTCGATGGCAGCCTTGGCCACGGCATCGGAGACCACGGTGATCAGGCGCTTGTCCATCGGCTTCGGAATGATGTACTCGCGGCCGAATTCCAGCTTGTCCACGCCATAGGCGGCGCAGACGTCCTCCGGGACCGGCTGCTTGGCCAGGTCGCGCAGGGCCAGGGCGGCGGCGATCTTCATCTCTTCGTTGATGCGCGTGGCACGTACGTCCAGGGCACCGCGGAAGATGAAGGGGAAACCGAGCACGTTGTTGACCTGGTTCGGATAGTCGGAACGTCCGGTAGCCATGATCACGTCGTTGCGGGTGGCATGGGCCAGTTCCGGCTTGATCTCCGGGTCCGGGTTCGAGCAGGCGAACACGATCGGGTTCGGCGCCATGCGCTTGAGGTCTTCCGGCTCCAGCAGGTTGGCGCCGGACAGGCCGACGAACACGTCGGCGCCCTCCAGGGCGTCGGCCAGGGTACGCTTGTCGGTCTCGGTGGCGAACACCGACTTGTACTGGTTCAGATCGTCGCGACCGGCGTGGATCACGCCCTTGCGGTCGATCATGTAGATGTTCTCGACCTTGGCGCCCATGCTCACCAGCAGCTTCATGCAGGAGATGGCGGCAGCGCCGGCGCCGAGGCAGACGATCTTCGCTTCTTCCAGCTTCTTCCCGGCCAGTTCCAGCGCGTTGAGCATGCCCGCCGCGGTAACGATGGCGGTGCCGTGCTGGTCATCGTGGAACACCGGGATGTCGCACTGTTCGATCAGCGCGCGCTCGATCTCGAAACACTCGGGAGCCTTGATGTCCTCGAGGTTGATACCGCCGAAGGTGATGGAAATACGCTTGACGGTATCGATGAAAGCCTGCGGGCTCTCGGCGTCGACCTCGATGTCGAACACGTCGATGCCGGCGAAGCGCTTGAACAGCACACCCTTGCCTTCCATCACCGGCTTGGAGGCCAGCGGGCCGAGGTTACCCAGGCCGAGAATCGCGGTGCCGTCGGAAATCACTGCCACCAGGTTGCCCTTGCCGGTGTACTGATAGGCCAGTTCGGCATCGCGGGCGATTTCACGCACCGGCTCGGCGACACCCGGGCTGTAGGCCAGGGACAGGTCCCGGGCGGTAGCGGTGGGTTTGGTCAGCTCGACACTCAGTTTTCCCGGACGGGGTTGTGCGTGATATTCGAGGGCAGCGGTTTTAAGATCGGACATTTGGGCACTTCCGCTTTATTGCTTGTTGGACAGACGGGGCGACCGAGCATACGCAAGAAGACGACGCCCCACAAGATCGTCAGGACCCGGCTGTCAAGACCTCTAGCGTACGACTTTAAGCCAATCGCCCGGACGGGGTTCACCGCTCGGATAAAGGTCATTCAGCAGACGCAGACGAGCCACGGAGTCACTCAATGACCCCTCGCCGCCAGCCGCCAATTGCTCCAGCGTCTGCCCCGCCTTGACCTGCACCAGGTGCAGGCGTCGCGGCTGCGCCAGGGCCCGCTCCTTGTCGCGCAGCGGACGGAAGCTGCGGATCACGCTGAGGAAGCGGTCGTCCTGGGTCTCCAGGGAACCGACCTTGACCACGCCGACGAACAGGTAGGCGCGGTCGCCCTGGTAGATCACAGCAACCCGTCGCGCCGGGTTGCCTGGCACCACCGCCGTGTAGCCGTTCAGTCCTGCCTGCTTCAGCGACTCTTCCTGGGCCAGCCGTTGCCCGGCGTTCTTGCGCAGGAACTCCGCGGGCGTCAGGCGGGAATCATGGGGCACCAGCTTCATGCCGATGAACGACTGCTCGTCCGCCGGATAGCCAAGCAGGGCGCTGGGCTGGTTGAGGATCTTCCAGCCCGCCGGATAGCTCAGGGTGAAGTCCAGCTCGGCATGGTAGAAGTTCTGCCCGCGACGCACCCCGGCCGATGCCGAGTCGCCGAACGGCATGCCTTCCAGATGGCGAAGAAAGACCTCGCGCCCCACTTCCTGCTGTCCGTTGGCCAGCTGCCGGGCCGGGCCGACCACTTCCTGCAGGCGCCGGTCGTTGTCCGGATGGGTATCGAACAACCCGTGGTAGCCGCCGGCCTGTACCGCCTGGCCATTGCGCGCAGCCTCTTCGCGAGCGAAGTCCTCCTGGTTCTTCAGCACCCGCACCACCTGGATCATCGCCGTCGGATCGTAGCCGGCGCGGGCCAGGTACTGAGCGCCGAGACCATCGGCTTCCAGTTCCATGTCACGCCCGTAGCCGCGGACGAAGGCCGTGCCGAGCACGTTGGCCAGGTCGCCGGCGGCACCGACCCCGGTGCCGATCGCCACCGCCTGGCCAAGGATGTTCCAGGCGCTGGCCTGGCTCTGCTGGCGCACGCTGTGGCGCGCCGTGACGTGGCCGACCTCATGACCGAGCACCGCGGCCAGTTCGGCCTCGGAGCCAAGGTAGGCGATCAGTCCGCGATGGATATAGATGTAGCCGCCCGGCAGGGCGAAGGCGTTGATGTCCGGCGAATCGATGACGGTGAAATGATATTGCAGATTGCTGCGGTGGCTGCTGCGGGCGACCCGCTCGCCTACCCGTTGCACGTAGGCCTGGAGCTTTTCATCGTTGTAGCGGGGGAACTGCTTGAGGATTTCCTGGTTGTAGCGAGCGCCCATGCCGAGTTCCTGCTGCTCGCTCATCATCACGAAATCGCTCTTGCCGGTGGCCGGGTTCACCGCGCAGCCGCCCAGCGCGCCGACTCCCAGCAACAGCAGCAGGAGCCAGGCGGTCTTCATGGCAACCATTCCAGCATCGCCGGATCGGTCACCGACATCTGCCAGCGCGCCTTGCCGGCCGGCACAGCGCCACGGCGGGAACGATCGACCACCCAGCCACGCACTTCCAGCGAACGTCCCGCCATCTGCATCACCCGTTTCGCATCGAACGCCTTGAGCCCCTTCGGCTCGATCCGCAGGACCAGCGGACCGTCCATCTCCAGCCAGATACCGCCCCGGTTGCGTTCGACCTCGAGCACCCGCCCGCGGACCACGGCGAAGCCGCTCTGCGCCAGTCGATCGAGCGAAAGCACCGGCGAACGCTTCCATACACCCAGATTAGCCGAACGCGCTGCACGTTCCGCCGCTTGCTGACAGGCCGTCAGCTCGGTGTTCGGCGCGACCGCCACCAGGTAGCCCAGGCCCTCGCCGAGCAGGCGCGCCTCGAGGTTGGCGCCGCTGGCATCGAACAGGTGCGCCAGGGTCCGCCCGTAGTGATCGCGGGCCTGGCGGCCCGGCTGCAGGGCGAGACGCCCGTCGCTGGCCGATACCAGCGCCTGCAGTCGCTGCTTCGCGGCTTCGGCGAAGGGCTCGGTGGTGCGACCGTTGTGCGCCAGCTCAGGCGCGTTGATACCGATCAGCCGCACGCTGCGGCCATCGCGCAGGCGCACGGTATCGCCGTCCACCACCCGCGCCACCTCGACGTTCTGCAAGGCGCCGGTAGGCCGGCAGGCCTCCGCCGCACCGGCGAAGGCGGAAACCACGGACATGAAAAAGGCGCCCACCAGGGACGCCTTTCTCGGTACAGCGACAAGTAGCATTGCGCGCGTTCGCGGCAAGCGGCTTACTTGGTGGCGCCGAATACGCCGAAACGCTGCTTGAAGCGGTCGATACGGCCGCCGGTGTCCAGCACCTTCTGCTTGCCGGTGTAGAACGGGTGGCATTCGGAGCACACGTCCAGGTGGATCGGCTTGCACAGGGTGGAACGGGTCTTGATGACGTTACCGCAGCTGCAGGTAGCTTCGATAGCTTCGTAAGTCGGATGGATGTCCGCTTTCATGATTCAATCCTCGAGGCGTTGTGTGCCGCCACCCAGCGCGTTTACCAGGCACCGCACGTAATTAAGGGCGTGGATCATACCAGACCGATTCATCTATGCAAGCGACCCCGCCCGCCGGTCGTCTGCTAACATCGCCGGCCCAGTCCTCGTTTCCTTCATCCCCGGAAGCCGCTGAGTGTCAGACCTGATCCTACGCCTAGCCCTGCCTTCGCCACTCCGCCGCCTGTTCGACTACCGCGCGCCCCGCGGCATTCCGCGCAGCGCCCTACAGCCGGGGATTCGCCTGCTGCTGCCGTTCGGGCGCCGGGAGCTGGTTGGCGTTCTGATAGAGGTGACGGACCGTTCCGAAGTACCCGAAGAAAAGCTCAAGCCTGCCCTCAGGGTACTCGACGCCAAGCCGCCGATGCCGGCGCACCTGCTCGAACTCTGTCGCTGGACCGCCCAGTACTACCAGCACAGCCTCGGCGACACCCTGTCCTGGGCGCTGCCCAACCTGTTGCGCCAGGGCGAGCCGGCCGAGGCGCGCCAGCAGCGCTTCTGGCATGCCACCGCGCAATCCAGCCTCGACGATCCGCGCCTGGCCCGGGCGCCGCGCCAGCGCCAGGCCCTGGCGATTCTCAAGCAGCATCCGCACCTGTCCCTTATACACATCTCCGAGCCCACGAGACAGGCAGAAATCTCGTATGCCGTCTTCTGCTTGAAAAAAAAAAAAACTCAAAACAAACAGGAGATAACAA
>OJJN01000161.1_pt1 | contig 18650 bp, 15 predicted proteins | sample 1596321 | NCBI WGS metagenome assembly OJJN01 (sample SAMEA4350123, study PRJEB24818) | metagenome | biome: human; feature: gut; material: faeces | place: Denmark | collected 2013-09 | reverse complement strand
CTATGCCTGTCTGCTCTATTATGACATTCTCTCCCTCTACCTCTTCTCTTTTCTTGTTCGTCTATCCTATCTCACGTTACACCTACTGCATTATTCCTCTTTTTTTTTTTTTTTTCAAGCAGAAGACGGCATACGAGATTTCTGCCTGTCTCGTGGGCTCGGAGATGTGTATAAGAGACAGGTGGCCGCCAGCCCGTATATTGAATTTACCGGGCTGGCAGAAAAAGGCAGTAAATTACAGGCCATGCAACTAATGGGCGTGGATCCGGTCACTCAGAAATTGGTGAGCGGATTGCCGGAATTTGTGGCGGATAATGCATGGGCGGATTTTCAGGCCGGGAAAAATCAGATAATCCTTGGTGACGGCGCGGCAAAATCCCTCGGTGTTGCGCAGGGTGACTGGCTCACCATCATGATCCCGAATCACGACAGCACGGAGCGCCTGTTACAGCCGAAACGCATCCGTTTGCAGGTCGCGGGGATTTTCCGCTTAAGCGGCATGCTGGATCACAGGCTGGCACTGCTGCCGCTGGAAGATGCACAGCAGTACCTGGATTACGGTGAGGGTGTCACCGGGATTGAAATCCGCACGGATAATGTTTTCAATGCCAATGACGTGGTTCTGCGGGCGGCGGAAGCCAGCCGTGAACATGTCTTCTATAAAAGCTGGATCAACGAATACGGCTACATGTACAGCGACATTCAGTTAGTGCGCAGTATTATGTATCTGGCCATGATTCTGGTGATTGGTGTGGCGTGCTTCAATATCGTTTCCACCCTGATTATTGCCGTGAAAGATAAAAGCGGGGATATCGCCATTTTGCGTACCCTCGGTGCGAAAGACAGCCTGATCCGCGCGATTTTCCTCTGGTACGGGTTGCTGACCGGTATGGTCGGCTGTATCAGCGGGGCGGTGCTGGGCACGCTGGCGGCGCTGAATCTGACACCGCTTATCCGTGGCATTGAATTCCTTATCGGGCACAAACTGCTGTCCGGTGATGTCTATTTTATTGATTTTCTGCCGTCGGAGCTGCGGCTGACCGATCTGCTGTATGTGATCTTAACCACCATTGTGCTGAGCCTGCTGGCAAGCTGGTATCCGGCGAGACGCGCCTGCCGCCTTGAACCGGCACGTATTCTGAGCGGGCAGTAAAGCCCGCAGGAATTGTAATGATTTTTGAATCCGAAGTGCGGATGCATTACCCTGAACGGAGACAGTGATGAACAAAGGCCGGATTATGCGCAGAACGCACCGATTAAGAAAGTTACGCAAACAGCGGCGGATCCTGCGCCAGCGTTTTCACTTACGCTTTTTCTATCGCGATAAATGGATGGCCGGAAAAATGGATCAGTTTAAACCTAAAATTGTTGTGCTGACCGGCGCGGGTATCTCCGCCGAGTCCGGGATCCGGACATTCCGTTCGGAAGACGGGCTGTGGGAAGAGCACAACATCGAGGATGTGGCGACGCCGGAAGGCTATGCCCGCAATCCGCGTCTGGTGCAGCAGTTTTACAATGACCGCCGCCGCCAGTTACAGTCCCCTGACGTGCAGCCGAACCCGGCACATCTCGCCCTGGCGGAGCTGGAACAGGTGCTGGGGGATAACTTCCTGCTGGTCACCCAGAATATTGATAACCTGCATGAGCGGGCAGGTAGTCAGCGGATTATTCATATGCACGGCGAGTTGCTCAAAATCCGCTGTGCGATGTCCGGACAGGTTCAGTCGTGCACCGGTGACCTGTCAGCGGATGAGCGCTGCCACTGTTGTCAGTTCCCGTCACCGCTGCGGCCGCATATTGTCTGGTTCGGTGAAATGCCGTTCGGCATGGATGAAATCTATCAGGCACTGAATGATGCGGATATCTTTATCGCCATCGGTACCTCCGGGCATGTCTATCCGGCGGCCGGGTTTGTCCATGAGGCACGGCTGTGCGGGGCACATACAGTGGAACTCAATCTGGAACCGAGTAAGGTGCAGAGTGAGTTTGAGGAGTGTCACTACGGTCCTGCCGGGCAGGTGGTGCCGGAGTATGTCCGTCAGCTGCTGGCGCAGATTAACAACACTAAATCTGATTTGACGCAATAACTCAATTTATGTTTCCCCGATAATAAGAAATCAATGTTATTGGGGGAACACATGGATAAGTTATTAGAGCGCTTTTTCGGTTATGTCTCTTTTGACACGCAGTCGAAGCCGTCAGCCAAGCTGACACCAAGCAGCGACGGTCAGTTAAGGCTGGCGCGTGCTCTGGAAAAAGAGCTGAAAACGCTGGGGTTATCAGATGTCTCGCTGGATGATAACGGCTGCGTGATGGCAACGTTACCGGCGAATGTTGACTGGCCGGTACCGGTTATCGGTTTTATTTCTCACCTTGATACCTCACCGGATTTCTCCGGGCGTAATGTGAATCCTCAGGTTCTGGAAAATTACCGTGGTGGTGATATCGCACTCGGCATCGGCGATGAAGTGCTGTCGCCGGTAATGTTCCCGGTGCTGCACACCATGCTGGGTAAAACCCTGATTATGACCGACGGTAAAACCCTGCTGGGTGCGGATGACAAAGCCGGTATCGCAGAAATCATTACTGCCATGGTGCGTTTGAAAAACAGTGATATTCCGCACGGTGATATCCGCATTGCCTTCACGCCGGATGAAGAAATCGGTCGTGGTGCACAGTATGTGGATCTGAAAAAATTCGGTGCACAGTGGGCTTATACCGTTGATGGCGGTGGTGTCGGTGAGCTGGAATATGAAAACTTCAATGCGGCGGCAGTTGCCATCCGTATTGAGGGCAATAACGTGCATCCGGGCAGTGCCAAAGGTGTGATGGTGAACGCGCTGTCACTGGCAACCCGTATCCACAGCGAATTACCGCCGGAAGAAACGCCGGAAAATACCGAAGGGTATGAAGGTTTCTATCATCTGCAAAGCATCAAAGGCACGGTTGAACGCGCGGAAATGAACTATATCATCCGTGATTTTGACCGTAACAATTTTGAAAAACGCAAAAGCAATATGATTGCGATTGCCGAGAAAGTCGGTAAAGGTCTGCATCCGGACTGCTATATCGAGCTGACAATTGATGACAGCTATTACAATATGCGCGACCATGTGGTGAAACACCCGCATGTGATTGAGCTGGCCAAACAGGCGATGATTGACTGCGATATTGAGCCGGATATCAAACCTATTCGTGGTGGTACTGACGGTGCGCAACTCTCTTACCGTGGTCTGCCGTGCCCGAATCTGTTTACCGGTGGTTATAACTTCCACAGTAAACACGAGTTTATCTCACTGGAAGGCATGGAACAGGCTGTTTCTGTGATTATGCGGATTGCAGAATTAACCGCACTGGATATGAAGAAATAAATAATTCACATATCAATTAAATATTATAAAAGCCATCTTGCATAAGATGGCTTTTTTATTAAATAAACTGACTTAAATAAACAGTAAGATTATTATGTTGATGTGATTTTTTATCACTCACTGATTAATCTTTGTTTTGTGTTTGTTTATCTCCTGCTGGTATAGTCATCCGCTTGTCAATATTTAGTGCATGATTATGTCTGTTCAGATAATACATATCATAAGAAACATATATTTGTTGAATATTTAAAAGGTAATTTTTATGTCTTTATTTAAAAGAAAGTTAATTATTTCATCCTTACTTTTATTTTCCTTTAATGCATTCTCTGTGGATGGTGATGTTAATGAAATCGCTCCGGAAGTCGACGCCGATACCAAAGAAATAACAGGGAATATCAGATTTACAGGGAAAATCACTGACTCAAGCTGTGATATTACACAAAAAGATAAAGATGTTTATCTGGGCGAGCATTCAGTCGCTAAACTGAAAAAAAATGATGACAGAACGGAAGAAAAAGCCTTTGATATTTCTCTGATTAACTGTTCATTAGCAATGACATCGCTGAAAATCAAAATGGAGGGCACGGCGCATGCAGACAATGCAACGCTGTATGCATTGGATGCCAATGAAAAAAGTGCCGGAAAAGTAGGGATCAGCATTGCGACTGCTGAAGGGCAGCAGGTAACGCCGGCAGGTGATTATCGTGATATTCCGCTAAAGGCCGATTCCCGTGATTATACTCTGAATTATACCGCAGCGTATCAGGCTACCGGCCTGGCAACACCGGGCGAAGGCAATGCAACGGTGAATTACACTGTTTCTTATGAGTAACATTTAATACCGGCGGCAACAGGTGTTGCCGCCCCGGATAAACAGCACCATGAAAATCGGTTTCACTTTCCTTATTATTATTTTTTTTCTGACCATGAGCCGGGCAACTGCCGGGGTGGTTGTTGGCGGCACCCGGTTTATTTATCCGCAGGATAAAAAAATGATCACAATTCCTGTTGATAATACGGATAAAAAATCAGCCTATTTAATTCAGAGCTGGGTTGAAAAAGAAGATGGCATGACAAAAAGTAAGGACTTTATTCTCACGCCGGTTATTTTTCAGCTGGATGCAGGAAAAAAAGGAATTTTGCGTGTCATGCTGAAAAAAACAGAATTTCCGGATGACAGAGAATCATTACTCTGGCTGAATATAAAAGGAATTCCGGAAACAGATGAAAACAGAGAAAATAAACTTCAGATTGTTATTAATTCAAAGTTTAAATTATTCTATCGCCCTGCAGGATTAACTGAGCCTGATTATAATAAACTGAGGTATGAGCGAAAAGGAAACAGAATAAAAATCATTAATGACTTACCTTTTCATATCACCGTCAGAAATATTTTGGTTAATAATAAGGAATATACTGTTTCGGAGATGATAGTTCCCTTCGAATCATTAACTGTACCGGTAACAACTATTCATAGTAATGACAAAATAACCATAAGCTACATCTCCGATTTTGGCGGGATTATTTCGAAACCTGTTGTTTTTGATAAATAATATTATTATGCAATTGAAAGCACCTTATTTTTTTCTTCTGGCAGTGGTGATCGTTTTTCCTCCGGTAACCGTTTTTGCTGCACCTTATTTTAATCCGGCGGCGCTTGGTCTGGACGGAGATGATCCGGTGATGGATCCTGCTCAGTTTCAGTATTTGCGGGAACGGCAATTTCAGGAAGAAGGCCGTTACTTCGTGGCTGTAACTGTCAATCAGCAGGCAGTCAGTGGTCAGTGGCTGGAGTTTCGTTATCATCCGCAGCAAAAAAGATTGCTGCCATGGGTGAACCGCAGGCAATGGCTGATATGGGGATTACGGCCGGATGCATCGCCGGCATTTGCAGAAACAGAAAATACAGCGCCGGTTGCGGATATTACTGCGCTGGTCAGCGGGGTCTCGCTGAGTTTTGACTCCGCGCGGCAGTCGCTGGATATTACTATCCCGCAACGTTTTTTTCTGACAGAAGCACAGCGGGCCGCAGATACTTCGTTATGGGAACCGGGTATTACTGCATTTATGCTCAATTATGATTATCGCTTTTCGCGGGACAGTAACAGCTTCAGTCAGCGTACCGGACATACTCTTTTGCTGCAAAGTGGTGTTAATGCGGGGGACTGGCGGTTGCGGCATCACAGCAGGGCGGAACACCGTGAGGGTAAACTGACATGGCAGTCAGAGCGGTTGTGGATGTACCGTGCCATTGCTTCCCGGCGCAGCGAGTTACAGCTGGGGGAATTGTTCAGCGGGGATGTGTTGTTTGACAGCCGAGCGTTCAGGGGGATCCGGCTGGCTTCACAAAGTGATATGTATCCGCTGAATCAGCAGGGTTATGCACCGGTTATCCGCGGAATAACCGGTCAGAGTGCAGAACTGACTATCAGGCAGCAGGGAATGACTATCCGCCGTGAAACATTACCTGCCGGTGAATTTGTTATTGATGATCTGAATACGTCTTTTCAGGGAACAGAACTGGATGTCACCATTGAGGAGGCGGACGGCACTGTACAGCGTTTTACACAGCACGGAACCTCAGTTCCGGTTATGCAGCGGGAGGGCCGGCTCAGCTACACGCTGGATACAGGAAAATACAGAGGAAACAGAAATAATAACAAAGACCTGTTTGTGAAAAGTACGGCAGCATACGGCATTAATTCAGTCCTGACACTGTACGGTGGTGGTTATGCGGCACAGCATGCCCTGAGCAGCGGTGTGGGGGCCGGTGTCAATATGGGCGCGGCAGGCGGGGTGTCCGCTGATATTCTGATGCGGCATACAACAGCAACGCAGCATCCGCGTTACCGGCTGAATTATCAGAAATTTTTTCCGCTGGCCGGAACATTGGTGAATACAGGGGCTGCACATGAGCAACAATCAAGGCAATGGCAGGTCCGGTTGCTGCAACCGCTGCCTGGGGATAACGGTACGCTGTCGGCAGGCTATCACTATAACCGCACAGGCCATGACGGGCGCGGATACCGGGCGATGATTAGCAGGGATGCCGGCTATTCCGGTCACATCGGCCGGGTACATTACGGTGTGAATGCACAGTACCGTACCGGCGGGCATTTTCGGAAAGCAGATAAACGGGTGTCTGTTGCGTTGTCGGTGCCGCTGGATTTTGCCGGACAACAAGCCCGCAGTCATTTTCATTACCACCAGCGGGCAGGAAAAGCTTCTCTGCAAACATCCGTGAATGGTTTGCTCGGAGATGAACAACGTCTCGGGTATTCAGTTACACACAGTTATCAGCAGCAGGGTGCTGCACATTACCGCGGGGCGGAGCTGCGCTGGCGTCACGACCTGGCCGATATCCGGGGACGTATTAATCACAGTCAGGGACACAATACCCTGAACGGGGATATACAGGGCGGGCTGATTATTCACGGTGACGGTATCACATTGTCACGTCCGCTGGGTGAAACCAACGGGCTGGCAGATACCGTCGGTACCGGGGGGATCCGTGTGGCCTCAAGGGCAGCGGCGCAGACTGACAGTGCGGGGTTCAGTGTTATTCCGCAACTGAGTCATTATCATCAGAATGTTATCCGTATCGACCCCGAAACCCTGCCGGATAATGCGGATGCGGATGATCCGGTCGTACAGGTGATCCCGTCAAAAGGGGCGCTGGTGCCGGTTCGTTTTGCAGTGAATACCGGTTATCGCGTGATTTATGCACTGCGGACTGCACAAGGCCCGGTACCGTTCGCCGCACGGGTGAAGGTGAAAAAAGCAGATGGCAGCAGCGTCAGCGGTATTACCGGTGAGGACGGGGAAGTGTATCTCAGCGGGTTACCGGCTCAGGGGCATTTACAGGCTGTCTGGGGGAAAGGAATGCATGAGCAGTGCGGGGCGGATTTTACTGTCCCGGAAGATCAGCAGGGACTGATAACTCTCCCTCTGATATGCCGGTAAAGGAGAAGCAATGTTTACTCAGATCAGAGCACTATGCCGGGCAGTTTTTTTCCTGTGGCTGACAGCCGGATATATTCCGGCCGCTCCGGCCGGGGAAACCTGTGCACTTATCACACCGGAAACGACTCTCCGCATACCAGCCGGCTATATCATGGCTGCGTATAATGTACCGGTTGGCGGTATTATCGGGGAGACAATATTTTCGGATAGTATTGATGTCTCTCAGTGCCGGATCGACAGCGGCAGAGAGATTGAATTTGTGCTGGTTGGCGGAATGCCGGGTAACAGAACACAAAATGCGTCGGGACACACTATCTATGAACTCTCCGGTGGTATCGGCTACAGCCTGGGGGCGGTGGCGGAGCATCCGGAATGCATGAAATCGTCGCGCTATGTGGACGGTCGTGATTCACCGGACAACAACACGGCCAATAAACGACTGTGTACGATCAGCAGCGGAATGGATCCGTCTCAGCCATATCGGGTACGGGCAGCGGTGACACTCTATAAACTGGAACCTGAAATAGCTGTTCACCATCCGGGAGGCTATCTGGGTGAAATCGCTATGCGTGTGGGCGGGCACTGGGCTGCAGGATTGTATAGTATGCCGGAAACCAAAATCTATCTGGACGGATTTACTGTCCGGCAACATTCCTGTGATCTTGATCCACAAACAGAAACAGATGTGGATTTAGGTGTCGTATCGCGGACTGATTTCAGCGGCAAAGGGTCTGTTGCCCCGGGAAGCATCCGTAACCTGACTATTGCACTGCAGTGCAGCCATGTGACAACGGCGGATATCCGGTTAACAGGCAATGTATTTACTGCCAGAAACAGTCCCGGAACACTGAAGTTACAGCGGAGAAACGGCAGTGCATCCGGTGTGGGAGTCCGGCTGACAAATAAGGGGCAGCCGGTCACTTTCGGAGGGCCACTTTTATTTGATGAAATCACCACTCAGCGGGCCGTATTGCGGTTACAGGCCGCCTTTATACAGACGAGGGATACTATTGAGCCGGGCACGGCGGAAACAATTCTGAATTACACCATTCGTTACCAGTAAAAAAACGCCGCATAATGGTGCGGCGCTTTTATCTGAACGATGAATACAATTTTATTGCGGATTAATCATCAAAATACCAGTAACCGTTATTAATCAGCACTGTCAGCAGGGTCATAAATTCCGGATCGCTGAAGGCAACTCCCAGCATTTCGGCAGTGACTTCATCATACTGGCAAAGCACATCCGCTGCTTCAATATGCGGGGTTTTCAGGGCTTCGCCGTTAACGAAACAGGTATCACCGACACGCAGTACCCGCAGTCCATTGAGGCGGAACAGAGATTCCCCCTGTGACAGCAGTTCCTGAATTTCATCCGGGCTGTATGCCGGCTCCGGCGGTGCCAGATCCAGCTCATGGCGGGACTGGGAAATAAATTCACCGAACCACTTGCGGAACACATCCGGCTGGTCGAGCAGATCCTGCATCATACCATGCAGCTTGGTCAGTTCGCCCTGCTGAATCAGCGCCGGATTATCACGGAACGCCAGATCCGGGTCGCTGTAGCGGTAACTGCCGAGCTCATTGGCAATCACATAGTCGGCAAAGCCGCTGAACAGTTCGCGGGCATTCGGGGCGCGGAAACCGACAGAATAGTTCAGTGATTCCTCAATGGCATAGCCTTCGTGCGGGAATCCCGGCGGAATATAGAGGATATCGCCCGGCACCATTTCATCATCAATAATGGCATCAAACGGATCCACCTGTAACAGATCCGGATGCGGCGCGTGCTGTTTCATCGGGATTTTTTCCCCGACACGCCAGCGGCGGCGTCCCTGGCCCTGAATAATAAACACATCATACTGATCCAGATGCGGACCCACACCGCCACCCGGAACAGAATAGGAAATCATCAGGTCATCCATCCGCCAGTCAGACAGGCAGCGGAACGGCTTCATCAGTGCGGCAGACGGAAAATGCCAGTGATCAACGGCCTGAACCAGGATAGACCAGTCTTTCTCGCCCAGCCCGTCAAACTCCTGAAACGGCCCGTGGCGCACATCCCATTTTCCGCTGAAACGGGTGACGATACGGCTGTCGATTTCATCTTCCATTGCCAGCCCCGCCAGTTCATCCGGGGAAATGGTGTCGCGGAAATTGCGGAAACCGCCTTTGATCAGTAACGGACGTTTTTGCCAGTGGCTTTCCATAAAGGTCTGCCAGTCTATATTCAGTTCATAATCCATGTGTTCGTCCTCAATAAACGCCGTGATCAGGCAGATGAAGGGAGTATAACGGAAAAAGACATATTATATTCATGCATATATTTATAACTTGCCGGCAACAACAGACTGACTCTCAGTCTGTGTCTTCGTCGTGAACAGTCTGACGCCGGAATGTCACAGTAATACGGGCACCGCCCAGCGGGCTTTCAGTGACAACTGCGCCGCCGTCATACTGCTCCAGAATATCGGTGACAATTGCCAGCCCCAGTCCCTGACCCGACCGCAGGGTATCAACCCGCTGACCGCGGCTGAAAATCAGTTCCCGTTTCTCCTCCGGCACACCCGGACCATCATCATCGACAATCAGAATAACCGCATCATGCTGCCACTGCGCCGTCACCTCGACAAACTCCAGACAGTATTTGCAGGCATTTTCCATAATGTTGCCCATGACTTCCATAAAGTCATTCTGCTGTCCCAGCCAGGTGATATCCGGCGGAATATCGACGGTAATATCCACGCCCTTGCGCTGATACACTTTTGACAGCGCACTGGCGAGACTGTCAATCAGCGCCGGAACGGAGGAAATGTCCCGCATCAGCACGGTATTGTCACCGCCGATACTGGCGCGGTGCAGATAATAACCGACCTGCTGGGAAATTCGTCCGATCTGCTCAAGCATGACAGGCTCGGCGGTTTCAATCGTCATATCTTTGCCGCCGCGCAGTGAGCGCAGGGTACTCTGCAGCACTGCCAGCGGGGTTTTCAGGCTATGAGTCAGATCAGAAAGCGTGCGCTGATAGCGGGTATAGCGCTCCCGCTCACTGTGCAGCAGCAGGTTCAGGTTACGCACCAGTCCGCGTAGTTCGCTGGGCGGGGTTTCATCCAGATCTTCCCGCTCGCCTTTTTCAAGTGCGCTGATCTGCCCGCTGAGAGCATTAATCGGCCGCAGGCTCCAGTGTGCGGCCAGCCAGATCAGCGGTGTGAGCAGAAACAGGTTGGCGAGCACCACGTAACCGAACCATTCCCAGACACGGAAGGTCTTCTGCAGATTCTGCGGGATGGTATCCACCACCACAATCGTCAGCGGCGGCAGGGTACCGGTTTTGCCGTAACGGCTGACAGACACGGAGTGGATCATCCGTCCGTCGTGATCATCATCCAGGTCATTAATCCGGATATCTTCCGTGGCAAAGAGCGGGGTATTGACCAGCAGGGATTTGGTGGCTTCCAGCGAGGTATTCAGATCATACAACCCCTCTTTGGTCAGCCATTTGGCCGGAATGGCTCTCTCCAGCGCGTCAATATGATACTGCCGCCAGAGCAGATTCTGATTGTCATCATAAATCAGCACCACAGACGGGGCATTCAGGGAGAAATTCGGCGGAAAACGGATATTGAGTTTTCCGTCATCCCACTGCGACAGGCTGTAGAACAGATTGCTCTGGCTGCGCAGCATGGTGTAGGTGGTTTTATCAAAGCTGACCAGGTAACCGACCAGCGCCACGGCGCCGTAAGAGAGCGTCATGGCGAGGATCACGGCAAACGTTGCCAGTAAAAACCGGGTCCGCAGAGAGAAAGGGCGCGTTGTCCGCCTGGTCATGCGCAATACCTCAGTGGCTTAAGCCGTGTCTGTTATTTCCCGGCGTCGAAACGGTAGCCCTGTCCGCGGACAGTGACGATGGCATCAATATCGGTAAATGCCTGGATTTTCTTGCGCAGACGGCCCATCAGCACATCAATGGTATGGCTTTCACGCAGTTCGGCATCCGGATAGAGCTGGCGCATCAGGGAATCTTTACTGACGACTTTACCATTATTCCGCATCAGTGTTTCAATAATGGTGTATTCAAATGCGGTCAGTTTGACGGCGTTACCGTCAACGAGGAATTCTTTGCGGGAAAGATCGATCACAAAAATGCCCAGTTCCAGTGTCTGGGAGGCGAGGCCGCTGTTACGGCGCATCAGTGCCTGCATACGGGCAACAATCTCTTCCAGCTGGAAAGGCTTGGTGACATAATCATCCGCCCCGGCATTCAGCGCGGCGACTTTTTCCTGCCAGCTTTCACGGGCGGTCAGCACCATAATCGGGATTTTGACCTGCTGCTGACGCCAGCGGGCAATCATCACCATGCCGTCCTCGCCGGGCAAACCGAGGTCAACCACTGCGATATCCGGCTGACTTTCCTGAAGAAAATAATCTGCTTCTTTTGAATCTTCCGCCGCATCAACCTGATGGCCGAGCTCGCGGAGCTGAACCGTCAGATGATGACGGAGTAAATTGTTATCTTCCACGATGAGCACGCGCATACATAATTCCTTACAAAGACAGACATCCCAACAGGAAACGATGTGAATTGTAACAGTTTATATGAAGGATAGGGAACTTGTACGCCAAATAATACGCGCGATATGCGTTTAATCATAAAAAAAGAGGCAGATATCCTCTGCCTCTGTGTGATTAATTATCAGTGAGTTAATAATTACAACTCATCTGCCAGACGGATAGCGTCCCCGAGATAGTTTTGCGGGGTCAGGGTTTTCAGCCGGGCTTTTTCTGCGTCAGGCAGCTCCAGTCCGTCGATAAAGACCTGCATCGCCTGAGCATCAACACGCTTGCCGCGGGTCAGCTCTTTGAGTTTTTCATACGGTTTTTCGATACCGTAGCGGCGCATCACGGTCTGAATCGGCTCTGCCAGTACTTCCCAGTTCTGATCCAGTTCATCACGCAGATGTTTTTCGTTCACTTCCAGCTTGCTCAGGCCTTTTTGCGTGGACTGATAAGCGATCAGCGAGTAACCGATCCCCACACCCAGGTTACGCAGCACAGTGGAGTCCGTCAGGTCGCGCTGCCAGCGGGACACCGGCAGTTTGGTTGCCAGATGGCCGAGTACCGCGTTAGCCAGACCCAGGTTACCTTCTGAGTTTTCAAAATCAATCGGGTTGACTTTGTGCGGCATGGTGGACGAACCGATTTCACCGGCGATCGTCTTCTGTTTAAAGTGATTGAGGGCAATGTAACCCCAGATATCACGGTCGAAATCGATCAGAATGGTGTTAAAACGCGCCACGCAGTCAAAAAACTCAGCGATATAATCGTGCGGCTCAATTTGTGTGGTGTACGGGTTCCACTGAATACCCAGCGAGGTCACAAAGTCACCGCTGAATTTATGCCAGTCAATATCCGGATAGGCAGATAAGTGTGCGTTATAGTTACCGACCGCACCGTTGATTTTGCCGAGGATTTCGGTCTGCTGTAACTGGCGGTACTGGCGCTCCATCCGGTAAGCGACGTTGGCAAACTCTTTACCGACGGTGCTCGGGGTTGCAGGCTGCCCGTGGGTACGGGAGAGCAGCGGCAGGTCGCGGTAATCCGCCGCCATGGCACGGACAGTATCGATCATCTGACGCCATGCCGGCAGCAGCACGGTTTCACGGGCGGTGCTGAGCATCAGGGCGTGAGAGAGGTTATTGATATCTTCGGATGTGCAGGCGAAATGGATAAATTCAGACACAGCGTGCAGGGCAGGCACGGCTTCGGCTTTTTCTTTGAGGAAATATTCCACCGCTTTTACATCGTGGTTAGTGGTGCGCTCAATCTCTTTGATCCGCATTGCGTCTTTTTCGCTGAAATTCGCGACAATTGCATCCAGGTAAGCGATTGCGTCATCATCAAAAGCCGGAACTTCGGGGATGTCTGCACACGCCGCCAGTTTTTGTAACCAACGCACTTCGACCTGTACACGGAATTTCAGTAAACCGTATTCACTGAAAATATCGCGCAGTGCGCGTGTTTTGTCACCATAACGGCCATCGACAGGGGAAACGGCGGTAAGTGAGGATAATTCCATTGGTTGCAACTCCCGGTAATTTTAGTGTTGAGCGAGAAGATATTTGGCAGTGTCCACCAGGCGTGAACGGGAAAACAGCAACTGTAAACGGTTGCCGCCGACCTGGCGCCAGAGCACGGCGCTGCGGATCCCGCTCAGTAACAGCGAGCGGACTTTAGCCTGAATCAGGGTGTTACGTAGGATCTCCGGCGAGCCGGTCACCTGGATGCGCGGGCCGAGGCTGCTGATGTTGTCCACATAGATACCAGCGATGGTATTAAGCATAGCTTCCTGTGACAGCCCAAAATGGTCGCGCTGGTGTTCAAGATTATCAATACGGCGACCGAGCTCATCCATCGCGCCCGGCGCTTTGTTCAGGCGGCGCTCCAGCAGCATCACACCCAGCATATAGCGGGTCAGCTCGGCATTCAGCCCCTGAGAACCGGTCATATTGAACATCCCGGCGAACGCGGACAGGCCGGTATGCAGGTTCTGCACATTGTCGCCGTAGACATTCAGGACAGAAGACGGATTATTATTGATGATGCTGTTGATCATCACATCAACCGCATCATTATCTGTCTGACCTTCATGCGCCAGTTGCTGCACCAGGCGCGCGGCCTGGCAGATCCCTGCCAGGGCGAGGGTTATGTCTTCGTAATTTTTAGCCATAATCACTCCGTAATACGCGCTTCAATGACTCCGCCGCCCAGGCAGACTTCATCCTGATAAAAGACAGCGGACTGACCCGGTGTGACCGCAGCAACCGGGTTATCAAACCGGACACTGATTTTGTCATCACCGAGCGGGGTGACAGTACAGGGAATATCTTCCTGACGGTAACGGGTTTTCACCACACAGCGCATCGGTTGCGTCAGCGGCTCCCGCGATACCCAGTCCAGCTGCTGCGCGATAAGCCCGGCAGACATCAGACGCGGGTGTTCATGGCCCTGTGCGACAATCAGAATATTGTTTTCAACGTCTTTATCGACAACATACCACGGCTCGTCGGAACCTTCACGGGTTCCGCCGATTTTCAGCCCTTTACGCTGGCCGAGGGTATGGTACATCAGCCCGTCATGCTGACCGATTTCCTGACCATCAACCGTCATAATCGGACCCGGTTTGGCGGGCAGATAGCGGGCGAGGAAATCACGGAACTTGCGCTCACCGATAAAGCAGATCCCGGTGGAATCTTTTTTCTTCGCGGTGATAAGCCCTAATTGTTCCGCAATCCGGCGGACTTCCGGTTTTTCCAGTTCACCGACCGGGAACAGGCTCTGTGCCACCTGGTCGTGGCTCAGTGTATACAGGAAATAGCTCTGATCTTTATTGCTGTCCAGGCCGCGCAGTAACTGCGTGGTACCGTTGATATCACGGCGGCGCACATAATGTCCGGTGGCGATATAATCCGCCCCGAGATCTTCTGCGGCATATTCCAGGAAGGCTTTGAATTTGATTTCTTTGTTGCACAGAATATCCGGGTTCGGCGTGCGTCCCGCTTTATATTCTTCCAGGAAATGCTCGAACACATTATCCCAGTATTCCGCCGCGAAGTTGATGGTCAGCAGTTCAATGCCGAGTTTATCGCAGACGGCCTGTGCATCCGCAAGATCTGCTGCGGCGGAGCAGTATTCGGTATCATCGTCCTCTTCCCAGTTCTTCATAAACAGCCCGGTCACCTGATAACCCTGCTGTTGCAGTAAATAGGCTGAGACGGAGGAATCCACACCGCCGGACATTCCGACGATGACTTTTTTCTGGCTGTTATCTGACATGGCTGATCTCGCGGCGATTCGGTCTGCTCCGCAAACAGTGACGCGAAGAAGAACCGGGGAAAAAAACAAGCGCCGTACTTTACCATGATACGCACAGCGGCGCATCACTCAGGTGCGGGATCGGCACTTTTTTCGCAAAGAATTTTCCGCAGTCTGTTCCCCGCAATGCATTACGGGGAAACCGGTTCCCCGAACGCATCCCCGAACGTTCCCAGCAGCGAGAGCGGCAGCGGTTCGGCGGCAAACCAGGCAAACATACTTTCTTTTACCAGCGGGGAGCGCAGGATCGGACTGTGAATAATCTCATCCGCACTGACCCAGTGGCAGCGGTCGATATCGCTGTCCTGCGGGTGTGTCTCACATTCACTCTCCAGCAGCACACGGAACAGAAAACGGATAAACGGTGTGCCGTCCGGTGCAACCCACTGATGAATTTTCAGCAGGGCATCGGGAGCAGCACGGATCCCGGTTTCTTCATACAGCTCGCGCTCTGCGGCGGCAAGCAGGGTTTCCCCGGCTTCCAGATGCCCGGCGGGCTGATTCCAGGTGGCTTTGCCGTTAACGGTTTCTTCCACCACCAGAAATTTTTCACCGGCGCTGACCAGGCAGGCCACTGTCACATGAGGTCTGAATATCATTCACTTCTCTCCATTCGCCGGGGGCAAGGGTATCAAGGGCAAAATCACCAATCCGCACGCGGATCAGACGCAGGGTCGGGTGGCCGGTATGGGCGGTCATCCGGCGTACCTGGCGGTTACGGCCTTCCCGCAGTGTCAGTTTCAGCCAACTGACCGGTACCGATTTCCGCTCGCGGATAGGCGGATTACGCGGCCACAACCAGTCCGGCTCATCCACCAGCTCGGCACCGGCAGGGCGGGTCGGACCATCATTCAGGGTGATACCATTACGCAACTGATTCAGCGCGTTTTCGTCCGGCACACCTTCCACCTGAGCATAATACACTTTCGGGGCTTTGTTCTCCGGCTGTGTCAGCGCTGCCTGCAGTGCGCCGTCGTTAGTCAGGATAAGTAACCCTTCGCTGTCGCGATCCAACCGCCCGGCGGCATACACATCTGTAACCGGAATGTAATCTTTCAGCGTGCTGCGCCCGGCTTCGTCGGTAAACTGCGGCAGTACATCAAACGGTTTATTGAACAGAATAATTTTTTGCGGACCGCGCGGCCGGGGCTTGCGGACGCTTTTCTGACGCGGATAAGCGCCTGCCGGACGGGATTGCGACTTTCGGGAGATGCGGGAGTTCGTGGTTTTACCGGTCATTATCTTTTTTTTACATAAAAATGAGACTTACATTATAGCTTAAAACAGTTAGGATTTGCGTGATGCGATTATTCAAGTAGTATTGACAGGGCCATTACAAAAAATTAACAAAGCATTGCGCTTACATAAAGGAGAGGTTGATGGAAAGCAAAGTAGTTGTTCCGGCGAAAGGCGCTAAAATTACCATTGACGCAAAAGGCAAATTAATCGTTCCGGACAATCCGGTTATCCCGTTTATTGAAGGGGACGGAATCGGGGCTGATGTAACGCCAGTAATGATTAAAGTTGTTGATGCCGCTGTAAAAAAAGCCTACGGCGGTAAGCGTGAAATCTCCTGGATGGAAATCTACACCGGTGAGAAATCCACAAAACTGTATGGCAGTGATGTCTGGCTGCCGGATGAAACCCTCGATTTTATCCGTGACTACCGCGTGGCTATCAAAGGCCCTCTGACCACTCCGGTCGGCGGCGGTATCCGCTCCCTGAACGTGGCACTGCGCCAGATTCTGGATCTGTATGTTTGTCTGCGCCCGGTGCGTTACTACGCCGGCACGCCAAGCCCGGTAAAACAACCTGAACTGACTGATATGGTGATTTTCCGTGAAAACGCGGAAGACATCTACGCCGGTATCGAGTGGAAAGCCGGCTCTGCGGAAGCAGACAAAGTGATTAAGTTCCTGCAGGACGAAATGGGTGTGACCAAAATCCGCTTCCCGCAGGATTGCGGTATCGGCATCAAGCCGTGCTCTGAAGAAGGGACAAAACGCCTGGTCCGCGCAGCGATTAACTACGCGATTGATAACGACCGTGATTCCGTCACCCTGGTTCATAAAGGCAACATTATGAAGTTCACCGAAGGTGCCTTCAAAGACTGGGGATATGAACTGGCACGCGAAGAGTTCGGCGGCGAGTTACTGGATGGCGGCCCGTGGTTAAGCCTGAAAAACCCGAAAACCGGCAAACAGATCATTATCAAAGACGTGATCGCGGATGCGTTCCTGCAACAAATCCTGCTGCGTCCGGCAGAATATGACGTTATCGCCTGTATGAACCTCAACGGCGACTATATTTCTGACGCCCTCGCGGCACAGGTCGGCGGTATCGGTATCGCACCGGGCGCGAACATCGGTGATGAATGCGCACTGTTCGAAGCCACCCACGGCACCGCACCAAAATACGCAGGTCAGGACAAAGTCAACCCGGGCTCAGAAATCCTCTCAGCCGAGATGATGCTGCGTCACATGGGCTGGTTTGAGGCCGCTGACTTAATCGTTAAAGGAATGGAAGGGGCAATCGCTGCCAAGACCGTCACTTACGATTTCGAACGTCTGATGGAAGGAGCTAAGCTCCTGAAATGCTCAGAGTTTGGTGACGCAATCATCAAACACATGTAATTCAGTTTATAGTGAAATAGTTAACGGGAACTGATTAGTTCCCGTTTTTTATTGTCGTATTGGGATGGTTATCAAAAAACTATCAAAATAAGTTATCAAAATAAATAACTAAATGATATAAATAGAATTAATAGTAGTTATTTATGGGATATAATGAGTATGCCACTTAAAATTGGAATAGTTAATTTAGCATCAAAATGCTGGGTAGTTCGTCCTGGTGTTAGATATCGGTTTGCTAGTGAGTTTATTGAGAATGAGATAATTGCTACAGCACATTTAGATAATCTACAGATTAACGAGCTTACATTTAGTGACCCAATAACACAGGCAAATAAGGCTAGTTTACTTGAAGGTTTTAATGCTATAACAGCAAAGAATGTTAAGCCTCAAATTGAGAGCTTTGTTATTGATATGAAAGTTGGTGATGTTGTTTTCACATTAAATTCTAGCCAAGTAATACCAGGGATTATCAAATCAAATCCATATTATGCTACAGATATATTTCCTGCAAATGAAGGATTTAAAGTTCGTAGAGACGTACAATGGGGTGATCCTATACCTAGGAATAGAATACCAATAACAATTCAAAAATCGTTTAATGCGTATCAAGCGATATTTTCTTTAGGTGATAATTCTAAGGAGGTTTTTCACTGGCTTTCTTCATTTTTTATCGATGGGAATGATTATTATAGTAGTTTGAGGATAGAGCAATCTGCTGCTTTAAAACATCATACATTAAAACCTGTCTCTTATACACATCTCCGAGCCCACGAGACAGGCAGAAATCTCGTATGCCGTCTTCTGCTTGAAA
>OJJN01000159.1_pt1 | contig 18788 bp, 9 predicted proteins | sample 1596321 | NCBI WGS metagenome assembly OJJN01 (sample SAMEA4350123, study PRJEB24818) | metagenome | biome: human; feature: gut; material: faeces | place: Denmark | collected 2013-09 | reverse complement strand
CTTTATCAGTCATTGGTCACTACCATGGTATAAAACAGTCAATACAGGATTATTTATGTCTCTTGTAACACCGTCAATAGATTCGCGTCTTGTCGGCATCGACGGCAGGCTTTCGAGAATAAACCACATGGACTGCGCCTGGCTGTCCAGACGCGTGCGTATCCCCTGTCGCCAGTTCCAGCGGCGGCAGGTGACGCCGAGATCGTCACGCCAGATAACTTCGGCAGGCTCCGGATTTTCGACGACCGGCTCACCCTCTTTGAAGGTATCAAACGGCTCGCTGCCGTCGGCCAGCGTCAGGCGCGGCACACCCGAGTAAGCCGCCAGATTTTCTCCCCCCACCGGAATAGCGTAGCGGATGCTGATGGCATTATAGATATCCACCACCGGGTCGAGCGGCGGCAGCGAACCGTCTCTCATCACGCGCTTGCGCAGGGCCGAGGCCGAGCAGGGCGTGCGTTTGGGTTTTGCACCAAAGGCTTTAAACACCTCATCCCAGGCGGCGAGGTGATTTTCTGCCCAGGGCACATCATCATTGAGCATCTGCTGGCAGGCCTGCGCCAGCGCGGCGGGCGCAACCTCCGGTTGGGTAATCGGGGCGGCTTCCACCTGAATGCTCAACGCCCGAAAGCCGGGCGCGATCCCGACAAGACGCGAATCTATTGACGGTGTTACAAGAGACATAAATAATCCTGTATTGACTGTTTTATACCATGGTAGTGACCAATGACTGATAAAGTCAATATAATGACCGAAGCGGGCGCCGATGTTGCCCAGGTAAGCCTGGCCGTGGCGAACCGTATCCGCAGCTGGCGGAAAGAGAAAAAGCTGTCGCTGGACGAGCTTTCCCGCCGCGCCAGCGTCAGCAAAGGCATGCTGGTGGAGATCGAAAAAGGGGCTGCCAACCCCAGCATTGCCATTTTGTGCAAACTGGCCGCCGCGCTTGGCGTCTCGGTGGCAGATATCGTTAACGTCTCCAGCGAGCCGCAGGTACACATTATTCAGGAAGAGGCGATCCCGGTTCTGTGGCAGGGCGCACAGGGCGGTTACGCCAGACTGCTGGCAGGCACCGCAGGCCCGGACATGATTGAGCTGTGGCAGTGGGAGATGCATCCGGGAGAGACGTTCACCTCTCCGGGGCATCCGGCGGGAACGTTTGAACTGCTGCACGTGAACGAAGGCGTATTAACCCTGACGGTGGACGAGACGGTGGCACAGGTTAATGCTGGCGCGTCGGCGGTGGCGAAAACGGAAGCGGCGCACGGCTATGCCAATAAAGGCGATACCGTGCTTCGCTTCACTATGACGGTGGCGGAGTTTCACCGATAAAAAGCAGCCCGGCGGCGTGCATATGCAGTATGTTGTAGGCCGGGTAAGCGTAGCGCCACCCGGCGTTTTTTACGCCTCTTCCACACTCACCCGCAGCGCCGCCAGCGCCTTACGCGCCGCCTTCAGCACCTGCTCACACTGCTCAATGGTGAGCGTCAACGGTGGCTCAATGCGGATGGTTTTCGAGTTGTTGAGCGTTCCCGCCACCAGTACCCGCTGGCGGAACATCTCGCTTGCGAAGCTATAGCCGGTTTCGTTATCAACGAACTCAATCGCCATCAGCATCCCTTTCCCGCGCGCATCCTGTACCAGATCCGGGTACTCACGCCCCAACTGGCGGAAGCCGTCCAGCAGCATGTCGCCTTTCTGCTCCGCCTGCGCAGGCAGGTTTTGCTCCAGCAGCACGTTGATGGTCGCCAGCGCGGCCGCGCAGGCCAGCGGGTTACCGCCGAAGGTGGTGGTGTGCAGGAACGGGTTGTCGAACAGCACCGAGAATACCTCTTCCGTTGCCACCGTCGCGCCAATCGGCATCACGCCCCCGCCGAGTGCTTTCGCCAGGCACAGAATGTCCGGCTGAACGTTCTCGTGTTCGCAGGCGAACATCTTGCCGGTGCGTCCCATTCCGGTCTGCACTTCGTCGAAGATCAGCAGCGCGCCAAATTCATCGCACAGCTGACGCACGGCGGGCAGATAGCCCTGCGGCGGCAGGATGACGCCGCCTTCGCCCTGAATCGGCTCCAGGATCACCGCCGCCACGTCGTCGCCGGTTTTACGGCATTCGCTGAGCACGGTGCGCATGGCGTTGATGTCGCCGAACGGCACATGGCGGAAGCCCGGCAGCAGCGGCATAAACGGTTTACGGAAGGTGGATTTGGCGGTCGCCGACAGTGCGCCCAGGGATTTCCCGTGGAACGCGCCGCTGGTGGCGACAAAGGTGAATTTCCCGCGCGGCGACTGGTACGCTTTGGCGAGCTTGAGCGCCGCCTCGACAGATTCGGTGCCGCTGTTGCTGAAGAAGCTGTATTTCAGCTTGCCGGGCGTGAGCGCCGCCAGCGTTTTCGCGAGCATGGCGCGAAGCGGGTCGAGCAGCTCCTGGCTATGGAGAGGTTGTTTCGCAAGTTGATTCTGTACGGCGGAAACCACAACTGGATTACGGTGCCCCACGTTGAAAATACCAAAACCACCCAGGCAATCGATAAACTCCTGTCCCTGGGTGTCGACAAGCGTATTCAGACTTCCCGCTTGCCACTCTACGGCTCCGTAATCCCCGCCGGCGGTAACAGATTTGCGATACTCCAGAAAACCAGGATTCACATGCTCTTTAAAGTAATCAATGACCTCTCGGTTAAGTTGTTTCATCTCCTCATGATCAAGTGTTCGCTTCTCGATGAGATTCAGTGCGTGCGCGGTACAGGCAAGAGCCGAGGCGCTGGAAGGTAACCTGTTCAAAATATGCTCCCGGGGATCGCGTATCACATGATACTGAGTTAAGTATTGCAGGGATTACGCCACCTCAGATGCCTTAACAAAAATCGGGATAAACGCCAGGTGAAATCAAAGTTGCGCAATATTTAATCATGCCATTGCGCGCCGCGCGGGATAAGGGATAACGAGCCGGGGATGGGGTTTCGTCAATTGCACTGGCGTAGGGCAGAGCGTGCAACTTAAGTGTGCATCGGGGGATCATGCTTTGTGGGTAGTTTCGGCGCGAAAGTATTTTAAATCAATTAATTAGAAAAGCGTACGAAAAGTGCGGTTTAACCGAGATTTGCGATCTCAATCATATTTAACAACTAAAGATAAATTTTTTATCGCCGAAAAAACATAAGCCACAAAATTAACATTCAAATAACCTGCAAGGGATGCTCACTATGTCCTCTCCTGACTACGTCACCCAGAATGAATATCCGCTGGACGATGACACCACGCTTATGTCGACCACCGACCTCCACAGCTACATGACCCACACCAATGACACCTTTGTGCAAGTGAGCGGCTTTTCGCTCCAGGAGCTGCTCGGGCAGCCGCACAACATTGTGCGCCACCCGGATATGCCGAAAGCGGCGTTTGCCGACATGTGGTACACGCTGCAAAAAGGCGAGCCCTGGAGCGGGATTGTCAAAAACCGGCGTAAAAATGGCGATCACTACTGGGTACGCGCGAATGCGGTACCGATGGTGCGTAATGGTCAGATGACGGGCTATATGTCCATTCGTACCCGCGCCACACGGGACGAGATAGCCGCGGTGGAGCCGCTATATCAGGCGCTCAACGAAGGACGCTGCAAAAAACGGATCCATAAAGGGCTGGTGGTGCGCAAGGGCTGGCTCGGCAAATTACCGGCGATGCCGCTGCGCTGGCGCGTACGTAGCGTGATGGCGGGACTGTTTGCGGTGATGGCCGCAACGCTGGTTGCCAGTGCTGCGGGCTGGGCTTCGCTGGTGGCGGCTGCCGTGGTCATGCTGCTCGGCACCCTGGTGTTTGAACAGCAGATTGTTCGCCCGGTGGAAAACGTCGCACGGCAGGCGCTCAGGGTCGCTACCGGCGAGCGTAACAGCGTTCAGCATCTTAACCGTAGCGATGAACTGGGGCTGACGCTGCGGGCCGTCGGCCAGCTGGGGCTGATGTGCCGCTGGCTTATCAACGACGTTTCCAGCCAGGTGGTAAGCGTGCGTGACGGCAGCGACAGGCTGGCGCAGGGCAATGAAGATCTCAACGACCGCACGCGCCAGACCGTGGCTAACGTGCAGCAGACCGTGGCGACAATGAACCAGATGGCGGCGTCGGTGCAGAGTAATTCTGAGACCGCAGCCGAAGTCGACAAGCTCTCGATGGCTGCCAGCAGCGCGGCCACGCAGGGAGGCACCGTGATGCAGACCGTGGTGAAAACCATGGATGACATTGCCGACAGTACCCAGCGCATTGGCTCTATTACCTCGCTTATCAATGACATCGCTTTCCAGACCAATATTCTGGCGCTGAACGCCGCAGTTGAGGCGGCACGCGCGGGCGAGCAGGGGAAAGGCTTTGCGGTGGTGGCGGGGGAAGTGCGTCATCTTGCCAGCCGCAGCGCGAATGCGGCGAACGATATTCGCAAGCTGATCGACGCCAGCGCCAGCAAAGTGCAGTCGGGCGCCGATCAGGTCCACGCCGCGGGGCGTACCATGGATGATATTGTCGAGCAGGTGAAAAACGTCACGCAGCTTATCGCGCAGATCAGCCACTCCACCTCCGAGCAGGCGACAGGCTTGACAGAGCTAACCCGTGCTGTGGCTGAGCTGGACAGCATTACGCAGAAAAATGCTGACCTGGTGGAAGAGAGCTCGCAGATTTCCGCGATGGTTAAGCACCGGGCCGGACGTCTTGAAGATGCGGTTACCGTGCTTCATTAAGAAATGCATGCTTTGATAAAGCCGTTTATTCCCCCGGGGTAAACGGCTTTTTTGTTTTTCAGAATACGTTATGTTGTTAATGAAATATTAATTAACTAAAAAAAATGACCGGTTTTTAATTCCTGCGCCCCGGCTTCATTGCGAGTGATAAATAAAAAAACGATCAAAGTCATAAAGTTAGCGAGTTTGCTACCGATAACAGCGATCGTCTGAGAAATAATCACATCGATGGGGTAAATATGTTCATACATGACGTAAAGATCGGCACGAAATTATTTCTGGCGTTTGGATTATTTATTGTCCTGATGGTCGTCAGCGCAAGTTTGTCTCTGATGAGCCTGAATCGGGCCAACAATGGAATGCAAACCATCCTTACCAGCGACTATCCAACCACGGTAAAAGCGAACCAGTTAATCGACAACTTCCAGGAATTTATCAGCACACAGCAGCTCATGCTGCTGGACGAACAGGGGACGTACACGGCGCAATCAGAGCAGCGTATGAAGGCGATCAGCGAGCGCATCACCGCCATCCTGAGCGAGCTGGACAACGATCTCAAGGATAAAAAATCCCAACAGGTGCTGGCGGATATCCACGGCGTACGCCAGCAGTATCTTGACTCGCGCTACCGCATTTTGCAGGCCGTGCAGAATAACGATCGTGCGGGCGCGGTAAACGAGATGATGACCAACACCCTGAATCTGCAACAGTCCTACAAAGCGAAAGTGCAGGCGTTGATTGCGATCCAGGATCAGGAAATGCAGCATGCGGGCGCGCAGGTGGAAGGTGATTTCCGCACCAATCGTCTCCTGTTGATCCTGATTACGCTTTTCAGCGTCGCGGCAGCCAGCGTGATTGGCTGGTTCATTGTGCGATCCATTACCCGCCCGCTGAACGACGCGGTGAATTTTGCACAAGCCATTGCCGAGGGCGATCTCACCGGCAGCATTACCTCGCACGGTAAAGATGAAACCGGACTGCTACTCACCGCACTGATGGAGATGAAAACGCGTCTGCTGGAGATTGTGCAGCAGGTGCAAACCGGATCGGAAAACATCTCCAGCGCCGCCGCGCAGATTGTCGCGGGCAACCAGGATCTGGCTGCGCGCACGGAGGAGCAGGCCAGTTCCGTTGAACAGACGGCCGCGTCGATGGAGCAGATCACCGCCACGGTGAAGAACACCGCGTCGCACACCGGAGAGGCGACGAACCTGTCTGCCGATGCGGCTGCCGTGGTGAAAAACAACGGTGAGATGATGAAGCAGGTCACCAGCAAAATGCGCCTGATTAACGAAACATCGAACAGGATGTCCGACATTATCGACTTGATCGACGCCATTGCCTTCCAGACAAACATACTGGCGCTCAACGCGGCGGTCGAAGCGGCGCGCGCGGGTGAGCATGGTCGCGGCTTTGCGGTGGTGGCGGGGGAAGTGCGCCAGCTTGCGCAGAAAAGTGCAACATCCGCGAGTGAAATCCGTCAGCTGATCGAAAGTTCCACAAGCCAGACGCAGGACGGCATGAACCTTGTGGAGAAAGCCAGCGGGCTTATCAACGGGATGGTCGGTAACGTGGAGGAGATGGACGTAATCCTGCGTGAAATTCGCCAGGCCAGCCACGAGCAGACGGAAGGCATCTCGCAGATCAACAGCGCCATTGGCCTGATAGACGCCACCACCCAGCAGAACTCCGCGCTGGTGGAGGAGTCCGTTGCGGCGGCGGCATCCCTTAACGAACAGGCGATGCATCTGAAAGAGCTGGTCCGCGTGTTCCGCGTGAGCAACAGCGTGCTGGCTTAATCCAGCTGGGAGATCTCCAGCGCCGCACGGTCAATCACGCCGATAATCTGTTTGAGCTGCGCGTCGCTGAGTTCCCCCTGGTTTACCTTCAGGTCCAGAACCGCTTTGAAATTATCCAGCGCCCGCTTCATCTGCGGGTTTTTGCGTAGCTGAAAACCGACAGAACGCGCTTTGATTCGCGTCTGGATCTGTTCCAGCTGTTCCCGATTGTCATCCAGCCATTGCTGTCCTGCGGCGTTAATCGCAATCCGCTTACGGCCATTCTCTTCCTCGGTAATGGTGATAAACGTCTGATCCTGTAAATAATCCAGCGTCGGGTAGATCACGCCAGGGCTTGGCGTGTAATGTCCCTGCGTCAGGTTCTCGATCTCTTTTATCAATTCGTAACCATGGCTCGCGTTACGGGTCAGGATATCCAGGATCACCAGCCGCAGATCGCCATGGCCAAAAAATCGTGGCCGACGTCCGCCGCCCTCGTGTTCGTGTCGCATGTTTTTTCCTCAATTTGATATATCTAAACTATATCTAAGATATATTCAGATGCAATCTAAAAAATCTTGCTTTCTGAGTTAATAGCAATCATTATCATTAAAAAATCATTCCGATATATCGTATTCACCTGAGAAGGGCATCAACATGGCATCTACCCGTTACCCTCAACGTGTCCGTAATGATCTGCGTTTTCGTGAGCTGAACGTGCTGCGCACTGAGCGAGTCAGCGCCGGATTTCAGCGCATAGTGTTAGGCGGCGAGGCGCTGGAGGGCTTTAGCTCTCGCGGCTTTGACGACCACACCAAGGTCTTTTTCCCGGCACCGGGCACCACCTTCGTGCCGCCTGTCGTGACCGATGAAGGCATCGACTGGGGCGACGGCGTACGTCCGCAGGCGCGCGACTATACCCCGCTGTACGATGACGAAAAACATGAGCTGGCGCTCGACTTCTTCATACATGATGGCGGCATTGCCAGCCACTGGGCGACAGAGGCGAAGGAGGGCGATAAGCTGACCATCGGCGGTCCGCGCGGTTCGCTGGTGGTGCCGGAAGATTACGCCTGGCAGCTGTACGTGTGCGACGAATCCGGCATGCCCGCGCTGCGCCGCCGTTTAGAAGGCATCGCAAAACTGCCTGTTCGCCCGGCGATCCACGCCATCGTCACCGTGGGCGATGCGGCGTACCAGGACTATCTGGCGCATCTGAGCGGGTTCAACATCACCTGGGTTATCGGCCACAACGAGCAGGCGGTAGCGGACCATCTTGCCGCGCTGACCGTGCCGGACGAGGATTACTTTATCTGGCTGACCGGGGAAGGAAAGGTGGTGAAACGCCTGAGCCGTCAGTTTGACACCGACGATATTGACCCACAGCTGGTGCGTGCCAGCGCATACTGGCACGCTAAATAATCAGGCTGCGGGATCAAGCTGCGCTTCGCTCACCTGAAGTTCGAGCGAGGCGCATACCTCTTTCAGCGCTTTCTCCTGCTGGGCGAAGTAGGCTTCCATATTGCTGAGCGACGAGACGAGCAGCCAGGACTCTTCCTTCTCCAGCTCTGCCAGCTCGTTCACCAGGGTGTCGATTTGCTCACGCACCTGCGCCATCTTTTTGCGAATACGTTCCAGGTCGTTCAGCCTGTCGCTCGCCATCATCGGTTCGAACCCTTGTTGCAGACGGGCGACCAGCGAGCGAATGGCCTTCACGTCGCCGCGCTGTTTGGCCTGGTTGAGCTGCACCATCATCCTGTTGGCTTCTTCTTTTAAATCATCGGCAACCAGATCCGGGTGGCATAGCTTGCTCGCCTGACGCCAGAGCCGCTTCAGTTCGTTCCGATCCTCTTCGGAGAGATCTTTGCCTTTGCGCAGGCGAACTTCGGCATCATGGTGCTGTTCGCGATACTTCTTGTACTCCTCGTTGGCCTCATCGCGCGCCTGACGTGCAGGCTCTTCTTCACGCGTTAAACCGTGCTCCAGCTCCATCGCTTCGGCCAGCAGGTTGGCAATCAGATTGCTTTGCTGCTGAAGATGCTTGCGCGCCTCTGCCGCCTGGACGGAATCCGCAGGCAGATCTCGCCAGCGCCGGGTGAGTGTTGCCAGCACCTCCACGGCCTGCGCCATATAGCCCTGGCAGCGGCGGTAATCCTCCTCCCGACGACGCGCCTCCGCCTGCTGACGACGCAGGTTTAGCTCTGCCAGCGTTTTACGCAGGGCGAGGATCTGCTGCATCAGCGGCCCGAGACGGGAGAAATAGAGATCGTTGAACTCATCAAGCTGCTGTACCCGGGCGTTACGGCGGTCAATCAGATCGCGCAGACGCTCTTCCAGGGCTTTCAGCTCCAGCTTGCTGGCCGCCAGCTGTGGGTCACGCCACGGGGTAACGGCACGCTGGCTTTGCAGCCAGGCGGTGATAGCCCTGATGGCTGCGGTGTAGTTCTTATTCTCAAGCGCCACGACGATTGCCTGTAGCTCCTCGTCAAACGCTTCATTTTTCAGCCGCGTCAGCTGGCTCTGGATGATGTCGTCATCTTCCAGTTCGATGGCATTTTTAATGATTTCAAGCCGTTTGATCGGTGTGCTCATGATGCCTTTCGCTCTGGCGCTTAAGTATTTGAGTTAAGGTTAGTTGTTGTAAAAGCTACAGGAAATAATACACACGGATGATGATCGGCGCGATGGGGGATTTCTTTAGCGATATGACGAGTCCATTTTGTCTTGCACAGTCACGCTCTCTCTTTTTGCGGACGATCGGATAAACACACTGAAAACTCTGAAAGTATCTTGAAATAATCTGAATCTCATTTACATCTGTTTACATCGGTTACCTTCCTGACATAAGTTGCTCATTTTTTAACAGTCAAGTTTGCAAACGGACTTTACGCAGGAGCGGCAGTAATGTTAGGGAAAACGGCGATAATCAACGCGCTGGCAGGTGTTACCCTGCTGGTATCCGGTGCTGCACTGGCTGCTCCATTGTCCCCGGCTGACCGTAATACCATTCAACAACAGCAGCAGCAGTTGCTCGATGAAAACCAGCGTCAGCGTGAAGAGCTTGAGCGCAGCGCGATCGTGCCGCGTCCCGTTACGCCAGACGACGCCTTCACGCCGCAAGGACCCTGTTTCGTCATTCGCCGCATTGAGCTGTCGGGCGCGACGCTGCTCTCACCTTCTGCCAAAAACCGTTTGACCGCCCCCTGGATTAACCAGTGCCTTGATATGGCTCGTCTCACCCGGCTGACTGACGCGGTTTCTGACTGGTACATCAGCCGGGGTTATATCACCAGCCGCGCGTTTTTAACCGAGCAGGATCTCTCCGGTGGCGTACTCCATCTTGCCGTGCTGGAAGGAAAGCTTCAGCACATTCGCCTCGAAGGCGTGCCGGACCGCACATTGAAAATGACCTTCCCTGGGCTTGAAGGGAAGATCCTTAACCTGCGCGATATCGAACAGGGCATGGAACAGCTCAACCGGGTACGTCAGCGGCCCGTTGAAATTGAAATTTTGCCTGGCGACAGGCAGGGCTACTCGGTGGTCAATTTGACCGCCACGCCAGAGTTCCCGCTCAGCGGCTCTGTCAGTTTTGATAACAGCGGGCAAAAGAGTACCGGGACCGGTCAGCTTAATGGCGCGTTGTACGGAAATAACCTGCTGGGGCTGGCGGATAAGTGGTTTATCAGCGGCGGGCGCAGCAGTGATTTTTCCAACAGTAAGGATGCTCAAAATTTTGCAGCGGGCGTAAGCATTCCTTACGGCTACGGATTGCTGGACTACAGCTACAGCTGGAGCAACTACCTCAGCACTATTGATAATAACGGCTACTTCTGGCGGTCGACGGGGGATACCGAAACGCACCGTCTGACGGGCTCCTGGGTGTTGTTCCGCAATGGCGATATCAAAACCGGCGTGTCGGCGGGCATCACTCACCGCATCAACCGCAACTATCTTGATGATGTTTTGCTGGCTACCAGCAGCCGTAAGCTCTCCAGTTTGTCATTGGGCATTAACCACACTCAAAAAATCGCTTCGGGCGTCGCGACCCTGAACCCAACCTTTACGCAGGGCGTACCATGGTTTGGTGCGGAAGACGATAGCGACAAGCAGGGTGATGTGCCAAAAGCAGAATTCCGTAAATGGAGCCTGAACGGCAGCTTTCAGCGTCCGCTGGCGGACAAACTCTGGTGGCTCACCAGCGTCTATTTTCAGTGGTCGCCGGACAGGTTGTACGGCAGTGAGCGTCTGACGCTGGGCGGCGAAACGTCCGTTCGGGGCTTTAAGGAGCAGTATATCTCCGGCGATAACGGCGGCTACTGGCGAAACGAGCTGAACTGGTCGCTCTTTACGCTGCCGTGGATTGGTGATGTTGGTGTGCTTGCCGCAATTGACGGCGGCTGGCTGAAGAAGGACGGCCTGGATCGCTACGCCTCCGGCACGCTGTGGGGAACCGCGTTGGGGCTTACCGCGACGAATCGCTGGTATTCAAGTCAGTTTACCGTCGGCACGCCGGTGGACTATCCGGACTGGCTGGCACCGGACCACCTCGTGATGTATTACCGTTTTTCAGTGGCTTTTTAAGGGACAGGGATGATGGAAAAGGATCAGATTCGTTTTTCACAGCGTGCGCTTAGCGCATTACTGAGCGTATTGCTGGCCACCCAGCCGCTGCTGCCTGCGGTGGCTGCCACGATCGCCCCGTCCGGAAATACGCAGATGGATAAGGCGGCCAACGGTGTTCCGGTCGTGAACATTGCTACGCCGAATCAGTCCGGTATTTCCCATAATAAATACAACGATTACAACGTCGGCAAAGAAGGGCTGATCCTGAATAACGCCACAGGACAGCTGAACCAGACCCAGCTTGGCGGGATTATCCAGAACAACCCCAACCTGAAAGCCGGGCAGGAAGCCAAAGGGATCATCAACGAAGTCACCGGTGCTAACCGCTCACAGTTGCAGGGCTACACCGAAGTGGCGGGCAAGGCGGCAAACGTTATTGTGGCGAACCCCTACGGTATCACCTGTAACGGCTGCGGATTTATTAATACGCCGAATGCGACACTCACCACGGGGAAACCGGTACTCGACGCCAGCGGCAGGCTGCAATCGCTTGACGTGACTAAAGGTGTGGTCACCATTGAGGGCGCAGGGCTGGATGGTAGCCAGAGCGATGCCGTATCGATTATTTCCCGCGCGACCGAGATCAATGCCCAGCTGCATGCGAAAGCGGTGCGCGTGATCGCCGGGGCGAACCGCGTCGCGGCAGACGGCAGTATCAGCGCCTTAAAAGGGGAAGGGAACGCGCCGAAGGTGGCGGTAGACACGGGGGCGCTGGGCGGAATGTATGCTAACCGCATTCGTCTGGTGTCCAGCGAAACAGGGCTGGGGGTAAACCTGGGGAACCTGAATGCGCGGCAGGGTGATATTACGCTCAGCAGCGCGGGGAAAGTGGTGCTGAAAAACACGCTTGCCAGCGGCAGCACCCGCGTTTCTGCGAAAGAGGTGACGCTAACCGGCGACCATAAAGCCGGGGGCAATCTGACGGTTTCCGGGCAGACGGCCCTGACGCTTGACCAGGCCCATATCGCCGCCGAGAAAAACCTCCAGTTAGCAACCGACGGTAAACTCACGCAAAACGGCGGTGCTTTCACGGCGGCAACCGACACCACGCTGACGGCAAAAAATCTCACGCAGAGTGCGGATGTCCAGACCGGTGCTGGTCGTAACCTTACCGTTAACGTTGCAGAAAACGCGGCGCTTAAGGGTAAAAATATCGCCGGGCAGGATGCCACGGTGAACGCGAAAACGCTGGAAACCGGGACGCAACTGACTGCGTCACGCAATATTTCGCTGGAGGCGTCACAGCGTGCTGTGCTTAACGGCTCTGTCGTCGCGGGTCAGCAGCTGTCAGTGAAAGGCGGTGAGCTGGCGCAGCACGGAAACGTAAGCGCCTCAGATATCACGCTAAGCGCTCAGACGCTGGCTCAGGAGAGCAGCAGCAAAACCAGCGCCAGCGGAAATATCGCTCTCACTACGTCAGGGAATACCCAGTTGAAAGGCAGTACCACCGCCGGAAAATCCCTTGCCATTAACGCGGGGAACCTGATCAACAGCGGGATGCTGTCCGCAGGTGCGGATGCTTCGGTGAAGACCGGGACATTCAGCAACACCGGCACCGTCCAGGGTAACAGCCTGAACGTATCAGGAACCGACATTACCAGTACCGGTACACTGACAAGCGCTTCCACGCTGGGTATCAACGCACGCAACGCCACGCTGTCTGGTGATACTGGCGCGAAAGGCAAAGCGACCGTTATCGCGAGCGGTAAACTGGAAAACAGCGGCACGCTCATCAGCGATGACACGCTGACGCTGAAGGCAGCGCAGGTGACAAACCGCGGCACGCTTTCCGGTGCCAGGGGGCTTACCAGCTCAGCAGACGCGTTCATCTCCACCGAAAAGTCAGTCACCCACAGCGATGGGGATCTGGCGCTGAACAATTCCGAAACCACCCTTGAAGGTGAAACCAGCGCGGGCGGCTCGGTGAACGTTCGGGGTCACAGCCTGACAACCACGGCAACGGCACAGACGCAGGGTAACCGCGTCAGCGTGGACGTACAGAATGCGCAGCTTGATGGTACACAGGCGGCGAAAGACGGTCTTATCCTGAACGCCACTGACGCTCTCAGTCACGGGGGAAAATCCTCAGCGTCATCCCTGAAGATTGAAACCCGCAATCTCAATAACAGCGGGACGCTGACGGCGTCCTCGCTCGCCGTCAACAGCCCTGTAGTCATTAACAGTGGTCTGATCCACGCGGGACAGACGCTGTCGCTGGTCACTCATCTGCTGGATAACCGCAGCAGCGGCGTGCTGTACAGCCCGGCATCACTCACCCTTTCAGTTTCTGACGTGAAAAACAGCGGCATTATCACCAGCGATGCCGGGCTGTCCCTTTCCGGCTCGCGCCTGTCCAACAGCGGTGAGTTGAGCGGCGCGTCACTCCTTGTTGATTACGGCACGCTGAATAACAGCGCAGGAGGCCTGCTGCTGGCGCAGGGGGCAAACCGTATCACGGCACAATCCGTGACCAGCGCGGGCAGTATCGTGGGGAACACGCTGGCGCTGAATGCCGATCGTCTCGACGGTCGCGGTCTCTTACAGGGGGACACCGCGTTATCCGTGACCGCCGGGATACTGAATTTACTGGCTGGCTCCCGCACGCTTACGGCCGGGACACTCACGTTTTCAGGTACCACGCTGACCACGGCTGGCCAGCTACAGGGGCAGGACGTCAGTATTCGTGGGCGCGACTGGCATAACAGCGGAAGTTCGCTGGCGACCGGTTCATTTGATGCCATCGCCGCCGGGGCATTCAGCAATACTGGTGAACTGATGAGCCAGGGCGACATTACGCTGAATGCGGTCAATACCGTTAACAACGGCAATCTGTTATCGGCTGGCACACTCTCGCTCACAGGAAATACGCTGCGCAACAGCGGAACGGTTCAGGGCAACCGTGTTACCGCGCATCAGGACAGTATCACTAACAGCGGTACGCTCACCGGGATCGCCGCGCTGACGCTGGCTGCTCGTCTGGAGATGGCGGCACCGCTACTGTCGCTGGTGAATGACGCATCAGGATCGTTGCTGACGGCGGGTGAGTTGACTGTGACGGGCGGCGATCTGCGTAACACAGGGCAATGGCAGGGGAAACGGGTATTTATTCATGCGCAGGCGCTTACGAACGGCGGTGCGATCCAGGCAGAAAATTTACTGGATGCACACATCAACGGCAGTCTTACGGGCACTACGGGCAGCAAAATCACCTCCAACGGTGAACTGGCGCTCTCAGCACTGACGCTGGCTAACAGCGGACAGTGGATTGCGAAGGATCTCACGCTGAAGGGGAATACGCTGACAAACAGCGGTGAAATCACCGGGGTTGATGCGCTTTCTGGCGCGCTGAACCAGAACCTGAATAACCAGGCTGGCGGAAAAATCCTTACTGCTGGCGTTCTTTCGCTGAATACCGGTAATGCCACGAACGCAGGCCAGATTCAGGGTAAAACGACCGCAATCACAGCCGGGCAACTTAGCAACAGCGGACGGCTTCAGGGTGAAGCGCTGACGCTGAACGTTTCCGGGGCCTTGAACAACACCGCCAGTGGCGTTCTGTTGAGTCAGAACGCGCTGAAGGCGTCGTCCGCTACGCTGAATAATCAGGGGACGGTGCAGGGCGGTGGTGAATCCACGGTGAACGCCACCACCCGTTTACAGAACGACGGCAAAATTCTTTCTGGCGGGAAGCTCACGCTGACCACGCCTGAGCTGGCAAACGGTAGCGGCGGGTTGGTTCAGGCCGTCACGCTGCTGCTGGATGTGGTGAAGGCCGTGAATGGCGGAAATATCCTGGCGACGGGCCGCGCTGAATTGCGTGGCGGTTCGATTGATAACCGTGGCACGCTTCAGGGTGCGGATTTGGGAGTGCAATACCGGAACATCACCAACAGCGGAACGGTGCTTGGCACTGCCTCGCTGACGGTAGCGGGTGACTCTCTCACGGATACCGGGAGCGGTAAACTCTATAGCGGGGGCAGTCTGCTGCTCGATATTGGCAATTTCAGCGGTCGTGGTCAGGTGGTTTCCCTGGGCGACGCCACGCTGAAGCTGGTTAATGCGCTCGTTAACACCGGAACGCTGGCCGCAGGTAAAACGCTGTCGGTCTCCTCGCAAAATGCCATCACCAACAGCGGCGTTATCCAGGGTAATGCCATCGCCCTCAGCGCGGGGGGAGCATTTACGAACAGCGGTACGCTCACCACCGGTAACGGCAGCAGCACGTTCAATGCGCAGAGCCTGCTGCTGAATGCGTCCGGCTCGCTTCAGGCGGGCGGAGATGTGCAGCTCACCTCGCGTGAAAATATCACCGTTAACGGCTTCACCGATACGGCGGGCAGTCTGACGATGACGGCAGCAGGCACGCTGCTTAATACAGCGCTGATATATGCGGGCAATAATCTCTCCCTGTTTGCTGCACGTATCCACAACATATATGGCGATATTCTTGCTGGTAATAACCTGTGGATGCAGAGGAATGCAGTCGGCACCGCGAATACGGAAATTATCAATACCTCAGGGAATATCGAAACCCTTCAGGGTGACATCACCATGAAGACCGGTCTTCTGCTGAACGAGCGGGACGGATTTTCTGCAACGACAACGACGACCAGTAACCCATCAGTCATTAGCGGAATGGGCGGTGTCACCATTGATGTACCGCTTTACCTGATGCCGGATGGCAGTTATGGCTATTTCACGCGTGAAGTCGAAAATCAGCATGGTACGCCCTGCAACGGCAATGGTGCGTGTAACATCACCATTGATACGCTTTACTACTATGCGCCATTTGCGGAAAACGCGACGCAGCGTTTCCTGAATAGCCAGACTGTTACCACGGTGATCGGCGGTGATAATCCCGCAGGACGTATTTCCTCAGGCAAAAACCTGACGGCTCAGGCTGATTTGCTGGAAAACAGGGCTGGCTTTATCCTGGCCAACGGTGATATCGCCCTCTCCGGCAATCAACTGAGTAACCAGAGCTGGCAGACGGGGACGGAAAATACGTATTTCGTCTATCGTTATGAACCGAAAGCTACCTACTGGAACGGAGATTATGCTACCGGCTCACTCGACGAACTGGGTCCGCTGCTCCCTGACTTTGAAAATAACACCATAAAGTTCACGCTGGATGGTCGGGCAAATGAGTATGCACCCGGCGAAACGTATTATTCGATGATAATGGCGGGTGGCAACGTCGGCCTAAACTTCGCCAGCACCATCAATAACGGAACCACTACCGCCCATGCGGGCAGTTTCAGCCCGCAGGTCTCTACGCCTGCGCTGAACACGTTGAGTAAGCAGGACATCAGTGGTGCGCTTACCCAAACGGATCTCCAGGATTCGGGCACTGTGGCGGTCACTTCTCCGCAATGGCGTGATGCGTTGAGCGACGCCCTGAAAGACATCTCCGGCGGTTCATCCCTTTCCGACCAGAACGGCAGCAGCGGTAACTATCCGCTGCCGTCTGGTGATAACGGTTACTTCGTGCCATCTACCGACCCCGATAGCCCGTATCTGATAACGGTGAACCCTAAGCTTGATGGCCTCGGGAAGGTGGACAACAGCCTGTTTGATGGACTCTATGACATGCTCGGCATCCAGCCTGGCGATGCACCGCGTGAGACCAACAGTGCCTACACCGATCGGAACCAGTTCCTTGGCTCGGCATATTTCCTCGACCGTCTGGGGCTGAACCCGGATCGCGATTACCGTTTCCTCGGTGACGCGGCATTCGATACCCGTTACGTCAGCAACGCCATCCTCAACCAGACTGGCAGTCGGTATATCAACGGCATCGGCTCCGATCTCGACCAGATGCGCTATCTGATGGACAGCGCAGCCACACAGCAGCAGGCGCTGGGCCTGAAATTCGGCGTGGCGCTGACGGCAGCGCAGGTTGCCGCGCTTGACCACAGCCTGCTGTGGTGGGAAGCGGCAACCATTAACGGCCAGACGGTGATGGTCCCGAAAGTGTATCTGTCACCGAAGGATGTCACCGTTCACAGCGGCAGCGTGATTAGCGGTAATAACGTCCAGCTGGCGGGCGGCAACGTCACCAACAGCGGCAGCACCATCACGGCGCAGAATGTCCTGTCCATCGACAGCAGCAACAGCATCAGCAACCTCAACGCCGGGCTCATCAGCGCGGGCGGCGGGCTGAACCTGAGCGCGCTGGGGGACATCAACAACATCGGCTCCACCATCAGCGGTAAAACCGTACAGCTGGAAAGCGTGGGCGGCAGCATCAACAACGTGACGCGCATACAGCAGTGGAGCGTGGGCGACGACAGCCGTCGCGGCAGCGTGCACGTCAGCGGCACCGCCGCCGGACAAACCGCCTCCATCAGCGCCAGCGATGGCCTTTATATGGCGGCAGCAAACGACATCAACATTACCGGGGCGAAGGTGAGCGCAGGCGGCGACCTGGGTATGAGCGCAGGCAATAACATCACTATTGCCGCCAATCAGATAACCGACAGCAGCAGCCGGTCAGGTTTCTGGCGTCAAAAAGACACGGCTTCGTCATCCACCTCAAACCAGGGCAGCAGCATTACGGCGGGCGGTAACGCGGTGATGCAGGCAGGCAACGACCTGAACGTCACGGCGAGCGCCATCTACGCAGGTAAAACCGCACAGCTGGTGGCGGGCAATAACCTGAACCTGAACGCGGCGGGCAACGGACAGACCAGCCGTACGGGCGGCAGCGAAAGCCATCAGAGCAGCGCAGACAGAACCACCGTTTCAGCGGGCGACAACGTGACGCTGGTTGCCGGGCGGGACGTTACCAGTCAGGCGGCAGGCATCGCGGCAGAAGGGAATGTCGGTATCCAGGCCGGACGTGATGTCAGTCTGCTGGCGGAAGAGTCCGTGACCGGCAGCAGTTCGCACTCGAAAAAGAAAACCGTTATCGACGAGTCTGTTCGTCAGCAGGGAACGGAGATTGCCAGCGGTGGTAACACCACGATTATCGCCGGACGTGACGTGAACAGCGAAGCCGCACAGGTGACCGCCAGCGAGGATATCGGCGTAGCGGTAGGCCGCGACGTGAATCTGACCACGGCGACGGAGAGCGACTACCACTTTAAGGAAGAGACCAAAACCAAAAAAGGGTTCCTCAGCAAGAAGACCACCCACACCATTGAGGAAGACAGCGCGACGCGGGAGAAAGGCTCGCTGCTGAGCGGCGACAACGTGACGGTGTCGGCGGGGAACAACCTGCGGGTGAAAGGCTCGGCGGTGGCGGGTGACGGTGACGTGGCGCTGTCGGCGGGCAACAACGTGGACATCGTGGCGGCCACCAATACGGACACCTCGTGGCGCTTTAAGGAGACCAAAAAGTCCGGTCTGATGGGCACGGGCGGCATTGGCTTCACCATCGGCAGCAGCAAAACCACCCACGACCTGCGCGAGCAGGGCACGACCCAGAGTGAAAGCTTCAGCACGGTCGGCTCGACGGGCGGCAGCGTCAGCATCACGGCAGGCAAACAGGCGCATATCGGCGGGGCGGGTATTATCGCGCAGAAGGAAATCAGCCCCGGCTCTTTTAAACAACTCCGAGCCCCCGGGAAAGGGCGAAAAATCGTATTCCGGCTTCTGCTTGAAAAAAAAAAAAAAAAAAAAAAAGAAAAACTAGTAATAACAAGTACAGCAACTATGACAAAAA
>OJJN01000156.1_pt1 | contig 18974 bp, 19 predicted proteins | sample 1596321 | NCBI WGS metagenome assembly OJJN01 (sample SAMEA4350123, study PRJEB24818) | metagenome | biome: human; feature: gut; material: faeces | place: Denmark | collected 2013-09 | reverse complement strand
CGTGTTCTTCTGGATATGCTTGTGGGTGACTTGACGATTTTCTTCTATTTTTTTTTGTAATGATCCGGCGCCACCCGAGATCTACGCCTCTCTATTCGTCGGCAGCGTCAGATGTGTATAAGAGACAGGGTTGGGTTCTCCGCGCTGGGCATTCACGCATGGCAGGGACTCGCTTTCGTCTCCCTGGGCGGGAGCGGTGGGGTGGTCTTCGGCGAGCGCGGCCAGCGAAAAACGGTCAGGCGACCGTGAAGGCTGTGGCGACATGAGGGCGACCTGCGGAGAAGTGAAAGGTAAGGAAGTAGAGTCTTCTGATAATTATTATCATTCAGTCGCGTCCTCAGGGCAACCTTGGCGGATCATTCCGCGACCATCCGACACGCCAGGAACGCCTCTTCGAGCGCCTCTTCATCCGCGCCTGCGGCGAGGATCAGTTCCAGCCGATTATCCCGCCGCCACGAGGATTTGCCCCAGTTATCCACAAACGGCGCGGCATTCGCTGCATACCAACCGTCCGCGCAATGCAGCACCGCCTTGGCCCGCCGCAGTCCGGACAGACGGTTCAGCCAGGCGTCCACTGCGGCCCGATCGAAACGCACCGACGGCGCCAGCCGCCAGCCGATGGCGAACTGGCCGTCCTGCTCGCGCACGGCGCGCAGCGGTCGCTCGGCGGGCAGCACCGTTCCCAACTGAGCAGGCGCCTCCGGCAGGGCCGCCCAGGTCGTCGCGCTACCTTCCCCGGCAACGCTGGTCGGCAGATCGCGCAATGCCAGGTGACCGCGCACGCTCCAGCGCAACGGCAGGACCGGCAGGCGCGCGCGCACAGCGCAGCGCTGCGTCGCGTCGAGCGTTTCGGATTTGTTCAGCAGCAACATGCCGGCCGCTTCCAGCGCCTGTTCCTGTGCCTCCGGCAGCGGTTGGCCGGAGGCCAGCGCGGCGGCATCCAGCACCACTACCAGGGGTTGCAGGGCCAGGACGCCGGACCAGGGAGGAGCCTGCAGCTGTTTCCACAGCGCCTGCGGATGTCCCAACCCGGAGGGTTCGATGAACAGCCGGTCCGGCCGTGCCCGACGCAACAAGCGACCGAGCCCCACCTGGAACGGCACGCCATTGACGCAGCAGAGGCACCCGCCCGCCACCTCGCCGATGGCCACGCCGTCGACGTCCGTGGCCAGCAGCGCGGCATCCAGGCCGATCTCGCCGAACTCGTTGACCAGCACCGCCCAGCGCTCGCCCGCCGGCTTCTGCGCCAGCAGCGAGCGGATCAGGCTGGTCTTGCCGGCCCCCAGGGGGCCGCCGATCAGGTGTGTGGGTATCTCTCGAAGCATCTGCGCAACCGGAATGTGAAAGCCTGTGGATCAATGCGGTCCTTGCCTGCGGGGAGCCAGGCCCCGTGTTAGAGTCGCGCCCGTCTGCAATGGAGTCCTCGCATGCGTCCGTTCCTGTTCTTCCTGTCCTGCCTGCCGGGCCTGGCCCTGGCCGAAGCCTGCATCGTCCATAGCCAGGCGAAGAATCTCGACGTGAAGGTCTGCCAGCAGAACCGCAGCATCCCGGCCAAGCTGTTCCGCGAAGGCTTCTGCCAGCCACAACTGCAGGGCCAGAAGGTCGAGGTGACGTTCGCCGAGGAATGTCCGACGGGCGCCTTCGGTGTCTGCCGCGACGCCAGGGTACCCAACGCGCCCTATCGGCAGGACATCTTCTACTACGGCATCGCGACCGACGCACGCTACCTGGAGCCGTTCTGCGCCAGCCAGAGCCAAGGTCGCTGGGAAGAGCCTAGCGCCGCGAAAAAGCCCTGAGCGCGTCATCAGCCTGTCACAGCGTCAGGGCTAAATGGGAGTCGGGTACCTCAGCACCCTTCGTCCCCATCCCCAAGGTAGGACGACTTTTTGGTGATAGGCCATCTGCGGATGGCCTTTTTTTATTCCTCGAAAGACACTTGTCCACAGGCTCAGGCAAGCCAGTCCAGGGTCAACAGCAGGCGCGCCAGCCCAGGCTCCGCTCGCGGCGAGCGATGCACCAGCCCGGCACCTTCGTTACCCTCCCAGCGTTCGCCCTTGAGCAGCGCCACGTCGCCCGTGGACAAGCTGTGGATAAGCTGTTCGTCGACAACTTCGGCCTGCGCTCCGCCAAGCAGCCGACGGTCCAGGCCGGACTCGTCCAGCCATTCGCTGGCGGCGCCCTGGTAGGTGGTGACCAGCCGCAGCGGCACGTGGTCGACGTGGAAACGCGGGCACATCGGTTTATCCAGAACGCGCAGGCGCAGGCCGATACGCCGCGCCCCGGTCAGGCAGGAGAAGGCCTCGACCAGCCAGCCCAGGTCGTCGAGGAAATCGGTTTGTCCCGGCAGTTGCTGCGCGTCGAGCAGGCCGTCCAAGACGGGTAGCCGTTCCTCTTCCATCTCCAGCGTCTGGCTCAGCGCCAGTCCCGGCCGGTTGCGCACCAGGGCGGCGGCGAAGTCGCGCAGCGCCGGGCTCAACCGGCGTGTCCAGACCGCCAGGTTGACGCCCTCGCGAAGCACCTCGGCCAGCACCTGGGGGTCGTCATCGAACGCCTGGCACGGCAACGGTTTTTCCTGCGGCAGTGCGCTCATGCGGCGTGCCCCCAGTCCTCGAAGGGGTCGTCCAGGCCCTGCCAGCCGGGGATGCCCAGGTTCATCTCGGCGTCATCCAGCAGGCAGGCGTCCAGGGCTGCGCGCAGGGCCGCGAAGTCCAGGTTCTGACCGATGAAAACCAGCTCCTGGCGACAGTCGCCGACGCCTTCCTCCCAGTGCCGCATGATCGCCCGCAGGCCCTCTTCGTCCTGTGGCCACTGTCCGGTCGGCACGAAGCGCCACCAGCGGCCCGCCAGGCCGTAGCGCATCAGGCCGCCGGCCTGCGACCAGCTGCCGGCCTCGCGGGGCCGGCTGGCGAGCCAGAAGAAGCCCTTGGAGCGCAGCAGCCGCCCCTGCTTCAGCGGATTGTGCAGGAAGGCGTGGAAGCGCGCGGGGTGGAACGGCCGGCGCGCCCGGTAGGCCATGGAGGCGATGCCATATTCCTCGGTTTCCGGCAGGTGCTCGCCGCGCAGTTCCTTCAGCCAGCCCGGCGCGGACGCCGCGCGATCGAAATCGAAGCGACCGGTATCGAGGATCTTCGCCAGCGGCACCTGACCCATCACCATCGGCAGGATCTCCGCCTCGGCATTGAGCTGGCGCAGGATCGCCAGCAGTTCCTCGCGCTGCTCGCTGGAGATCAGGTCGATCTTGCTGACCAGGATCACGTCGGCGAATTCGACCTGGTCGATCAGCAGGTCGGTGATCGAGCGCTGATCCTCCTCACCGAGGGTTTCGCCACGACTGGCCAGGCTGGCGGCCTCCTGGTAGTCGCGGAGAAAATTCATCCCGTCGACCACCGTGACCATGGTATCCAGTCGCGCCACGTCGGACAGGCTGCGGTCCAGCTCGTCGCGGAAGGTGAAGGTCTCGGCCACCGGCATCGGTTCGGAAATCCCGGTGGACTCGATCAGCAGGTAGTCGAAGCGGCCTTCCCGGGCGAGACGGCCGACCTCTTCCAGCAGGTCTTCGCGCAGGGTGCAGCAGATACAGCCGTTGCTCATCTCCACCAGGCGTTCTTCAGCGCGGTTCAGGCTGACATCGCGCTGGACCTCGCTGCCATCGATATTGATTTCGCTCATATCGTTGACGATCACCGCAACCCGGCGGTTCTCGCGGTTCTTCAGCAGATGGTTGAGCAGCGTGCTCTTGCCGGCGCCGAGAAAGCCGGACAGCACGGTGACAGGTAGGCGTTGGTTCACGGTTGGTAACCTCTTCAGTTGTGCCGCACGTGGCGTTCGCGCTTCTCCTGGCGCTCTTTCGCCTCGATGCAGAGGGTGGCGGTGGGACGCAACAGCAGGCGGCGCAGGCCGATCGGCTCGCCGGTTTCCTGGCACCAGCCGTAGTCGCCGCGGGCCAGGCGCTCCAGCGCTTCGTCGATCTTGTCGAGCAGCTTCTTCTCCCGCTCCAGCAGGCGAAGTTGCCATTGCCGCTGTTCCTCGCGGGAAGCCAGGTCGGCCTCGTCGCTGGGGCGTTCGAGATCGCGCAGCTCGCCGAATTCGCCTTCGATGCGCGCCTGAAGTTCCTGGCGCTGACGCAGCAGCAGGTCGCGGAAGAAGTCCTGCTGGGCTTCGTCCATGTAGGCAGCGTCGGGCTGGGCAAGCAGTTCCTGTTCGGTCATGGGCTGAACCTGGGAAATTTAAAACGTTATACTATAACAATTAACACCACAATCGATGGCCCGCCAATCGCCTTCCGGCTACCCTGGGCCCACGTCATCCCGGGATCCACCGATGCGCCGCGTCCTCCGCCTTTACTGCCTGGCCCTCCTGCTGCTCGCTCCGGCGGCACAGGCGCAGGGCTTTCTTCCCGGCACCCGCCCGGCGGAATGCGCCTACCTGCGTACCGTTCTGGCCTGCATGGATCGGCTGGGCAACCACTACAGCGTCGCCACCGGCGGCAACGACACCTGGCTGCGCGGCTACGACGCGGCGAGCGGACGACGCTGGGCCCAGACCAATACGCGCTACGGGCGCCTGACCTTCTTCAGCGGCATCGCCAGCGATGGGGAAATCTGGGTCGGCCTCAGCCGCAACATCGGCTGGACCAGCGTCAGCCGCCTGAGCAGTTCATCGGGCCAGCGCCAACGCCTGACCTGCGGACGGGTCAGCGGCTGCAGCGAAGGCCCTAGCCGGGAGGCTGCGCGCTGAGCGCCGCCAGGTAGCTGCCGGCGGGAGGGCGTTGCCGGAAGTAGCCCTGCACGCCAGCGAAGATCGCCTCGGCCAGGCGCTGGCGATGGTGTTCGTCCATCAACCGGCGACAATCGCCGCGATTCGAGATGAAGCCGGTCTCCACCAGGATCGAAGGGATGTCCGGCGACTTGAGCACGGCGAAGCCGGCCTGCTCGACACGCTTCTGGTGCAGCGCGGTGACGTCCGACAACTGGCCGAGCACGCTGTGGCCGAGGTCCAGGCTGCTGGCGATGGTCGAACTCAGGGCCATGTCGAGGATCACCCCGGCGAGTACCTTGTCGCGCCCCTGTAGTGGCAGGTTACCGCTGTTGCCGATCAGGTCGGCGCCGTTCTCGCGCTCGGCCATCCAGCGCGCCATGGTCGAGCTGGCGCCATGCTCGGAGAGGGCATATACCGACGCGCCGGAGGCGGTCAGTCGCGGCGCCGCGTCGGCGTGCACCGAGACGAACATGTCGGCGTTGTAGCGCCGGGCCACTTCCGGCCGCTTGCGCAGCGGGACGAACACGTCGCCGTTGCGCACCAGGCGCGCCTTGAAGCCTTTCTCACGGTCGATCCGCCGCGCCAGCAGGCGGGCGATGGCCAGCGCCACGTCCTTTTCGCGCTCGCCCTTGCTACCGACCGCGCCGGGGTCCTTGCCGCCATGGCCGGCATCGACCACCACGGGGATGTCGCGGCCCGTCGAGGGTAGCGGGCGGGCCAGCGCCAGCATCGGCTCGGGGGGCGCCGCCAGCGCCTGTGGATAAAGGTCCAGGACCAGGCGATGGCCCTTTCCCGCCTGCGGTTCCAGGGCGAAGCTGCGCGGCCTGACCGCCTGGCGCAGGTCGAGGACGATGCGCGTCCCGCCGCCACCCAGTTGGCCACTGCGTATGGCGCGCACGGGGCCGTCCAGCGGTAGCTCGGAGAGCGTTGCGAGCAATTGCGCGTCGGGCAGGTCGAGGATCAACCGCTCGGGGGCCTGCAGGGAAAAGGTTCGATAACGCGGCGGGCCGTCCAGTTCCAGCACCAGGCGCCAGCTTTCCGAGGAATTCCAGGCCCGGGCCTGGCGGATTCGTACATTGGCGCTGGCGGCCAGGAACGGCTGGAGGGCCAGGCCGGCGAGCAGGCTTTGCAGGAGACGACGGCGCTTCATCGACGAAATACCCGATTGCAAGGGTCGGCATTAGCTAATACGTTATATTATAACATTCAAGCCATTTCCAGGCCTTGCCTACCCTTCTTCGAGTTCTCCATGAATGCCTTGACGCTTCCCGATATCGCCCGCCAGACCACCACCGCCGATCTTCCCCTGGACTGGGTCGGCATGCAGGGCATCGCCCTTCCCGTGCAGATCGGCGGGCAGAGGGTCGCCGCCGAAGCCGATGCCGGTGTCAGCCTGGACGACCCGCAGGCCCGCGGCATCCATATGTCGCGCCTCTACCTGGCGCTGGCCGAACTGGAACAGGGCGAGCTGGACCTTTCCTGCCTGCGCGCCGTCCTGCAACGCTTCCTCGACAGCCACGCCGGCCTGTCGCGTCGCGCCTACCTGCGCCTACGCCTCGCGCCGCTGCTGCGGCGTCCGGCGCTGGTCAGCCCGCTGAGCGGCTGGAAACGTTATCCACTGGTGCTGGACACGCGCCTGGAAGGCGATGACTTCCAGGCCGAAGTCCATCTCGAGCTGACCTACTCCTCGACCTGCCCCTGTTCGGCGGCACTGGCCCGGCAATTGATCCAGGAGCGCTTCGACCAGGACTTCGCCGGACAGCCGCTCGATCATGCCAGCGTGCTCGCCTGGCTCGGCAGCAGCGCCGGCATCGTCGCCACCCCGCACAGCCAGCGCAGCAGAGCGCACCTGCGCATCGGCCTGGCGGAAGACTGCATCGGACTGCCCCTGGAAGAGCTGGCGGATCTCGGCGAAAGCGCCCTCGGCACCGCGGTGCAGACTGCGGTGAAACGCGCCGACGAGCAGGCCTTCGCCCTCGCCAACGGGCAGAACCTGATGTTCTGCGAGGACGCGGTGCGCCGGCTGCACCGCGCCCTGCTGGGTTATCCACAGGCGAGCCGGTTCTCCATACGGGTCGTCCATGCGGAAAGCCTGCATGCCCATGACGCCGTCGCCGAAAGCCATTGGCAGCGAGGTGCAGCATGATCCGCAAGAATCCCTCCGGCGACCTGCCGGTGATCGACGAATCGGCCTATGTGGACAAGACCGCGATCATCTGCGGCAAGGTGATCATCCAGGCCAACGTCTTCGTCGGTCCCTACGCAGTGATCCGTGCCGACGAAGTCGACGCCGACGGCGGCATGCAACCGATCGTGATCGGCGCCAACTCGAACATCCAGGACGGCGTGGTGATCCATTCCAAGTCGGGTGCCGCGGTGACCATCGGCGAGCACAGCTCCATCGCCCACCGCTCCATCGTCCACGGTCCTTGCGAAGTCGGCGACCGGGTCTTCATCGGCTTCAACAGCGTGCTGTTCAACTGCCGGGTCGGCGATGGCTGCGTGGTCCGCCACAACGCGGTGGTCGACGGCTGCGACCTGCCAGCGGGTTTCTACGTACCGTCCACCGAGCGCATCGGTCCGCGCACCGACCTGGCGAGCATGCCGCGGGTCAGCGTTTCCGCCAGCGAGTTTTCGGAAGACGTGGCGCGCACCAACGTCGACCTGGTACGCGGCTACAAGTCGCTGCAGAACGAGTTCTGAACATGCAAAGCCTGCTGATCCGCAATGCCCGGATGGTCAACGAGGGGCAGGTACGCGAAGGCGATCTGCTGGTCCGCCACGGTCGCATCGAACGCATCGCCGGCTGCCTGGAAAACTGCGGCGCCAGCCGGGAGATCGATGCCGCCGGACGCTACCTGCTGCCGGGAATGATCGACGACCAGGTGCACTTCCGCGAGCCGGGTTATCCACAGAAGGGCTCGATCGCCAGCGAATCCCGCGCCGCCGTGGCGGGCGGCATCACCAGTTTCATGGACATGCCCAATACCCGCCCGGCGACGCTGAGCCTCGAAGCGCTGGCGGAAAAGAAGCGCCTCGCCGCCGCCCATAGCGTGGCCAACTTCGGTTTCCACTTCGGCGTCAGCCGCGACAACCTCGACACCGTGGCCGCCCTCGATCCACGCGAGGTCGCCGCGGTGAAGGTGTTCATGGGCGCCTCCACCGGCGACATGCTGGTGGACGACCTGCCGACCCTGGAGCGCCTGTTCGCCAGCGTTCCGACCCTGCTGCTGAGCCATTGCGAAGACACGCCGCGGATCGAAGCCAACCTGGCGCGCTGGCGACAACGCTTCGGTGAACGTATTCCGGCAGCCGCCCACCCGCGCATTCGCGACGCCGAGGCTTGCTACCGTTCCACCGCCCTGGCGGTGGAACTGGCGCAACGACATGGCACGCTGCTGCATGTCCTGCACTTATCCACAGCGCGTGAACTGGCCCTGTTCGAGGACAAGCCGCTGTGCCAGAAACGCATCACCGCGGAAGTCTGCGTCCACCATCTGCTGTTCGACGACAGCGACTACGCCCGCCTCGGCCATCTGCTCAAGTGCAACCCGGCGATCAAGAGCCGCGAGGACCGCGACGCCCTGCGCAGGGCGCTGGCCGGCAACCGCCTGGACGTGATCGGCACCGACCACGCGCCGCACGCCTGGGCCGAGAAGCAGCAGGCTTATCCACAGGCGCCGGCCGGCCTGCCACTGGTCCAGCATGCGTTGCCGGCACTCCTGGAGCTGGTCCGCGAAGGCTGGCTGTCGCTGGCCACCCTGGTGGCGAAGACCAGCCACCGGGTCGCCGAACTGTTCGCCATCGCCGATCGCGGTTTCCTCCGCGAAGGTTACTGGGCCGACCTGGTGCTGGTCAGCGAACTGGAGCACCCGGCGCTGGCCAGCGCCATGCCGCTGCTGTCGCGCTGCAACTGGACGCCGTTCCGCCACCGGGCATTCCACCATCGGATCGATACCACCATCGTCTCCGGGCAACTCGCCTGGCACGCGGGACGCCTGTCCGACGATTGCCAGGGACTGCCCCTGCGGTTTTCCCGCTGAAGTCTTGTCCACAGCCTGCTGTGGATATCCGTTAGCCCACGGCCCTAGCGCAGGGCTTTCACCGCCGCGCCAAGGAAGGCATAGGTCTCCTCCTCGCGATCGTCCATCTCCGGCTTCGGCCAGGCGCTCCAGACCACCGCCACGATCTTCTCCTTGCGGTTGATGTAGAGGTACTGGCCGAAGATGCCCTGGGCTTCGAAGGCCCCGCCGTCATGCTCGGGCAGGGCCTTGGCGCCCACCGGGAAGGTCCACCACTGGTAGCCGTAGCCGAGCGCGTATTCGCCATCGTAGAGCTTGCCCGGGGCCAGGTGGGAAGAAGCCTCGACGCGACTGGCACGATCGACCCAACCTTCGGGGAGGATACGTTCGCCATCGATCACCCCGTCCTCGAGGACGAACTGGCCGAAGCGGCCATAGTCGCGCAGGGTCGCGCTCAAGCCGCTGCTGCCGATCTCTTGCCCGGCCGGCGATTCCAGTTGCCAGAAGCCGTCGCTCTCCATGCCCATTCGCGCCCAGATCCGCTCGGACAGGTAGTCGCTCACCGGAATGCGGGTCGCCGCGTGCAGCAGCTCGCTCTGCAGGTGCGACTCGCCGGTGCTGTAGGTGAAGTGGGTACCGCTCGGGTACTGCCGCGGCAGGCTCGCCAGCAGCCGCAGGATGCCACCGGGACGTTCGGCGAGCTGGGCGTCGAACATCTGCCGGCGGTCGGACTTCGGATCGCGATAGGTCTCGTTCCAGCGGACCCCGGAACTCATCTGCAGGACCTGCTCCACCGTCACCCCCTGGTAGGCGGAGCCGGCCAGGCTCGGCAGGTACTTGTCCACAGGCTGGTCGAGAGCCAGCAGGCCCTGCTGCACGGCGGCGCCCACCAGGGTCGAGGAGATCGACTTGACCACCGAGAACGAGGTCCAGCGCGTGCGTTCGTCGTTGCCCAGGCCGTAGCGCTCCAGGGCGACCTTGCCATCCTTGAGGACCAGCACCCCGCCAACGCGGTTGCGCCGCATGAAATCGTCGACGCCGTATTCCTCGCCGCCGATCCGGTAGCGCGGCGCGATGGCCACACCCGCCGGCAGCGGACGGACCTTGGTCCCCTTGTGGATAACCCGGGTCGGATAGACCTTGTCCATGTTCCGGTAGGTGTCCGGCTGGTATTCCGGGATCAGTTCATAGAGATCGGCGGCACGGCCGATCCGCGGGTTTTCCACAGCCGCGTCGGCGCCGGCCGAGCCGCTTGCCGAGACGAACAGCGCCAGCAGGGCCGGCCGGAAGACTGATATACAGCTACGCATGGACGTTTTCCTTATGACCGGAAGCAGCTCCGGCTTCGTCGTTTTTATGGATGTGGACTGGCGTCTCAGGGTTATCCACAGGACGTTCAGTCGCTCGGGTCCCGTATCGGACACGCCCAGAGTTCGACCGCCGGGCGCTCAGGGTCCGGCGGACCGATCCAGCGCGCCAGCGCATCGCAGCGCCCCTGACGGCAGATCCGGTAGTCGCCGGCCTCCGGTGTGCGCCCCAGCCGCAACGGTTGCAACGGCGGCACCCCACGGTGGTAATGCCAGGCGCCGTCACGCAGCACGGCGCCCTCGGGAATCTCCATCCCCGCCCCGCTGCCCCGCACCCGGGCCTCTTCCAGCAGCAGGCCGCGCTCACTCAGGCGATAGTCTTCTTCCCAGAGCACCTTCTCGACCGTGTGTTGCCAGGCCAGGGTGAACGACTGCAGCGGCAGCGTCGCCCAGACGCTGCCGGCCATGCCCAGACACAGCGCGATCACGCCACCGCCTCGCGCGCACGCTGGCGCCAGAGGTGCCAGCCGATCACCAGCGCGCCGAGGACGAAGCCCAGCTCGTCGCTGATCGGCAAGGCCAGGACCAGGCTGGCCCCGGCGGCGAACGCCACCAGGCGCTCCCACCAGGCCAGCGGCCCCTGCAGGTAGCCGATGGAAGCCATGCCCCACAGGCCGATGGCCAGCACCGCCTTGCAGGTGACATAGAGCGTCGCCCCCCAACCGCCTTCCTGCAGCATCAGCGCCGGGGAATACACCGCCATGAACGGCACCACGAAACCCGCCAGGGCGATGCGCACCGCCCAGAAGCTGATCTTCAATCCCCTTTCCTTGGCGATCGGCGCGGCCGCGAAACAGGCCAGCGCCACCGGAGGGGTGAGGTCGGCGAGGATGCCGAAGTAGAAGACGAACATGTGCGAGACGATCAGCGGCACCCCCAGTTCCAGCAGCGCCGGCGCGGCGATGGAGCTGGTGATGATGTAGTTGGGGATGGTCGGGATGCCCATTCCCAGGACCAGGCAGGTGACCATGGTCAGGACCAGCGATAGCAGCAGGTTCTCCCGTCCCAGGTCGAGCACGTAGCTGGCGAAGGTGGTGGCGATGCCGGTCAGCGAAATCACCCCGATGATGACTCCCACCAGGGTGCAGGCGATGCCCACCGGGATCGCATGTCGCGCACCTTCGGCGAGGGCGCGGACGCAGATGCGCAGGGTTTCCCGGCCGCCACGGACGAACCAGCAGGCCAGGGCCAGGGCCGCGATCACGACGAAGATCACCCCGATGCCGAGGCGGAAGAACCCCGCGCAGAGCAGCCCCAGCGCCACCCAGAAGGCGATGCGCAGGCCGAGCGAGGACACCCGCAGGATGATCGCCGAACCGAGGATGACGATGGCGGTCAGCGCCAGGCCGATGGTTCCGGAGAACAGCGGCGTGCGCCCGGAGAACAGCAGCGCGATCAGCACCAGCAACGGAATCAGCAGGAACCAGCGCTCACGGACGGCACCCCAGGCGCTCGGACACTGATCGCGCGGCAGGCCCTTTAGATCGGCCCGGCGGGCCTCGAGGTGGACCATCCAGTACACCGAGCCGAAATACAGCAGGGCCGGGATCAGCGCCGCCTTGGCGATCTCCACGTAGGGGACGTTGATGGTCTCGGCCATGATGAACGCCACCGCCCCCATCACCGGCGGCATCAGTTGGCTGCCCATGCTCGCGGTCGCCTCGACGCCGCCGGCGAACGCCGGCTTGTAGCCGAAACGCTTCATCAGCGGGATGGTGAACTGTCCGGTGGTGACCACGTTGGCCACGCCGGAGCCGGTGATGGTGCCCATCAGCGCCGAGGAGAATACCGAGACCTTGGCCGGCCCGCCGACCCGGTGACCGAACAGGCCCATGGCGAAATCGGTGAACAGGCGGATCATGCCGGCCTGCTCGAGGAAGGCGCCGAACAGGATGAACAGATAGATGTAGGTGGCCGATACGTAGGTCGGCGTGCCGTAGAGACCTTCGGTACCGAACGACAGCTGGTTGACGATCTGGTCGAAGCCGTAGCCGCGGTGGGCCAGGTCGCCCGGCAGGTGTTCGCCGAACAGGCCATAGGCAAGAAACAGCGCGCAGATGATCGGCAAGGCGATGCCCATCACCCGTCGCGCCGCCTCGAAGACCAGGACGATCAGCACCACGCCGACGACCATGTCGGCCTGGGTCAGCTCTCCGGAGCGCTGGATCAGGTCGCCCTCGAAAACCCACTGGTAGACCGCCGTGCCCAGGCCGGCCATGCCCAGCAACCAGGCCAGCGGCTGCCAGGGGCGACCTATGCCGAAGGCGGGATAGCTGATGTACACCACCAGCAACAGCAGTCCGACGTGCATTGCCCGCAGGACCTGGGTGGAAATCAGGGGAAAGGCCGCGGTGACGACCTGGAACACGGAAAAGGCCAGGGCCACGGCGAACAACGCGCGCGGCCAGTTTTCCGCCTCGAGGTGCAGCCCGTTCTGATGATCGCTCATGCATCGACTCCCTACAGCCGGAAACGCGGGGAACCCGGTCCGCCGCACGGACCGGGGCTACGGAGAAACGGGCCTCACTCGGGCAGTACGCCCTTCTCCTTGTAGAAGCGCTCGGCGCCGGGATGCAGCGGAATCGGCAGGTTCTTCGCCGCCTTGTCCAGGGCGATGTCCTTGGCGGCAGCATGGGCGGTGACCAGGCGCGGCAGGTTGTCGAACATCAGCTTGGTCATCTGGTAGGCCAGCTCGTCGCTGACCCCGGAGTGGCTGACCAGGATATTGTCGATCGCCACCGTCGGCACGTCCTGCTCCTGGCCGTCGTAGGTGCCGGCGGGAATGCTCGCGGCGTGGTAGGCCGGGCTGTCGATCTTCGCCACCACGTCCGCCGGGATCGCGACGAAGGTGATCGGCATGGTCGAGGCCAGGTCGCGGATGGCCGCCATGCCCAGGCCGGAGGATTGCAGCGTAGCGTCGAGCTGGCGGTTCTTGATCAGCTCCACCGACTCGGCGTAGGGCAGGTACTCCACCTTGCCCATGTCCTCGTAGCTCAGGCCGGCGGCCTTGAAGATCGCCCGGGCGTTCAGCTCGGTACCGCTCTTGGGCGCGCCCACCGAAATGCGCTTGCCTTTCAGGTCGGCCAGGGTCTTGATGCCCGAGGCTTGGCTGGCCACTACCTGGATATAGTTCGGATAGGTATTGCCGATAGCCCGCAGCTTCTTCAACGGCGCCTTGAAGCCGGCGTCGGCGACCCCGTTCCAGGCGTCGGCGACCGAGTCGCCCAGCGCCAGCGCCAGTTCTCCACGCCCGGCCTGCAACAGGTTGAGGTTCTCGACCGAAGCCTTGGTGGCCTGCACCGAGGTTTTCGCGCCCTGGATATCGTGTCCGTAGATCTGCGAGAGGCCGACCCCTATGGGGTAATAGACCCCGCTGGTGCCGCCGGTGAGGATATTGATGAAGGTCGGCGCGGCAAAGACCGCGGTACTGAAGGTCACCGTTGCGGCAAGCGTGAAAAGACCGAAGCGTCTGCTCAGCGACATGGGAAGTCTCCTGTTCTTATCGTTGTTGTCGCGCTGTCGCGGAAGCGTCCCGGCTTCCTTCGACCGCGCAGGACTTCGTGCAGACTAGACCGCCCCGCCACGCAGGACAATCAGCAAGGACCGATTGCGCGACCGGCTCCGCAAGGGAGCCGGTCGCCGGCGTTCAGGCGTACAGGTCGCGCCGCGACCAGGGCAGCTCGTGGGAGCCATCCTCGTGGGGGCGAATGGCGAGGATCTGGTGCAGGTTGATCCAGCCGCGCTTGAAGCCGTAGGCGCATCCGGCCAGGTACAGCCGCCAGATCCGCAGGGTTTCCTCGGGCACCAGGCGAGCCGCCTCCTTCAGCCTGGCTTCCAGGTTGGCGCTCCAGAAGTCCAGGGTCCGGGCGTAGTGCAGACGCAGGCTTTCCACGTCGACTACTTCCAGCCCGGCTTCGCTCATCCGCGCCACCGCCAGCGACAGGTGAGGCAGCTCGCCGTGGGGAAACACGTAGCGATCGATGAAGTCGCCGGCCCCCTTGCCAACCGGGCGGCCGTCGGTGTAGCGCGAGGTGATGCCGTGGTTCATCACCAGGCCGCCGGGACGCACCGCATCGTACAGTTGCTGGAAGTACAGCCCCAGGTTGGCGTGCCCGACGTGCTCGAACATGCCGACGCTGACCACCTTGTCGAAGCGGCCATCGCGCGGCAGGTCGCGGTAATCCAGCAGCTTGAGGGTGACTCGGTCCTCCAGGCCTTCGGCCTTGACTCGCTCCCGGCCGAGCGCCAGCTGCTCCTTGCTCAATGTGATGCCGGTGACCTCGACGCCGAACTCGCGAGCGGCCAGGCGCGCCAGCCCCCCCCAACCGCAACCGACATCGAGCAGCTTCTCGCCCGGCTGCAAACGCAGCTTGCGGCACAGGTGACGGAGCTTGGCCAGTTGCGCGGTGGCGAGGTCTTCCTTGCCGGTCTCGAAATAAGCGCAGGAATAGACCATTTCCGGATCCAGCCAGAGCTGGTAGAAGTCGTTGGACAGGTCGTAGTGGTAATGGATGGCTTCGGCGTCGGTGTCCTTGTCATGGCTTTCGCGAACCGGCGGCGCGCCGCCATCGGGTTCGCCGAGCGCTTCGCTGAGGGCATCGCCGATACCGATGACCTGGCTGATCGGTCCTTCGATGTCGAGACGCTTCTCGACGTAGGCCTTGCCCAGCGCATCGAGGCTGGGATGGGTGATCTCGGTTAGCAGCGAGGGGTCGCGAATGACCATGGTTACCTGTGGATCCGGCCCCAGATCGAACGCCTGAGCATCGCCGATGCGGATCCGCAACGGCAGTTGCAGGGACAGCAACTCAGAGGGGAGCTGTGCAATCATGCCAAACCTCCTGGTCACAAGACGGGAACACTATAGTCCAGTACCTGATAGAGTTTTGCTATCGACTACTTAGCCTCCTATCTATCGATGCAAAACCCCTGAGCACTCCGATTCAGGTTAGCAGCCAGTCTGCCCATGGATAGTTGACAGTTCTGATATACAAACTTTCCCTTGCTGCAATAACGGAATGACGCATACACCCTGTCAAAGGAAGCGGAAGCGACATAAGGAATGCCGATGAACGAGACCGTATCCCTCGAAACACGCGAAGTACGCTTTCTCTCCGTGTTCGACTTCGACGGTACCCTGACATACCGAGACAGCTTCGTGCCCTTCCTGCGTTTCGCCTTCGGCAACCGGGTGTTCGTCCGCCGCATGCTGCGCATGGCAGGACCCAGCCTGGCCTATCTCTGCCGGCGTATCGACCGCGACGACCTGAAGGCGCGCCTGATCGCCACCTTCCTAACCGATGTGCCCGTAGATGTGCTGGAAGAGCGGGCGCTGGCCTACCAGAACCGCTTCTGGGAAACACTGATGCGTCCCCACGCATTGACCGCGGTGGCCGACCAGGTCAGCAGCGGCAGCACCGTGACCATCTGTTCCGCCTCCCCTTCGCTGCTACTCAGGCCGTTCGCCGAGAAGCTCGGCGTGCACCTGATCGCCACCGAGCTGGAAGTGGTAGACGGCGTACTGACCGGCAGGATCGTCGGCCGCAACTGCCGGCGCGACGAGAAAGTCTGCCGCCTGGAGCGGCACTACGGTCCGCTGACCCAATACTCCCTGCGCGCCTGGGGCGACTCGCGCGGCGATACGGAACTGCTGGCGGCGGCGCTGGAGCGCTTCTGGAAACCGTTCCGCTGACCGGTTCGCCTCAAGGCACCGTAACCCACTTGAAACGGGACTGCTGGTAGCGCTCCCCTTTCGGAGCCGAAGAAAGCTGGCTGGCCTGAAACCATCGCCTGCGAAAAAGCCGATGCCCGCAGAAAAATAGCCTTTCGCCATCAACCGATGGCCAAAACCAGATCGACGTTTGGTCGGAACCGGCAAGAGGAATCTGGTCTGCCGGAAACCTCTTCGGTCATCTCGAAGCGGCAGTCAGCGAAAAAGAAAATTCTCGGTCTGGCTTGGACTTAGGGCTATTGGTGGCTATTTGCCCTATAGGGCTTCCGGCAATATCCGGAAATCTGGATTTCTTCTCCGCCCATTAAAATTAATAGTTGTTCGATATTCTACAGCGCTTACCCTCACAACGCCCAGAAGTTGCGAAAACCAATTTACGCAAATAATTCGAACAATTCATTATTTCTGGAATTAGCCAATGAACCTGATAGCGGAAGATTTCAGCACACGAAGCCTTCTAGCGGGTGAGCGGTATAAAGCGAAGATCGCTTTCGTTTCACCACACACCAGGCGTAACAGTTTTGAGGACGAGCCAAAGTGCTTTCTGGGCGTCAGCCTGGAAAATAGAAATTTCACTCCCAACCGCTTCCATTCCATGGTCGAGTGGGCGGCTCGGCGCTTTGAGAAATGCAGTATTTTGATAGGCGACCATATTCACCGGATTACCTTGCAGTCCACGCGGGACATGCCCGAGGAAGATGCCCGCCGCGAGGCCGTCAGACTGGGCGACGCGTTCATGGAGGAAAGCCGGCTCATCGTCGATGCCTACCGACACGCCACGGACTTCGAGTACATAACCTGTTCGGAGATCCAGGCCAGTACAGAATGCAAGGATTTCTATACAAGTTTGCGTAACTATTTCCTGGAGCACTCTGGATTCCGAGATTCGGTGGAAAAGTTTGGAAGAAACTACCACCGGCATAATTGGGAGAAGTTGAGTGAAGAACAGCAGAGGCATCGCCTCGACTTTTCCTCGCGATATTTTCTCGAAGAGTTTTCCGTATTCGCCTGCCTAGTAAGAAAAGGCTTCAAAGTCATGGCCTATCCCGGTGCTTTCAGTACGTTGGCAGAAATAGCAGCGGGTGACTTTCCAGGAATGCTCGATGAATTGCAGAAACTTACCGTGGTTTCCCTGCAATTGAAAAGGAGATAGGAATGAGTTCCTCTCCCAAGCCGGTGGCCTGGCAATTGAACCGAGGTTCGATCTACCAGGATGTCTACGAGAAGAGAATCGATAAACGTCCTGTAGATACCCTGGCAAAACTGCAAGAGGCCTATCTGGAGGACGAGCATCTGGTCTTCCCCTCCGAACAAACCCGCGTGGCGGCGTTGAGAGATGGCGTTTTCCTGTTGCGGATACCGGACGATTTCCAGGTCCGCGACTGCGACCTGTTCGCCAGCAATTTCTTCAAGGGCCCGGCCATCGCCCCCTACGGTGCATTTCGCGAACTCACAGCGGAAACCTTCGACGATCCCCTGCTGGGTTTTCATGAACGAATCAACCAGATCGAGCAATTCCTGCTGGAACGACGCTTCTGGAAAACCCACTACCCAGAGGAAATCCTCCAGGCCGGCGAACAGCTGACCGCTTACAGTCGGCAGTTGCTGCGTGCCATCCTGTCGCTCACCGACATCGATCCGGAATTCTGGAGCCTGGCTACCGGCGGTGCCTCGGACGCCCAGGGTTCCTACCATTTAACCTTCAATCACTATCGCCCGCGCTTCGCGGGTGTCGGGCTGGCTTCCCACAAGGACGATGGGTTCCTGACGCTGTTACGCACCACCGAACCGGGGCTGGAAGTCAACCGCAATGATCGCTGGGAGGCGCTGGAGCCCTCACCCGATCATTTCGTGGTCAACTTTGGTCTCTCCATGGAAGTGCTTACTCGCGGCTCCTCCACACCCGTCAGGGCCATCATGCACAGGGTCAGGCATCAGACCCACGACCGCTGCAGCTTCGCTCATTTCACCTCCAGTCACTGCACTCCCGGCACCGAGGCAGGCATCTACAGCTATGCAACGGGAGAGGGACTCAGGAGAGTCTGCAGTTCGCGCGACATCATCGACGCGAACGACGAGGAGATCTACCAGGGTACGGTCATCAGGGAGACGGACAATCCATGAGCGGGCTTCCCCAGTTCCATCCCTGCAAGGCCTATCTGGATGATTCCAGGCACCTGGTCTTCAACCAGGCGGATGGCTTTGCGCGGGCGCTACGCGACGGCTTCTTCGCCCTGCGTATTCCAGAAGAACTGGATCTCGCACCAGGTATCCGCTTCGCCCAAGAGTTCTACCAACCTGCCGTGGAAGAGCCCCATGCAGACGCCCGTTACCGGGGTTTCAGGAACCTTCCCGACATCTATTTCGACCGGGAGAACTTCCAGACCGAACATATCCTTGCCGACGCCAGACAACGCCAGGCGTCGTTTCCAGACGAAGTGAACCGACTGTGCGAACGGATGCACGAGATCGCCCGGCTCATCCTGCGTGAGATCCTCGGCAGCCTCGGCGTAGCGCCACGGTTGTGGCCCGACGTCACCGGCGGGACCAGCGAAGGGAAGGGCGTCACCTGGTTCGCCGTCAGCCACTACCGACCCGAGCGCAACATGCAGGGCGCTCCAGCGCACAAGGACACCGGCTTCGTCACCGTCTTGTACTGCGACCAGCCAGGCCTGCAGGCGCGACTCGAGGAAGGATGGGTCGAGGTCCCCCCCATGGAAGGGCATTTCCTGATCAATTTCGGGGGCAGCCTGGAACTTCTCACCGCCAGGTTGCCAATCCCGGCCGCCGCGGTTCTCCACCAGGTCCGACAGAGTTCATCGACGGTGGAGCGGGGCGATCGCTACTCCTTCGCGGCATTCCTCAATCCACCTGCGACCGGCGCGCTCTACAGCCTCACCGCCGACGGCCAGCGCGCCGAGCCGGTCATTCCGGTAGAGACCTTCCTTCGCGAATTCAACGAGCAGACCTGGAAGGACAGCTATACCGCTGTCTCTTATACACATCTGACGCTGCCGACGAATAGAGAGGTGGAGATATCGGCGGGCGCAGGCAAACTAAAAAACAAAAAAGACAAGAGCAGAAAGCGAACATGAT
>OJJN01000151.1_pt1 | contig 19133 bp, 10 predicted proteins | sample 1596321 | NCBI WGS metagenome assembly OJJN01 (sample SAMEA4350123, study PRJEB24818) | metagenome | biome: human; feature: gut; material: faeces | place: Denmark | collected 2013-09 | reverse complement strand
GCTGGCGACCGAGCGGCGTCAGTTTATAGGCGCTGGCCTGTTCATCCGTGGTGATCGCACCCAGTTCTTCGAGCAGACGCACGCCATCCTGGATATTGCGTTTATCCGGTGCTTCGACAAACGGGAATGCGGCGATATCGCCCAAGCCCAGTGCGGTCATCTGCAAAATAACCGAGGCCAGGTTAGTACGCAGAATTTCTGGGTCGGTAAACTCCGGGCGCGAGAGGAAATCGTCTTCGGAATAGAGACGAATACAGATCCCTTCTGACACACGACCGCAGCGGCCTTTACGCTGATTAGCTGAAGCCTGCGAAATTGGCTCAATCGGCAAACGCTGCACTTTGGTGCGATAGCTGTAGCGGCTGATACGCGCCGTACCTGGGTCGATAACGTATTTAATACCCGGTACGGTCAGCGAGGTTTCCGCGACGTTGGTCGCCAGTACAATGCGTCGCCCGCTGTGCGACTGGAACACGCGGTTCTGTTCGCTGTTGGAAAGCCGTGCATAAAGCGGCAAGATTTCGGTATGGCGTAAGTTCAGCTTGTTCAGCGCATCGGCGGTATCGCGAATTTCTCGCTCGCCGCTCATAAAGATCAGAATGTCGCCAGGGCTTTCCTGGCTCAGTTCATCTACGGCGTCAAAAATCGCCTGCAACTGGTCGCGCTCGGTGTCATCGGCTTCTTCAACAATCGGGCGATAGCGCACTTCCACCGGATAGGTCCGACCGGAGACTTCGATAATCGGCGCATTATTAAAGTGGCGCGAAAAGCGTTCCGGGTCGATAGTCGCGGAGGTGATAATAATTTTTAGGTCAGGACGCCGCGGCAGCAACTCTTTCAAATAGCCGAGGAGAAAATCGATATTCAGGCTGCGTTCGTGCGCTTCGTCAATAATGATGGTGTCGTACTGCATCAGCAGGCGGTCTTGCTGGATCTCTGCCAGCAGGATACCGTCGGTCATCAGCTTGACCATCGTGTTATCACTGACGTGATCGCTGAAACGCACTTTGTAACCGATGCAACCGCCCGGCTCCGTTTTTAGCTCTTCCGCAATACGGTTCGCCACCGTTCGCGCCGCCAGCCGACGCGGCTGGGTATGGCCGATCAGCCCTTTAATCCCGCGACCCAGCTCCATACAGATTTTCGGTAGCTGAGTCGTTTTACCGGAACCCGTTTCCCCGGCGACGATCACCACCTGGTGGTCACGAATCGCTTCGAGAATGTCCTGCTTTTTCTGACTAACCGGCAAATTGTCCGGGTAAGTAATCTCCGGTCGTGCCGCTTCACGCAGCAGGACTTTCCCTGCCGCATGGTCAATCTCTTTCGCCATCTCCTGGAAAATGGCCTGTTGTGCATCAGGATTTTTAACCTTCTTCACGCCGTGCAGACGGCGAGAAAAACGCAGTCTGTCACGCAGCATCAGCGAATCCAGCCGCTGCTGCAAGGCAGTAAAGGTCAATTTTTGTTGTTCTGTCATAACGTTAGTGGGCAGTAGTCTGCCTGATTAATTTTCTTTTAAATGATAGATATAGAGTACCACATCGCGGCTTTCTATGCGTTGTTCAATAAATTCGAACATAGGCTTCGATTTATTGCGCTATCTCTGTGGCAAGATTGTGAATAAAGTGTCAACAAGCAACGGGGCATTGCCCATTCAAATATCTATAAGGAAACACCATGAGCAAGGTATTAGTTCTTAAATCCAGCATCCTGGCAGGGTACTCTCAGTCTAATCAGTTGTCCGATTATTTTGTTGAACAATGGCGCGAAAAGCACTCCGCTGATGAAATCACCGTGCGTGACCTGGCTACAAATCCGATTCCGGTCCTGGATGGCGAACTGGTTGGTGCACTGCGTCCGAGCGATGCGCCGCTGACTCCGCGTCAGCAGGAAGCTCTGGCGCTTTCCGATGAGCTGATTGCCGAGCTGAAAGCCCACGACGTTATCGTTATTGCGGCACCGATGTATAACTTCAACATCTCGACTCAGTTGAAAAACTATTTTGACCTGGTTGCACGCGCAGGCGTTACTTTCCGCTATACCGAGAAGGGTCCGGAAGGCCTGGTCACCGGTAAAAAAGCCATCGTTATCACCAGCCGCGGTGGGATCCATAAAGATGGCCCAACGGATCTGGTAACGCCATATCTGTCCACATTCCTGGGCTTTATCGGCATTACCGATGTGAAATTTGTCTTCGCCGAAGGGATCGCGTACGGCCCGGAAATGGCAGCGAAAGCACAGTCTGACGCGAAAGCAGCCATCGACAGTATTGTTGCTGAATAACCGGACACGATCTTGATGTGGACTGTAGATATTCAGTCCACATCTCAATCCGCTTACCTGTTTTCCCATAATTTCAGCATCGCTTTGTGCTCTTCCTTAAGCACAATCCGCGAGCGTCTGGCTCGAATATAACTAATCACTTCATCAACGGTTTTACAATGTCCGTAACATAACAGCCATGCCGCCACCACCAGCGCACTGCGCGATAATCCCAACGCGCAATGGACCAGAACGCTGCCTTGCTCTTCGCGTAATGTTTCCAGCATCGCCACGGCCTGTCGGAGCTCCCCCTCTTCCGGAACCACCAGATCCAACATCGGTACACAAAAATAGAGTCGATCTTTTGTCGCTCGTCCGCGAGGGAATTCAAAGGTGACGTCCAGAACCGCATTCTGTGCCGGAATATGTCGTGGAAACGCCCCTAAATAAACACCAGCAGTAATTTTGCTCACCGGCTCCAGGCGAAGACAAAACCAACGCATAGACAGCCACATCCCGATACGCCAGGGCAATGTCAGCCAGTAAACGGCGGGCGGGAGTTTCCCCTGACTATCTTTCCCTGTTGTTATCGCGCCAAGCCCACCGTACCCACGGCCAATGATGAATAGCGATAATACTGGCCAACATAACCAGACTGACCACCATAACTGAAGCATTATCATTAGCTCCATCAACACAATGCACGAGCACGCGCCTGCGACATATGGCAGTGCTATTTTGATTCGACGTTGATCAGGTTTCTGATAATTCCAACGACGGTCGACGGGCACCATCCAGTCAATTAACATACCTACCGCCAGCCCCGTGATGACATCAATAAAATGATGCTGCCAGGTCGTCAGCGTCGAAATGGCGATGAGTAAAAACCATCCGCCGCAGACTTTACGCCACCTCACAGCCAGATGCTGACGAAAGTGACGCCAAAGTAGCCAGCAGAGAATAATATGCAGCGAAGGAGACTGGTTATAAGGCAGATCAAACAGTTCAAGTTGCGAAAATAGCCATCCTGTCACCCCACTCACTTCAGGACGGATAAAACTAAACTTCAGCGGATAGAGAAAAAAACCGCAGCAGGCCATTACCGTTGCCAGAATAAGCCGGTGAACCAGTCGGCGCTGTTCGAATGTCGAGCTACAAATGAACAGCGAAAATCCATATAAAAGATCCAGACTCCAGTAAGGAACAATAGTCCAGGGAAGAAAAGGGATCGCCGTTTCCCAACCGAATACCTGACTGGGGATATCATGGTTGTTAAGATCCTGAGTCGCGGTGAACTGATTAAGAAATCCATATGTAAAGAAGAAAAACGGGGCCAGCAACAATAACCAGCCAGCTCCTTGTAGCAATACGTTCCGGCGTTCAGTTATCACGACGCACCGCCATCGAAACCGTAAAAATGCCCCACACATCAATCCGTTGTGTGCATTTATCGAATCCGGCATCATGCACGAGCGAATCCATCTCCCCTTGCGAACGCACGCGCATTACCCACGGTTTACCATCTTTATGACTGGTTAACACCCCGGCAATCAGCTCCAGTTGTGGGTGCCACGGCTGCCCGGTGTAGATGAGAATGCCACCCGGATCGATGGCATTGGCAAGACCTGCGAGTGAGTTTTTTACCTGCTCATTTTCGGGGAAAAGCTCATACAGGCCAGAGACAATCGCCAGCGTAGGCCGCGGAGTTAACGCGCTGAGTTCCTCCGGGTTAAACGCATCGCCCTGTTCAAAACGCACCCGCCCAGACATTCCCCGTTGGGCAATCATCTCTTGCCCTTGTGCAACATTTACCTCACTGTAATCACGTAACAAAATTTCGCTTATGGCGGGCTCGTTTGCCAGCGCATCCAGTACATAGCGCCCATGCCCTGCGGCAATGTCAACCACGCGGACGGCTAAACCTTTGGCGTGGAGATGGGCAACGGCTTGTTTAATCAGCATTTGTAAATGGGTTTTGCGCTGGCGAATACCGCGCCAGCCAACACTGTTCAGGTAGATTTTGTCGATAAAGCGCCCGAATGCGTTACTGCCTTGCGGTTGATTTTGATAGACATAATCCAGCGAACTGCCTGAATCAAAGCCGGTACTCATTCCGAGATGCAGGCCCGCAGAGTGCGCCCCGAACAGTTTCATCGCCTTTCGCATAAAGCGATACGCCAAATCAACCGGCGATAACGGCACGGGTCCACCAGAAAGGAGCCGCCATCGATCCGCTGATGGTCCTGTGCGGTCTTCATGCTGATAATCAAATTTTTGCGACTTGTTAGCATATAAACGGCTGATAAAGCTTTGCATTTTTTCAAATGCCTGCGCCCTGTTCTCTTCACCCAACGTGTCGTGATAAAAGCCTGGCAGCAGATGCAGCTCTTTCAGAGGACTACGTAAACGCTGATAAAAATCAATCTGCGGTTGGCGATGCACCACATAGTCATCGCCTGATATCAGAAGTTGCGTGGGGAGCGTAATCGCCGCCGCATCGCTAACAATACGTTCAGACGTTTTATAGAGATCGAGCAAGATATTGACGGCAATCGCCCGTGTGATCAGCGGATCATTATTGAAACTCGCCACCCGTTGCCGATCGTGGGTCAGATAACGCCCTTTCACATAGGAATTAATAAAAAACAGACCACGCAGACGATGCCATAACGCCAGCCCAGGACGTGCCAGCGGCACATACAATTTAACCTTAAAGGCCGGAGATGCCAGCACTAGTCCGCGAATAGCAGGCGCATAATCATGAACCCATGTGGCAACCATCACTGCGCCGACGCTTTGCGCGATCACAACCACCTCTTCCAGTCCGACCTGGCTGTCGCTGGCAGCAAAACGGACAAATTCATCAACATCCTGCACTGAACGCGCAAGAGACGGACTATAACCACGCGGCCCCGAAGTTTGTCCATGCCCTCGGGCATCCCATGCATAAAAAGCAGTATCTGGCATCGCCAGTTCATCAACGATATGTTGTAGACGACCAGAATGTTCATGACCGCGATGAAATAAGACGATGACCTTTTTCGCCCCTGGCAGTAAAGTGGGCCAGTGCCGATAAAACAACGCTGTATTATCACTGGTGGTAAAAAAATGCTCCCCAGGGATGCGTGAATTTTCCATTTTCTCTGTTTTCCTTCAGTAACAGCAGTAGCGAATAAAATAAAAAAATACCGGAGCGGTGAAAATTAATGAGTCAATCCTGTCAAGGAGTCCGCCATGTCCTGGTAATAGTTTTCCGCTATCTTTAACACCAACATCTCGTTTGGTGGCTGACATCACTACATCGCCGCAAAAACCACTAATACCAATTAACAAACCCGCTAATAATACCTGTAATGTATTTAGCGGTGTCAGTAACGGTCCAATAATCAGTGACGCAATCATGGTGGTGATTACTCCTCCCACCAGACCTTCCAGCGTTTTTCCCGGGCTGACTTTGGGGACCACTTTTCTTCTGCCGCAGGATTTTCCCCATAAATACTGTGCAATATCGTTTGACTCGGTTAACGCCAAAAGAAATAACACCAGTAACGCCCCGCCCTGGATATTTATGGTTGGCAACATTAATAACCAGGCGGCATGACTCAAGGTGAAAACGGTCATTATCCAGCCACAAAAAATGGCACTCACGGTATGCAGAAAACCAGAGGGGTCACCTACAAAAACTCGCCAGGTGGCTAATATCAGAAACCCAGCCAAAGGTATAAATAACAGAAACAGCTCAAAGCAATTAAAACCGATAAGCAAATAGTTAAGAGGAATAACCCAATATAACCAACGCGGAAAATGTACGGATATAAGCGTACAATATTCTTTCAATGCCAGAAAACTTATCAGCGCAAAAAACGTCAACGTCATCCAGCGTGGACCTGAAATCACCAGTGAAAAACAAATGACGATGCCCCACCAGGTACGAATACGTAATGTTACTTCATCGCCTTTTCTCTCCGGTAACCGCCATACCAGAAAACGGTTTATCAGCGTTGCTAAAATTAACAACGCGAAGAGTATTGCCAGAGATTTTTCCAGCATTATCTTTCAGCGCTCATCAGGAGCACACTTCGACAACGATTAATCGCAGTCCAGAGAAGCAGAATTGAAGCAATGCTCCATAAAAGATTATTCCATTGCATCCATTGTGGATAAATGGCAATGGCCAGCCCCCACAGACCAAATATTAACGCGCGATCGCTTTTGCCAAATGGACCGACATAACTACGAATACCGTTAATCGTCTGCGCGAGTAAACCGCAAAACTCGGTCAATATGGTGCAAAATAACATGAGTATTACGAGTGATGCGTTACTTTCCGGTAAAAATAAAAACGGTAAATAGAGCGCAATATCGGAAATAACATCGCCAGTTTCATTCAAAATCGCCCCCAGACGTGTTTTCTGATTGCACTCACGCGCCAACATGCCATCCAGCGCATTGAGCGTCATACGGATAAAAAGCACGATGGGCAATAGCAAAAAGAGGATGGGTTGTGCCACCAACACCAACAGCAATCCGGTAAGAAGAGAAAGCGCCAGTGCAGCAAGAGTGATGTGATTCGCTGTAACATGGTGCTTATAAAGCCAAAACATCGTCGGCCTTAACAGCGACTGAAAGAGCGGTTTTATCTGGTAGAGCGTCATTTATCATTCCGTGATATTCAGTTTACTCTATGGTGCATCAATTCCGACGGCGGAGATATCACAACGCGCAGCATCAACGTAAATTCGGAATATATCAAGATGTGGTGGATGAATGCCCTACACATCTGTTTGATTACCGTCTGGATATCAGTGAGATACCATCTATCACTGTACGAATCAATGAATCCATCGCCTTTTCCCTGATTATCCAGCCGCAAATCCTGGCCTTAAACATATGCACTCCATGCCATTAAAAAAGAAACAAAAGGGAAATGCATCTTTCCCTTTTGTATATTCGTTATTCTCGCGAAATACCATCCAACGTAGACAACACTTTCTCAGAAAGATGAAATTTTTCAGCAGCCATATTCTCCCGTAAATGCGCAACAGAAGATGTTCCAGGAATCAACAAAATATTCGGTGAACGTTGTAACAGCCACGCCAGCGCCACCTGCATTGGTGTCGCATTAAGGCTTGTAGCAACATCGGAAAGCGTGGAGGATTGCAGCGGCGTAAAGCCCCCGAGCGGAAAGAATGGCACGTAGGCAATGCCATCACGAGCCAAAGCATCAATCATTGCGTCATCAGCACGGTGGGCAATGTTGTATTCGTTCTGCACGCAGACGATTTCGGCAATCTTTCGCGCCTCTGCAACCTGCGTCGGTGTGACGTTACTCAGGCCAATATGTTTTACCAGGCCTTGTTGTTGCATCTCCGCCAGCACTGTCAGGCTGGCCTCAATCGATCCTTCCGCTGGGCCATGACCATCCCCCATCATAACGCGCAGGTTAACCACATCCAGTACGTCCAGGCCGAGATTACGTAGATTATCGTGTACCGCTTTTTGCAGCTCTGCCGGAGAAAATGCGGGTAACCAGGATGCGTCCTCTCCACGCCGCGCACCAATTTTAGTGACAATTGTCAGGTCGTCAGAGTACGGATAAAGCGCTTCGCGGATAATCTGATGGTGACGTGCGGACCATAAAAGTCGCTGGTATCAATATGATTGACGCCCAATGCCAGCGCCTCACGCAGCACGGTTATAGCGACGTGGCGATCTCTTGGGGGGCCAAAAACCCCAGGACCAGCCAGTTGCATCGCGCCATAACCAAGACGGTTAACGGATTTTGTACCGAGAGTAAATGTGTTGCTGCTCATCGCACCCTGCCCTGTAATACAACGGATTAAGAAAAATCAGTATAGAAATGAATAGAGATAAATAATGCGAGGGTGTAAACAAGATTGCGGGATGAGTTGTACTGTTGTCCTGAAAGACACGAAACCCCAGGCAGGTTAAGACACGTCAAGCACCGCATCCGGCAATAAAAAACCGCAACCTGTATCAGCGTTGCGGTTTATGTATTACATGCTAAAAATTAGAATGTTTTCTTGAAGTTTAGCATCACACCTTTATCGCTGATGCCGTCTTCTTTCCAGTGGAATGCATCTACCTGCAACGCACTTTCCTGGCTGCTGTATTTCACACCCATTGTCGCCAGGCTGTTGAAACCACCACCATTCTGACCATCATCAATGTTGAAACGCTGGCTTCCCGCGCCCGAAATGCTCGCAGTTCGCTGACTTTTCACATAGCTCAGATTCGGCCCACCTTCCAGCGTGGCGTTCGCACTCCAGCCTTCTTTCCCTGCATAGTCCAGTTTCAGCCCAACGATGCTGTCCACCGCCGTTTCGCTGCCGCTGTTCATGCTCAGGTTAAAGTCACCCGCATTGCGTTCCTGATAGCCACCTTCCAGTGTGTGACGCAGTTTCACACCCGCATAAGGTGTCACATTCAGACCTTCACGCAGTTCAAAGGTTTTTGCCCCTTCACTACGGAATTCCAGATACTGCTGTTTCACATTAGCATCAGCGGTTTTATTGACGTCGCCGTAAGCTATCGAGCGACTGCTATCGAGATTATGCACATCATAACGCAGGGCGTTATTCCAGCTCATACCGTTGTCAAACGCCATCTGGTGTTTCAGACCGAAGAACTGGCTGTAACCGCCAGTCACACCATTATCGCCTGCGGTATCTGAACCATTACCATCCAGACGCGCAATACCGTATTCCAGACTCAGATTCTGATATTCAGTCAGTGTCATGGATTTACGCAGCGCCATCATGTCGTACTGTGTATTATTTCCCAGTTCAGCACGCGGGTCGCCTTTCGCTACCACGTTGAAGGCCAGACCGTTTGCAACTTCCGGTGCAGCATCTGACAGCATGCTGAAACGGTTACTTAACACTCGTGCTTCATTGAATACCGTGGTTGCCTGGCTGCCGCTAATTTGTTTCAGCGCACTGTTCAGTTCAGCAGTCGTTCCTACGTTCAGACTAGTGTACAGGTCGTTATTGGTGTAACCCGTATCCAGTACCTGAGCGACATTATTAACTGAAGAATCCGTCACAACATCCGTATAGGCGTTTTTGGTCATCGTGACGTCTACGTTGCCGCTTGCATCAGTGCTGCCCTGAGCATTCCACATTACCGTGGAAGAAGAAATATTCTCAGCCCCGGAAATATTTTCACCTTTGAAAACATCATTAATCACAACAGTCGTGTCGGCAGTACCTGCACTGAATCCGGTATTTACCTTGACGTTGTCGCTGATGACAAGGTTATTGGCTTTCAACATACCAGAGGTGCCATCGCTATTGGTACCAATAGTGTAGTTAGTCAGTTTTTGCTGTGCACTGGAGTCCGCAGGTACTGTGGGTACTGACCCCTGCGTAGGTGTGCTCGTTGCGGCAGGAACAATAATATCAGTAGTACTGTTATGATCGTTCAGTGTACCGGTGGTGCCCGGTGCATAAATATCACATCCCATATCACACAGCAGGTTGATTTCACCATTATTGATGATCGTTTTAGTCTGTCCTCCGAAAGCCCAGGAGTTATCTGCGTAAACGTTAATTACACCGCTTTGTGCGTTATTAATTGTCGTCTCACGGCCATTCCCCTTGATACCAATTAAACCAGTACCGTTAGTGCCGTCCGCTTTACCCTGCGCCGTACCGACATTGATGGTCCCACTGTTCACCAGTTGAACCGTATAGCTGGTGGTTCCCCCGCTGATAGCGACTGCACCATCACCCTGCACATTAATAGTGCCTGCGTTGGCAAAGTTATAGCCGCGACCAAGATCAATTAACGGTGCATTAGGATTCACGCCGCTAATTACACCCGTATCGGTATTCCAGATCCATTTTCCGTTGCTGTTAGAACCCGTACTTGCCGTTTTAATCGCACTGTAGCCGTTGGTCGCGGTAATAGTGCCGCGGTTAACTTGCGCGAGTGAATCGCTGGTGCGGGTTATGTTAACAATGGCATTTTCTCCACCCGAAACGGCGCTGTTGCTGTTGCTGAGTATTGCCCCCGCTTCGTTATAAAGCACAAAGCTGCCGCCGATGAGCGATGTACCATCAGCCGTGACTGTCATACTTCCGGTATTAACCACATTTTGCCTATAGCTGTTGCCAACTATAGATCCGCTGAAATTACCCTCGTTAAAAAACGAGTTACCACTCGTTAACATTAACAGGTCGGTAATAATGCTACCCGATGCACGGTTATAGACATTCGCTGCTGCACTAATGGTGTCAGAATCCAGTAATCCGCTATTTTCCAGCCCTTGCCCAACGGATAGCTCTCCGTTAATTGTCAGATTGGCCTTATCCTGGTTATAAAGCCACGCTTTGGCGGTCACATTACTATTTAGCGTTTCATTGCCGTAGTTTGCCAGCGCTTTGGTCGTCACAAACCCACCACTTGAAGCAGTTCGCATATCCGTTTCGCCGCTGCCTGTTAGTGCTGACAGCAGATCCAGATTATCTGGGGTAGCCCCCATATGGGGATCTGCACTGTCCATTGGAGAACCGAGAAGGTTTATCTCACCATAATTCAGGATTGTCCCTGTACCGTCGTTATAAAACGCCTGGCCGGTATCGACATTAATATTAATCACGCCAGTTTTATCGTTAATAGCAGTGCCGTGTTGATAAACCGCCATACCAACTAGCGTATTTGCACTCAGACTACTGCTATAGTTTTCATTTTTCTCCAGGTTAATCGTACCTTGGTTAATAACCATATTACTACCGCCGTAAGCGGCCATACCGACCCCAGCATTATAGACACTAATCACACCACCTAATTGGTTAATAGCTGTGACATTTGCATCCGGGCTACCATAGCTATCTGAACCTACCGCCATCCCTGCACCATAATAACGGGCATTACTGATAGCGATATTATCGGGTAACGCAGTGGTATCGTTAGCATCAACCCATAGAGAGTCCAGTTTGATGGTGCCAGCATTTTCTATAATCGCTTGAGTAACCGCCAACATACCCACGCTACCGCGTCCATACATATCAATAATGCCGTTTACATTATTAATGCCCATAGCACCGGTTTTAGAAAGCATTCCGGTTATGCCCGTAACGCTATTATTAAACAACTCATCATAAGTAACGTCGGTCGTCTCAAATCGATTAATAACGCTACTTTGCTCCATGACCTTCCCGATGATGGTGCCGTTGTTAACAACACTGCCTCCATCGGTACTTAACAGAGCATTAGTACCTGACATCATGTTGCCGTAATCGTACTGTGATAGCGTAATGTTGCCATTATTAGTGCCCGACGTATCTTCACCTGACACTGAAATAAAACCGATATTTTGGATATCTATATTGCCATTATTGATGACCTTAGAACCTGTAGTAGCCTTTATAATCTTCGGTACTGGCTCGTAATAGTTATTAAACGATTTAATATCCTTTACACCCAACAAAGCATCACGACCAATTTCCAGGATAGCTTTATTTTTTAACTGAATAATGCTTGTATAGCCTAAAGGAAGGTCGCCACCTATTGTCGAAGTCCCATTCAAATATACTGATGAGTTCCCATCAACGCTGATTATGGAGGTATCACTAAATCCTTTACGCAGAGATGCAATATCTGAACCATCCGCCAGTATTTTTTGCTCACCGATAAACTGTATACCGCCATTTAGGCTTATTGTATTATTATCACCAGACACAATCAGCCCGGAGATATTTTCTTGACTCCCATCACGCTTGCCATGAGATCTTGAGGTTAATTCGCTGTCAGAGACAACTGTTAATTCGCCATTTAGAGATACTGTATTATTGTTACCCGTGACATTCACCCCGACAGATGACTCGAAGAAATAGTCTGCCGCATTATCTGCAGTTTGATCTTTATCAACCAAGATATTGCCAGCGATATCAATGTCGTTACTATCACCAGAAATGTCGACACCCATCGCTTTCTGCCCAGTAACATTAAGATCTTCTACTGCCAGCGTCACGCTGTTGCCATCTCCGCTGAGCACCATTCCTGTTGAGATGTCACCTACATCCATACTGCCAGTTAATGAGATAACTCCCTCACTGGTTGCGATGCTAAACCCAGTAGCTGAATTATTGACGTCAATATGACCCGTATTGGCAAAGGTCGCTCGATCACCATTAATCAGTACACCAACCGAATCTTTATCCGTGACAGTTATATTGCCTTTGTTGATTACAGTGGCGCTATCACCAGTGATATCAATGCCGTGACCGCCGCCGCTCACATCCAGCTCGCCGTCCTGGTTCACCACCGCGTTGTTACCCGCGATTTCAGTTCCGGTCGAACCCTGTCCGTCAACGGTGGTATTGCCACTGTTGTTGGCCGTCGCATCATCACCCGTAATGCGGGTTCCGGTGCCGCCATCAAGGATCGTGCTGTCACCGTCGTTGTTGACGATGGCTTTGTCACCGTTAATCTCAGTGCCTGTGGAATCTTTTCCGTCAACGGTGGTGCTGCCGTTATTGTTTACGGTGGCTTCATCACCGTTAATCTGCGTGCCGGTGCCGCCGTTACTGATGGCACTGTCACCGTCGTTATTGACAACCGCCTTGTCGCCGTCGATCTGAATACCGATGGAATCCGGATCGGTGACAGTCATGCCGCCTTTGTTGTCCACCGTCGCGCTGTCGCCGGTGATATCAATCCCGTGACCGCCGCCGCTGACATCCAGTGTACCGTCCTGATTCACCACCGCGTTATTACCCGCGATTTCGGTACCGATCGAGCCCTGACCATCAACGGTGGTTTTACCGTTATTGTTCACGGTGGCTTCATCACCGTTAACCTGCGTGCCGGTGCCGCCGTTGCTGATGGCACTGTCACCGTCGTTGTTCACGACCGCCTTGTCGCCGTCGATCTGAATACCGATGGAATCCGGATCGGTAACGGTCATACCGCCTTTGTTATCCACCGTTGCGCTGTCGCCGGTGATATCAACCCCGTGACCACCGCCGCTGACATCCAGCTCGCCGTCCTGGTTCACCACCGCGTTATTACCCGCGATTTCAGTTCCGGTCGAGCCCTGACCATCAACGGTGGTTTTACCGTTATTGTTTACGGTGGCTTCGTCGCCGTTAACCTGCGTGCCGGTGCCGCCGTTGCTGATGGCACTGTCACCGTCGTTGTTCACGACCGCCTTGTCGCCGTCGATCTGAATACCGATGGAATCCGGATCGGTGACAGTCATGCCGCCTTTGTTGTCCACCGTCGCGCTGTCGCCGGTGATATCAATCCCGTGACCGCCGCCGCTCACATCCAGCTCGCCGTCCTGATTCACCACCGCGTTATTACCCGCGATTTCAGTTCCGGTCGAACCCTGACCGTCTACGGTGGTATTGCCACTGTTGTTGGCCGTCGCATCATCACCCGTAATGCGGGTTCCGGTGCCGCCATCAAGGATCGTGCTGTCACCGTCGTTGTTGACGATGGCTTTGTCACCGTTTATCTCGGTACCCGTGGAATCCTTGCCGTCAACGGTGGTGCTGCCGTTATTGTTCACGGTGGCTTCGTCGCCGTTAACCTGCGTGCCGGTGCCGCCGTTGCTGATGGCATTGTCACCGTCGTTGTTCACGACCGCCTTGTCGCCGTCTATCTGAATGCCAATCGAATCCGCATCCGCGACGGTCATACCGCCTTTGTTATCCACCGTTGCACTGTCGCCGGTGATATCAATACCGTGACCGCCGCCGCTCACATCCAGCTCGCCGTCCTGGTTCACCACCGCGTTGTTACCCGCGATTTCAGTTCCGGTCGAACCCTGACCATCAACGGTGGTATTGCCGCTGTTGTTGGCCGTCGCATCATCACCCGTAATGCGGGTTCCGGTGCCGCCATCAAGGATCGTGCTGTCACCGTCGTTGTTGACGATGGCTTTGTCACCGTTTATCTCGGTGCCCGTGGAATCCTTACCGTCAACGGTGGTGTTGCCGTTATTGTTCACGGTGGCTTCGTTGCCATTAACCTGCGTGCCGGCGCCGCCGTTGCTGATGGCGTTGTCACCGTCGTTGTTCACGACCGCCTTGTCGCCGTCGATCTGAATACCGATGGAGTCAGGATCGGTGACAGTCATTCCACCTTTGTTGTCCACCGTCGCGCTGTCGCCGGTGATATCAATACCGTGACCGCCGCCGCTCACATCCAGCTCGCCGTCCTGATTCACCACCGCGTTATTACCCGCGATTTCAGTTCCGGTCGAACCCTGACCGTCTACGGTGGTATTGCCGTTATTGTTTACGGTGGCTTCATCACCGTTAATCTGCGTGCCGGTGCCGCCGTTACTGATGGCACTGTCACCGTCGTTATTGACAACCGCTTTGTCGCCGTCGATCTGAATACCGATGGAGTCCGGATCGGTGACGGTCATACCGCCTTTGTTATCCACCGTTGCGCTGTCGCCGGTGATATCAATACCGTGACCGCCGCCGCTCACATCCAGCTCGCCGTCCTGGTTCACCACCGCGTTGTTACCCGCGATTTCAGTTCCGGTCGAACCCTGACCATCAACGGTGGTATTGCCGCTGTTGTTGGCCGTCGCATCATCACCCGTAATGCGGGTTCCGGTGCCGCCATCAAGGATCGTGCTGTCACCGTCGTTGTTGACGATGGCTTTGTCACCGTTTATCTCGGTGCCCGTGGAATCCTTGCCGTCAACGGTGGTGCTGCCGTTATTGTTCACGGTGGCTTCGTCGCCGTTAACCTGCGTGCCGGTGCCGCCGTTGCTGATGGCATTGTCACCGTCGTTGTTCACGACCGCCTTGTCGCCGTCTATCTGAATGCCAATCGAATCCGCATCCGCGACGGTCATACCGCCTTTGTTATCCACCGTTGCACTGTCGCCGGTGATATCAATACCGTGACCGCCGCCGCTCACATCCAGCTCGCCGTCCTGGTTCACCACCGCGTTGTTACCCGCGATTTCAGTTCCGGTCGAACCCTGACCATCAACGGTGGTATTGCCGCTGTTGTTGGCCGTCGCATCATCACCCGTAATGCGGGTTCCGGTGCCGCCATCAAGGATCGTGCTGTCACCGTCGTTGTTGACGATGGCTTTGTCACCGTTTATCTCGGTGCCCGTGGAATCCTTGCCGTCAACGGTGGTTTTACCGTTATTGTTCACGGTGGCTTCATCACCGTTAACCTGCGTACCGGTGCCACCGTTACTGATGGCACTGTCACCGTCGTTATTGACAACCGCCTTGTCGCCGTCGATCTGAATACCGATGGAATCCGGATCGGTGACAGTCATGCCGCCTTTGTTGTCCACCGTCGCGCTGTCGCCGGTGATATCAATACCGTGACCGCCGCCGCTCACATCCAGCTCGCCGTCCTGGTTCACCACCGCGTTATTACCCGCGATTTCAGTTCCGGTGGCGCCTTTGCCGTCGACGATGGTTTTTCCAGTGTTGTTTACTGTGGTATTGTCGCCCGTAATAACGAGCTCACCGTTGTGATTATATTGCCACTTCGTTGCACCATCTGCGCTCATCCCTTCAAGGGCAACCGTGTTATTCGTTTCATCAATCTGCCAAAGATTAATAGTCGCCTTACGCCCATTGCTATCTTGCAGAGAAATAGTCCCGTCAGCATTCTCGGTATAAGTAAAAACTGAATCGCGAATAGTTAACGTTTTTTCTGTTTTATCGAGGATAACGTCATTATTAAACGAAATCGGTTTGGGAGGCGTCGGGGTATCATCCGGACCATCGTCTGGTATTATCTCATCTCCGCCAGGAGTTGGAGGAACTGGAGTGTCGTCTGAATCATCATCAGGTGGAGTTGGTGGAAGTGGAGAATTATTGCGATGATGATCATCATCGTCGTTTAGTTCCACTATGGCTAAGGTTGTGATTAACGCAGTAGCAGCACCTGTGACAAGCCATGGCATCAGGTTCTGTTCGACTACAGAGGAGCATTCAGAGGGTAAGCGTTTAAGCTCTTCTGGACTGAGTTTTCCAGGATCTGCTGGACAAGTCACATTGGTATTTTTCTTTTCACCTGTGGTGGTTTCTATTTCTGTAATATCTGCCGCCCAACCCTGACCACTCAGAGCTAATGCAATACAGGCCGACAATAGAGTTTTCCTTTGCATAATAAATCCTTCTGGCGAATATAAAGAAGGTCGGATACCCTGACCCGACCAATTGATTATTTAAAACATAGAGGACGTCCAATATTGCCAGTAGATTGTTACCTAATCAAACATATTCTCTGACAATCTGGATTTATAATACAGAGAAATAAATAAACCCGCGAAACATACAAATTATGTATATTATATAAATTATAAATTCAAATGCGTCACATAGATATTTATTTAATGAAAAAACGGTATAAATCAATACTCGAATAAATAAATTAGAGCCGAAACATAACTCATCCTTATAATTAAAAGAGCAAAATGTTTCCGGAAAATAGATTAAACGTCTTCTCCTGTAGCGTTATCCCGATATTGCGGTTTTGCTATTAAAATTTTCGCACCCATTTACCGTTTATCCCTTGTACATATTCCCCGGGTTTGGCCCGTTCTACGAGCTTTTGCCCGGCGAGTTTCGCGATATCATCCACCGACACATTATTTTGCTTTGCCAGTTGTTGATAGCTCGCTTTACGTTCGGCATTGATGTCGGTTACTAATTTCTCAGTTTCAGCATCTGTTTTCAGCGCAACCAGATAACCATAAAATGTTTCCCCTACCCGCCCCTGAGTTCTGGCTTCATCCAGAGTCAATGCCATTACATTGCTGCTTACCAAGCCAACAAGAAATGCACAAAGAAGTAATGTTCTTTTCATCATCACCTCAAAAAAGATCGCTACGGGTCTCAAGCAGCTCTTCGACATCTTTGTCTGCCTTGATGATGATCTCATGCTCAATTTTAACGTTCATATTGATAGTGATCGGTTCCTTAGGTGCAGCGACTTCAATGCGAGGCGTACAGCCAACCAGCATAAAAGATGACGTCAACGCAGCCAGTAAAATTTTCATTGTTTATCCTCACACTCTTTTCCTTGCGAACAGTCATTTCCCGGTAGACGCGCGTTCTGCTCCAGCCATGCCTGGAGATTATCGCCAAAGCGTAAACTGCGCCACAGCGTAAAAATATTCTCTTCATGATGGTAATTAAGATTTACCGTACCGCTTTTACCATCAACGCGACTGGTACCTGTAATATTGGCCTGCATGGTTAATAAACCGAGATTATCTAAATTAATTTTTGTCGATGAACGGCTAATTTCCATATAGCGCAACCAGTTAATTGCTGAACCCGCGGTCATATTGTCTTTCACCACCGCATCTGCGGTGTCTTTATCCAGCCGCAAGGTCATTGGCCCGCTATTTGCCAGCCAGCCGTCTTTCACTATCCATTTTTCGTTGTTTAGCCATAACGGCAATGCACCACTAAATGCCCCGGACATGGCGAATTGTTTCGGATTGACGGCGCTAACCAGTTCGCTGGAGGAAAGATTATTCAGCCGCAACAGCGCCGGGTCATGTTGCGGCATACGTAATTGTTTCATCAGCACGTTACCGCCTAACACATCAACGCTAACATCAGTCAACAGCAATGGTTCTTCTTCAGTCCACGGATAACGACCTTGCAAATCAGCCGTAATATTTTTCGCTGTCACCAGATTAATCACTTCGGCAATTCGCAACGTAACGGGACCGCGAGTCCCCAGATGCCAGGCTCCATCGGCAAAACGGAAAGGCAGGACAAAATCGACACCGTTAACCTGATTATCTGGCATCCAGGCACTACCACCCTTCAACACGCCGTGCCCTCCCGCGCGGAATCCTTGTTCAGGCGCAGCTGAAAATGCAACCTGAGCATACAGTTCACCATCGCGTAAGTTCATCTTCCAGTCGGGTGGCACCAGCGGCTGGAATACAGTCAGTGATTGTTTAGGCCACCAGGCGTTACCGCGCAGACGAATACCGTCCCAGCGACCATTTACCCGAACCGGGCCAATCTCACCAGCATGTAAATCGCCTTTAAAGAGGAAATACGTCGGATCACGCCCATCGACACTAAATTTTAAGGTTGATGGCGGTAACACACTGCCGCCAGTGAACAGCGTTTGCCCGGCGTCCAGTGACAGCGCGCCGCTGAATGAGGGATGCTGTGCGTCACGTCCCCAGACGACGGGCTTGTCGAGAATTAATCGCGGCTTTTCTACCGTCATCGTACCGTATTGTAACTGGTCGAAACCGGTGGAGAGATCGGTCAGCGTAATCGTGCTGTCATGCCACTCACCTTTTCCTGCGACATCCCAGGTGGCATTCATCGGTGTAAAACTCCCTTTTCCCCAGTAGCGCCACTGCCAGCGGCCAGCGTCAGGGAGAAAATCATTCGCCAGCCCATCCATATGTAGCACGAAATCGCCCAGTTCATTTTCATGCGCCTGCAAAATGGCCTGCAAACGTCCGTCAACACCACGTTGGGTGACTTTTACACCCGCTAAAGGCCAGCGGATTTCATCGATGTCCAGCGAATCAATGACTCTTCCCTTCGAACGTAATAACGCGCCTGGCTCAAAGGTCAGCGTTGGGTCAGACAGACTTCCGCTTAGCTGCGCAGGTAAACGGGCATATAAAATGAGGTCCGCCTGTTTCGCTTCACCGGTCAGCTGCAGAGACAGCTGGCTGTTATCCATGCTTAATTTTCCTGGGCCAAAATTTAACACCGCGTTGCCTTTACCCGCTTGTCCCTGGGTCAGCACACTCAGTCGCCCGCTGACCAGAGCGTTCTCGAGCCCTGCCTGCCAGTTGTCGACTTTGACACCCAGTCGGCCACTTAAAGGAAAACCTGCATACGGCCAGCTCCAGCGACCAT
>OJJN01000144.1_pt1 | contig 19507 bp, 19 predicted proteins | sample 1596321 | NCBI WGS metagenome assembly OJJN01 (sample SAMEA4350123, study PRJEB24818) | metagenome | biome: human; feature: gut; material: faeces | place: Denmark | collected 2013-09 | reverse complement strand
TTGTTTGTTTCTTTTTTTTTTTTTGTGTTGTTTTTTTTTTTTTTCAAGCAGAAGACGGCATACGAGATTTCTGCCTGTCTCGTGGGCTCGGAGATGTGTATAAGAGACAGATATCCAGTATGTCGCCATCGCTACATGCACTCAGTTTTTTTGTCCCATCGCTAGCGATACTTATCTTCCTGCTGCTCGCGAGTGCATTCCTTGCCCGAGGATACACGTCAGGACTAACAGGATTTTTAGCGATTTTTATCATCCTGCTCACATTAACGGTACTGCAATGGTTTCACTATCTGATCGTTTCTGACGGCAGCAGCTGGCAGCTGATCATTGCAACGATCGCTTTGGTAATTAGCCGTATGGTGTTAAACAGTCGGGGCTTTGTGCTGTTCACGCTATATTGTCGTTCGAAGCGTCTTGCCACGCTGGCTCGCATCATGCGCCAAAAGAGCATTAAGGATAATGTGAGGAACGCATGACGCTCATCGTACGCCCGTTACAGGCAGAAGATTACCCACAGTGGCGACCGCTGTGGGATAGCTATACCCATTTTTATGAGTGCTACCTTGACGAGTCCGTTACCGCTGCGACGTGGGACAGGGCGCTCTCAGGTTCATCATCCCTTTTTTGCCGGGTTGTGGTGAAAGACGGCAACGTCATCGGCTTCGCCATGTGTGTCCTGCATGAAGGGACCTGGTCAACCGCGCCCATTTGCTATCTGGAAGATCTATTTGTTGACGCTGCCGAACGTGGCGCAGGGGCGGGTAAAGCGCTTATCGATGCCCTTATCGATGAGGGTAAGCGGGAAGGCTGGTCAAAACTCTACTGGGTAACCCGCATGCACAATCCGGCGCGCAAACTGTATGACCACTATGGTGAAGCCGACGATTACGTCCGGTACCGAATCACCCTTTAGCCGGGTTTGTATCACACTGTATCTGCGTCTGTGATACATACACAGGTATGCAATAAAGCCGCATCCGCACACATCCTTTATACAAACGCATGGTGTTATATCTCCGTCAACTGAACTCACCCGGAGATAACATCATGTTTAACAAACTCGCATACTCAGCAGTCGCCCTGACCGTTTCGCTTGGCACCGTGATGTCCTGTCAGGCTGAAGCGATGGGTAAAGATTACGCGTCGGCCTTCAACCAGGTAAAACAGATTAACGCTGGCGATCTTAACGTCGGTTATGTCGATATCGGGCCGAAAGAGGGGCAACCGGTGATCCTGCTGCATGGCTGGCCGTACGACATTCACAGCTACGCTGAAGTGGCCCCCGCGCTGGCCGCGAAAGGGTATCGTGTCATTGTGCCGTCCCTGCGCGGGTACGGCACCACGCGCTTTATTTCTGATAAAACACCACGTAACGGCCAGCCTTCGGCAATGGCCAAAGATATCGTTAATCTGATGGACGCCCTGAACATCAAACAGGCGGTGTTTGCCGGTTATGACTGGGGAGCGCGTACCGCGGATATCGTTGCGGCGCTCTGGCCGGAACGGGTGAAATCGCTGGTCTCGGTGAGTGGCTATCTGATCAGTAGTCAGGCGATTGGGAAACAACCATTACCGCCGAAGGCAGAGGTTCAGTGGTGGTATCAGTTCTATTTCGCCACGCCGCGCGGTGCGGAAGGCTATGCTAAAAATACGCACGATTTTGCCCGGCTGATCTGGTCCCAGGCTTCGCCGGACTGGAAATTCAGCGATGCCACCTTCAATGCCAGCGCCAAATCCCTCGATAACCCGGACCACGTTGCCGTCACGCTCAGTAATTACCGCTGGCGTCTGGGTCTGGAAAAAGGGGAGCCTAAATATGACGCCTATGAACAAAAACTGGCGACGCTGCCGAAAATTACGGTGCCGACCATCACCATCGAAGGCGGTAATAACGGGGCGCCACACCCTGCACCTGCGGCCTATGCCGGGAAATTTACCGGAAAATATGAGCACCGTACTTTCGGCGCAACGGTTGGCCACAACCCGCCGCAGGAAGATCCGCAGGACTTTGTTAAAGCAGTTGTCGACGCGGATAAGCTCTGATATGTGCTATTTTCAATCCGTTACCTCTTAATCAGGAGCCTGCGGTGGAGCATATTGATCACATCCTTGTCGTCGATGACGACAGGGATATTCGTGAACTGATTGTCGATTACCTCGTGAAATCCGGCTATCACGCCTCTGGTGCGGCGAACGGGAAAGAGATGCGCGTCGTGCTCGACAAACAGCATATTGACCTGGTGGTGCTGGACGTGATGATGCCCGGCGATGATGGCCTGACGCTGTGTCGACAGCTGCGCAGCAGCAGGCATAAGGATCTGCCGATCCTGATGCTTACCGCGCGCAATGAAGACACTGACCGGATCCTGGGGCTGGAGATGGGCGCGGACGATTACGTGGTGAAACCGTTTGTGGCCCGCGAGCTGCTGGCGCGTATTAAAGCCATCCTGCGTCGTTTTCGCACTATGCCGCCAAATCTTCAGGTCACCGAGGCAGGGCGTCTGGTGGTGTTCGGTGAATGGCAGCTGGATACCGTGGCGCGTCATCTGATTGATAACGAGGGACTGATTGTGGCGCTCAGCGGGGCGGAATACCGTCTTCTGCGCGTATTCCTCGACCATCCTCAACGGGTGCTGACCCGTGACCAGCTGCTGAACCTGACGCAGGGACGTGACGCCGAGCTGTTTGAACGTTCGATTCATCTCCTGGTGAGTCGCGTGCGACAGCGCCTGAATGAAGATGCCCGCACGCCAGCCTACATTAAAACCGTACGCAGCGAGGGCTACGTTTTTACCATGCCGGTGACCATCGTCGAGGCTAATGAATGACGCTGTGGCCCCGCACGTTACTGGCCCGGCTGCTGATCATTGTGCTGCTCGGGCTGTTGCTGGCTAACGCGCTCAGCCTGACGCTGGTCATGGTTGAACGAATGCGCAGCGCGCGCACGGTTATGCTGGGCAATCTGGAGAACGACGTCGCGACCAGCGTGGCCATTCTCGACCGGCTTCCGGCCAAAGAGCGGCCAGAGTGGCTGGAACGCCTCAGTCGCGGTAATTATCGTTATATTCTTGGTCCGGGCGAGCCAGGCGCAGCACCAACGGATAAACGCTCGCGAGATGCGGTCCGAACCCTGAAAGAGACGCTTTCTTCCCAGTATCCGCTGCGTTTTACGGCCGTTCCGGGGCCGATTTCCCATATTCAGGCCCATCTGACGCTCCGCGACGGTGCTCCACTCACCATCGATCTGATCCCGCGCATGCCGCCTGTCGCCAGCTGGTTACCCGTGGTGCTGGTTCTTCAGCTTTTCCTTGTCGCGCTCTGCTCCTGGATTGCCGTGCGTCAGGTTGTCCGGCCATTTTTGCAGTTCACCCGCGCGGTGGATTCCCTCGATCCGGCGGCCCATTCTCCGATGACTGAAAAAGGGCCGGTTGAAGTGCGGCAGGCGGCGCAGGCTTTTAATGAGATGCAGTCGCGGATACAGACGTATCTGCGTGAACGCGCGCAGATCCTGGCGTCCATTTCTCACGACCTCCAGACGCCCATCACGCGCATGAAGCTGCGGGTCGAAATGGCGGATCAGCCTGAACTACGCGATAAGTTGCTCAGCGACCTTGATAATATGTCGCGCCTGGTACGGGAGGGGATTGCCTATGCCCGGTCATCAGAATCCCTGGAAGAGACCACGCTGAAGCTGGAGCTGAATGCGTGGGTTAACAGCATCGCCAGTGATTATCAGGACATTGGTAAAAACGTGCATTTTCATCCATGCAATACGCGTCTGCCGATCGTCACTCGCCCGCAGGCATTGCGCCGGGTAATGACGAATCTGCTGGATAATGCGCTGAAGTTTGGCGATAGCGCGGTAATAGAGATTGATGAAGATGAAAGGCAGGTAGCGATCCGCATTATGGATAACGGCCCCGGCATCCCGGAGGCAGAGCTGGAGGCGGTGTTACAGCCGTTCTACCGGGTTGAAACGTCGCGCAATCGCGAAACGGGCGGCACCGGATTAGGCCTCGCGATTGCCGCGCAGCTCACCGCTCGGCTTGACGGAAAATTGCATCTTGCAAACCGGGCAGAGGGCGGACTGACCGTAAGCGTGACCCTTCCGCGCGGTTAATTGTACGTTTTTGTATCTGCACCCCGCGCCGATACCCAGGCAGACGAAATTCAGTTTTTAGCACACAGGCTGAACACATTCGTACGGTGAAATGACCTCACTGCACCTTCGCAGCTACTGTAATGTGAGGTCCTTATGTTTCTGATAATCGCGTTTTTGGGCGGCATGATTAGCCTGCTCAGTCCCTGCACGCTTCCCGTCATTCCTCTGCTGTTCGCTGGCTTTCAGGGGCAGCGCAAGCACATTCTGGCGCTTCTGGCGGGAATGATTGCGATGTTCACGTTGGTCGCGATGGTGGTAACGGTTGCCAGCGAGTGGATCGCTGACGCCACCGTTATTGGTCGCTGGATTGCGCTGTTGGTACTGAGTATTGCCGCGCTGGCCCTGATCTTCCCGCAGTTCGCTCAGCGCATTGCCCGCCCGGCGGTCAGCGCGGGAAATGTTCTCAACACCCACAGCATGCAGCGACGCGGCATGCTTTCGGCTTTTCTGGCAGGGCTGGCCGTTGGACTGTTGTGGTCCCCCTGTGCCGGACCGATTCTCGGGGCGATCTTCAGCATTAATATTGCGGGACACTCGGCCATCGCGACCGGAGCGCTGTTAGCCGCTTACGGCAGTGGATGCGCGTTGATGCTGGGGCTGCTTGTCGTGGGCGGGCGTAAGCTGATCGCTCCTCTGAGAGCCAAATCCGCATTGATGGCGCGTTTGCGTCAGGGGGCGGGGGTGATGATGTTAGCTGCCGTTGCGTTCAACGCCAGCGGGATGACCTCGGCATTGAAAGGTGCCAACGGTGTTGCCGACAAGCTGGAAAACGCGCTGTTGAGTCTTGCGCAACCCACCTCCAGGCAGGTGAAACTGCAACCGGTCGCTGACGCGGTGCCGAGCAGCCAGTTACCCTCATTAGACGGCGGTACGGGTTGGGTGAATGGTGACCCTGTCACGTCTGACTCCTTGCGGGGGAAAGTGGTCCTTATCGATTTCTGGACCTGGGACTGTATTAACTGTCAGCATACGCTTCCGTATGTTCGTGACTGGGCGAAGAAATATCAGTCTCAAGGTCTGGTCGTCATTGGTGTCCACACGCCGGAATATCCCTGGGAAAAACCGATATCATCGGTGAAAAACGCGGTCAACAAATGGCAACTGCCGTACCGCGTGGTGACGGATAATAACTACAAAATCTGGAGCGCGTTCGGAAATCAGTACTGGCCAGCGCATTACTATTTCGATGCGAAAGGGCAACTGCGTTACACCTCGTTTGGCGAAGGTAACTACGACAAGCAGGAGGCCGTCATTCAGCAGTTGCTCAAGGAAGCGCGTTCCTGATCCGGCTTACGGAACCCGCTGAGCCACCATAAACAGGCGCGGAAAAGCCAGCAGTATCTGCCCGTTCTCCTGGAGCGGATACTGCTCTTCCAGCAGCTCAAGGTAGCGTTTCAGATAATTTTTCTGCTCGCTTTCGTTGAGTTCCTGTAACCACGGACGTAACCCCGTCGCGCTGACCCAGTCAATAATTGCCTGATGAGAGCTCATTTGATGGAAGTAGGTGGTCCGCCAGATATCCACGTCACATCCCGCTTCCGTCAGAATATCGTAGTAAGCATGGATACCCGGCAACGGCTCGCGGCCACGTTCGGGAGAACCCTGTTCCCAGGCGACTTCACGCATCAGGGCGTGCGTCGGCTCAAGCCAGTTGTCAGGCATTTGTACCGCCAGCACGCCGTTTAGCTGGAGCAGTGAAACCAGGTGTGGCAGAAGGTGGTAATGGTCCGGGATCCATTGCAGGGAGGCATTGGCGTAGACCAGGCTGAGAGGCTGGTCAGGTTTGTAGTGACGGATATCCGCTTCAACAAAGTGACAGTCTGGCAGCGCCTGCCGGGCTTCCTCCAGCATCGCCGGGGAGTTATCCACGCCGGTGATCTGCGCTGAAGGCCAGCGCTTTTTCAGCAGCGCGGTGCTGTTGCCTGGCCCGCAGCCCAAATCCACGGCAGTTGTTACGTCCGCCAGCGGCACCCGGGCGAGTAACTCAGCGGCGGGACGTGTGCGCTCTGCGCTGTACTGAAGATAAAGAGAGGGATCCCAGTCGGCCATTTTCGCATCTCCGTGTTGAGGTGTTCAGCAAGAATAGCACAGGCAAATACCTGCGCCGGGGCAGGTATCTGGCTAATTGTGGGATTATAAAATGCCTTTCAGGGCCAGGTGATACAGCAGCATGATGGTTTTTCCGTCGACAATCTGGCCATTCTCAATACCCCGAAGCGCATCGTCCAGCGTCATTTCCAGCACGTCGATATCTTCCCCCTCTGCTTTAACGCCGCCGCCCGCGCTGGTCCGATCCTGCGGATGATATTCCGCCAGATAGAAGTAGAGTTTTTCGGTAACGGAGCCAGGGCTCATATAGGCCTCAAAAATTTTCTCTACGCGCGTCACCTTAAACCCGGTTTCTTCTTCCGCTTCGGCTTTAATCCGGCTTTCCGGGTCAAGGTTATCGAGCAACCCGGCGGCCGCCTCAATGAGATCCTCTTCGTGACCATTGATAAACACCGGGAAACGGAACTGCCGTGTCAGAATCACGGTTTTGCTGTCGCGATTATAGAGCAGGATCGTCGCGCCATTCCCGCGGTCATACACTTCACGCTCTTGTCGCTGCCAGTCGCCATCGCTGCGCTGGAGGTCAAAAGTGTATTTTTTCAGGTTATACCAGTTGTCGGACAACGTTTCGCTGTTGATGATGCGTATATCTGCACGTTTTGATTGCACGTTTGGCTCTCCTCTCGTAGAGTGAGCATCATAAACAGCACCATCGTGCAAATACAAGATGTATCGTGCAACATCAGGAATAAATCATGCTCACAAGTCAGCGCAAACAGTTGATTCTGGAAAAACTGGAGGCGGAAGGCCAGGTGCAGTCTACTGCGCTAAGCCTTTTTTTCTCGGTATCTGAGGACACTATCCGCCGGGATTTACGTGAACTGGCGGCAGAAGGGCGTTTGCAGCGTGTCCACGGCGGCGCACTGCCAGCATCTTCAGCGGTTGCGCCTTTTGCCGAACGTCAGTCCGTTAAAATGGATGCAAAAAAACGCGTGGCACGTCGGGGCGCGCAGCTCATTTCACCGGGGCAGGTGGTGATCATCGATGGCGGGACGACCACCTCCGAACTTATTACGTTCTTGCCACCCGATTTGCAAATAACCGTGGTGACGCACAGTCCGGGTATCGCATTGGGGCTGGTCGACCATCCATGCATAGAGGTGATCCTGATTGGCGGTCGTTTGTATAAACACTCCATCGTCACGGTCGGTGCCGCCGCTATTGAAGGCATCAACAATATTCATGCGGATCTGTTTTTCATGGGTGTCACCGGTGTGCATCCTGAGGCCGGGCTGACCACCGGAGATTATGAAGAAGCGTGCATCAAACGTGCATTTTCCGGCAGAGCGGCGGAAACGGTGGTACTGGCCTCACCGGAGAAGATCAACACGGCCTCGGCGTTTGTAATTGGCGACCTGTCGCGGGTGAATACGCTGGTTGTTGATGACACAACGGATGAGCGCTGGGTCAAGGCGATGAAAGAAAAGGGCATTGCGGTGATCGCAAGCCAGTAAATATCTGCTTTTTTGCCAGCCTGAGCGCGTGGCTGTCAAACAGACAAAGGTTATCCGTCACGCTGATTCCTAGACTAAGGCTTTCATCTGTTTAAGGACAAGCCATGAAAGCGATCTCCATTCTGGCGTGCGGCGCGGACCCAACCGCGCAACGTCTGTCAACATCCGCCATTCAGCAGGCCATTGATAACGCTCAACAGAATGACGTCATCGTTATTCCGCCAGGGCGTTTTCTGACCGGCGCACTTTTCCTGAAAAGTGGTGTTTCGCTTCACCTGGACGCTGGCGCGCAGCTCGTGGGGAGCCAGGATCTGGCTGATTACCCCCTGATTAATACCCGGGTTGCTGGCATAGATATGCGCTGGCCAGCAGGCATTATCAATATCATTGAGTGTGAAAACGTCAGCATTACCGGTACGGGCACGATAGACGGGCAGGGTGCCATTTGGTGGCAACGCTTCTGGGGAGATGACGAGCGCAGCGGCATGGTCGAGGACTACAGCGCCAGAGGATTGCGTTGGGTGGTTGATTACGACTGTCAGCGACCGCGCAATATCCTGATCTTTGAAAGTCAGACCATTTTGCTGCGTGATTTCACCAGTCGGGAGTCCGGATTCTGGAACATGCATCTCTGTTATTCGCGCCATATCGAGGTTGAAGGCGTGCAGATCAGCAACTCTGCGGGGCCGAGCACCGACGGGATCGATATCGATTCCTGTGAGCAGGTGCGGGTCGAACGCTGCATCGTTTCCTGCAATGACGACAATATCTGCATCAAATCAGGACGAGGATACGAAGCGGCGCAAAAAGCACGTACCGCCCGGGATATAGTCATTCGCGGATGTACGCTGAATAAGGGATCCGGGATCACGCTGGGGAGCGAAACCTCAGGCGGCATTGAACGCGTCCTGATTGAAGATAACGCGTTTAACGGCACAGGCGTCGGGTTTCGCATTAAGTCTGCCCGCAACCGGGGCGGGTTTATTCGGGATATCATCGTGCAGAATTTACGGCTTACAGACGTGCGTTTTCCGGTCTTAATCCAGCTGAACTGGTTTCCGCAGTACAGCTATGGCGACCGGGGAGATTTAGCTGATAAACCAGAACACTGGCGCAAGCTGGCCGCAGGTGTCGAGGGAGACGCCGGTCTTACGGTGGTCAGCGGACTGACGATTAATAATATAACGGCGCGTCGCTCAGACAATAAATGCTTCTCGCGGGCATTTTTCATAGAAGGTTATCCGGAGCGTCCTGTGGCCGGGTTAACGCTGGAGGGGATTGTGATTGACGCGACAGAGTTCGGAAAAATTTCTGGTGTGGTTGGCATGCTATTTAAGGATGTGCAGGTGACTGCCGTGGAGATCACACAAGAGTGTAACGACAGTTATGAACGTTAAATCGTTATCGTAAGCTATTTTCTAGTGCGGTGATTTCACCTGACGACAATAATGGCTGGATGGAGACCAGTTTTTCTTCCGGAAGGTCGTATAATTTCAGCGCAAGTATTCGCGTAATCTCGTCTTCAGGAAAACGGTATTTAATCAATTTGGCCGGATTGCCGCCGAAAATCGCATAGGGTGGTACATTTTTTGTTACCACAGCGCCAGCGGCAACCACAGCACCTTCACCAATTGTCACACCAGGCATAATCATCGCCCGCATTCCCAGCCAGCAACCATCGCCCAGTATGGTGTCACCACGGCTAACGTAGGCTTCTTTTATTGATTCCATGAACGGGTATAGGCTGATCCAGTCCATACGATGCGTACTATTTCCTCCCATCAGGATCACGCTCTCGGCGCCAATACAAACAAAATTGCCAATATATAATTTGTCGAGTCGACCAAGGGGTTCCCAGTCACGACTGAACTCGTCCCCAAGTAAATATCTCACGACGGAACGCTCGAATCCTTTATCCCAACAGTCACTGTAATAGCTGTGCGTACCTTTAATGTGAATATTAGGGTTAGTAACGGTCTGATGCAGATATTCTATTTTTGACCAGTGTTTTTCAGTCATTCTGAGGGCCTTTATACTCATGGGTAAGTGGTTAGCCATGTGATGATAAGTTAATTGTTTACGTTGTTTCAACGGTGATTAGCCCCGTGTGGCTTTAAAACAGGTGAATAACGAGTGCACCAGTCTGACTACAATTCTCGTTATCTGACGTTAGTGCGCATAATGTATATTATGTTAAATCTAATCCGTCGTTCATTTAGTTCATAACCGGCCGCAGACTACGATTAATCATATACTTACCTCCCCCCCCAACTTCTTCTTGTAGGACTTTATGTTCCATCCTGGTCAGTGTCCTTAGAGGCACCGCAGATCTGTCTCGCCGCTCATCCAGCTCGTCAGATAGAGCTCACTTTATCGCAGGGAACCACCCTCCGGTTGCGCCGTCGCGGGCGGCAGTATCACCGTCACATCCGTTTGTATGGCCAGCAGTTCATCGAGCGCGGTCCACTCCCCCTGATTAAAATCCCACAGTCAACCACGATGAAAACCATGCTGCTCTGAGTGGTATTTCCATTTTGTCACTTCTGAAATATCAATAAGGTATATTGTCCGGACAGAGTCTGAGTTTTACTATTACATTCATTCCAGGGAGGAACAAAATAAACTTTGCTGAATCAATATTTTTAAAATAAATTTTTCTGATTTTTACTTCTTTCAATTTGACGGCAGGAAATTGTCGCGTATGTGTTGCGGCGAAACAGAAAATTAATTCACCGTAGTAGCAGAAGAGAAAAATGTTATGAACACCAGAGGTCTCATTCTTATTATCATCGGCGCGATGTTTGAGTGCGCGTGGGCATTCGGTCTTAAGCATGCTCAGGGTCCATTTGAAATATTTCTGACCGTGGTTTGCGTGGTGGCCAGCTTCGGCATATTCATGCTGTCATTTAAATATGTCGGGGCGAGTATCGCGTATGTAGTTTATACCGGTCTCGGCACACTGTTTGTGGTGCTGGTCGAAATGGCCGACACCCTGTCTCACGGAGGCCAGCCAGAAATTCTCCGTATCGTATTCGTGGTCACCCTAATGCTGGGCGTCATTGGTGTTAAAGGAGCAAAATCATGATTTCCTATCTCATTCTGTTTGTTGCCGGCTGCTTCGAGGTTGCGGGTATTTCCACCCTGAATGGCTATGCCAATGCCGGAACCGCTCGCTGTAAAGTCACGTTCCTTCTGGCCACCATTGTACTCTTTGCCATTGCGCTCAGCTCGCTGAGTATCTCCATGCGCGAGATCCCCCTTTCCGTGGCCTATGCCATCTTTACAGGGGTGGGGACCATTGGTGCCGTTGCGGTAGGCGTGTTGATTAACGGAGATAAAATTCGTCTGCTCAAGGGGGCTAGTATCTTTCTTATTATCTTCAGTGCGATCATGCTGAAGCTGGTTTAATTCCACATTCTCTCTTTCAGACAGGATCCTGAATGAAAGAGAGAAACCTTTCTGACTGTTATTAACTTCCGGTAAAATAAGTTACCATAAAATCAGTGAAGGCTTTGAGTCTGGGGGGCGCATATTTGTTCGTGGGCCAGACCAGATTCATTTCATAGTTTTGTCCGACGATATTTTTCAGCACAATTTTCAGCTCACCTGATTCGATATATTTTTCCGTAAGCAGCCCCGGCATAAAAGCAATACCTTTGCCATCAAGCGCCAGCCCAAGGCGAATGTCCGTACTGTTACAGACAAGCGATGGGATAACGCCCTGCACTCCGGATGCTGAATTCAGAAGCGGCCAGGGTTCCGTGCGCCCACTTGAGGGATAGCGGTACTGGATACAGATATGGGAACTGAGATCCTCCACGCAGGCTGGAACCCCGTATCGCCTGAGGTAGTCCGGTGATGCCACCAGATTCATGGCACAGTTACCGAGCGAGCGGGCCGTCAGCCGGGAGTCTGACAATTGACCGACGCGTATAACCGCATCGAACCCCTCTTCCACCACATCAACCAGCCTGTCGCTGAGATCTACCTCAAGAGTTACTGCCGGATATTGTTCCATAAAGCTGCTGATCACCGGCAGGAAAAAGGACGGGATATATGGCATACTCACACGCAACTTGCCTCTGGGCTCGCCTGATACAGACGAAAGCTCCTCCTTCGCTGCCTTCAGCTCATCAAGTATTACCCGGCTTCGCTCAAGAAACATTTCGCCTTCCTGCGTCAGGCTTAAACCGCGCGTGTTGCGGTTAAGCAGGCGTGTACCCAGCTCCTCTTCTGTGTTGCTGACCAGCTTACTTACGGCAGAGGGGGAAATATTCAGCTCGCGCGCGGCAGCGGCGAAGCTGCCCAGGTCAGCAATTTTCACGAACGCCTCAATACCGTCTACCAGGTTCATCTTCTTCTCCTGTAAATAGGTGTAGCAGTTCTGCCATCTTACCCCGTACTGGCATTCCATTTTGTCACGACTGAATTACCGAAACCGGCAATTGTCCGATACGCGTCCCGGGACTAACCTTGAAGTTCTTTTCTCATACCGTCTGTCCGGCCCTTTTCAGTCAGAGCGGAGCTCTTACGTGAAAGGCGAAACTAATAATATCGACAGACTGACGCATTATCAGGGGAACCAATGTCATCAGAAAAACCATTACAAAGCATAAATACACAGCCTGAGGATATCCGTACCGGCGTCACTGTACACAGAGCCAGAACGCATAACCTCAGGGACGTTTCCTTCACCTTTCCCCGTGATGCCATGGTGGTTTTTACCGGGATATCCGGATCGGGTAAATCCTCCCTGGCGTTTGACACACTCTACGCCGAAGCGCAGCGACGGTTTATGGAGTCCGTCGCGCCGCACGCGCGGCGCCTGATTGAGCAGGCTTCGGCACCAGACGTGGACGGCATAGACGGGTTGCCGCCTGCCGTGGCCCTACAGCAGAGCCGGGTCGGCGCGCAGGAACGCTCAACGGTTGGCAGCCTGACGCGGATCTCCGTCCCCCTCAGGCTGCTGTTTTCCCGCGCCGGCCTCCATCCCGCCGACATCCCGTTCCTGCCGGCAGAGGCCTTCTCGCCCAATAATCCGCAGGGCGCCTGCCCTGTCTGTCAGGGCATGGGCATGGTGCATGAAGTTAAGGCCGACGCGCTTGTCCCTGACGGGTCGCTTAGCATCCGCGAAGGAGCGATAGCCTCCTGGCCCAACGGCTGGCAGGCGAAAAACCTGCGCTCAATCCTTGATTCGCTGGGCTACGACATCGATGCCCCGTGGGATACACTGACTGAAAAAGATCGGGAATGGATCCTCTTCACCGACGAACAGCCGTCAGTGCCGATTTTTATGGGGCTGAATGCGGATCAACGCCGGGATGCGATCGCGGCAGGTACCGAGCCCGCTTATACCGGTACCTATACCAGTGCCAGAAAATATCTTCTGCAGAGCTATTCGGGCGGTAAGGACTCAGTGAAAAAACGCCTCTCCCGCTTCATCACCGTTGCGCCGTGCAACGAATGCCACGGCAAGCGGCTCAACAGAAATGCCCTGGCTTACACCTTTGCGGGCCACGACATTGCCGAAATGGGTGAACTGACGATAACGCAACTGAAGGCGCTGCTTTTACCCTTTGCCGAAGGCCATTCGCCGCAAATGCCTGGCGAAGCCGCCCTACGGGAGGCCGTCATCAGGATGACGACCGATATCTGCGGCCGACTCGACCAGCTCGAAAGGCTGGGCCTCGGCCACCTCTCTCTCGGTCGGCGGACTACCATGCTCTCGTCCGGTGAGCTGCAGCGTATCCGACTGGCCACGCAGCTTATCTCCCGCCTGTTTGGCGTGATCTACGTGCTCGACGAACCCGCGGCTGGCCTGCATCCGGAAGATGTTCGCGCCCTCCTCCAGTCCCTGCGTCTGCTTCTTGAGGCTGGCAACTCGCTGGTTATCGTCGAACATAATCTGGACGTTATCGCCGAAGCCGACTGGCTCACGGAGGTGGGGCCGGGCCCCGGGCGAATGGGTGGTGAGATCGTTTATAACGGCGCGCCATCCGGGCTGGCACGGGTTTCCCGCTCGCTTACCGCAGGCTACCTCTTCGACAAACACCGTCCGGGCCTGCGCCGACGTCGACTTCCCGAGCACTGGCTGGAGCTTGAGCAAATCACCTGCAATAACATTCTCGAGCAGGATGTCCGCATCCCTCTTGAACGAATGACCGCCATCACCGGCGTATCCGGCTCGGGCAAGTCCACGCTTCTGGCCCGGGTGCTCCCGGCGTTGCTTCAGCGACTAGACAAAACCCCGGAGGATGAGGAGTCAGAGGAGGACAGCCTGGTGCCGGAGGTGCAGGGTAAGATCACGGCAGGCGGGACCTCCCTGAAACGTCTGGTCCGCATCGACCAGAAACCCATCGGGCGCACGCCACGCTCTAACCTGGCGACCTATACCGGCTTCTTTGATACCGTGCGCAAGCTCTTTGCCGATACCGACGAGGCGAAAAAGCGGAATTTTGACGTCAGCCGCTTTTCCTTTAACCTGCCCGCCGGCCGCTGCCCCGCCTGCGAGGGACAGGGGCAGATTACCATCGAACTGATGTTTATGCCCCAGGCAAGCGCGCCCTGCTCTGCCTGCGGCGGACGGCGCTACAATGAGGAAACGCTCCAGGTCCGCTGGCATAACAGAACGATAGCGGACGTGCTGGACCTCACCGTCGACGAAGCCGTTGAGGTGTTCAGAAATAATGACACCATCCAGCGCTCCCTGGCCGCGCTTGCCTCGCTCGGTCTCGGCTACCTGAAGCTGGGTCAGCCCGCCACCGAACTGTCCGGTGGGGAATGCCAGCGCATTAAGCTCGCCTGGGAGCTGCAACGCGTACAACGGGGTAAAACGCTCTATCTGCTGGACGAACCCTCCACGGGGCTGCATCCGGCGGATATGGACAAGCTGATGCGGGTTCTCGACAGGCTGGTTCAGCGCGGCGATACGGTGGTCATGGCGGAGCACGATATGCGCATTGCCGCAGAAGCCGACTGGGTTCTCGATCTCGGTCCCGGCTCGGGCGAAAACGGTGGACGTATTATTGCGGCCGGCACGCCGGAAGAGGTTAGCCGCAGTAAGCACAGCCTAACCGCGCCCTGGCTGGCGGCCAGACTAAAAAAAAGGAATGGCGATCCTGACGAGTAATACCGGTCAGGTTTAGTGATGGTTTCGGAGGATACATGCAGTTTGATTTGTTTGCAGACGAAGCGCTGCCCTCCATTCCGGGGCTGATTTATCAGGCCGATTTTCTAACGCCGGAAGAAGAGAAAGGCCTGCTGGAGATTATCGCCACGTTGCCTCTCATGCCTGCACGGTATAAAAAGTATGAATCAAAAGTCCGCATTCTCAGCTTCGGCGGGCTTTATGATTTCAACACGCATACCATCAAGCCCAGTCCGGCGCTTGATGCACGTCTGGTTCCGTTGCGAAACCGCGTCGCCGACTGGCTGAGGATTGAACACGGGGCGATTTCTCATCTGCTCATCACCGAATACCTGCCCGGCACGCAGCTGGGATGGCACCGCGACGTCCCGGTCTATGAAACCATTGTCGGTATTTCTCTGGGCAACCCGGCAACGATCCGCTTCAGGCCCTGGCCGCCCGACGTGCTGACAAGACGCCGGGCGGTCAGCCTTGAGGTTATGCCCCGCTCGATTTATAAGCTCGACGGCGAGGCCCGCTGGGGATGGCAGCACGCCGTACCTCCGGTGAAGTATCCGCGCTGGTCTGTCACGCTGCGAGTGAACCGGGCGAAGCCGGGTCGTTGATTCCTCCCGCGCAAGCCTCGTCCTCGTTCAGGAAAGGTGATGGTGGAAATAGTCGACGAATTCACGCAGGCGCGGCATGGCATGCTTGTTCGTGGGCCAGAGCAGGTGCAGCTGATACTCTTTTTGCACAGATTCCCCCAGAACCACAACCAGATCGCCTGAAGCGAGATAAGGCGCGGACAGCAGGTCGGGCATAAGAGCAATTCCGTGCCCCTGGAGCGCCAGACCTAATCGGGCGTCGGCATTGTTACATACCAGCCGTTTTGAAAAATTCAAGCTTCCTCTGTACTCCTCAGGAAGGGGCCAGGCTTCCAGCCGTCCCGTGGTGGGATAGCGGTACTGGATGCAGTGATGGTGCGCAAGGCTTTCGACCGAGTCGGGCAGACCATTCTTCGCCACATACGTCGGTGACGCTACTAGCTGCATATTGATGAGGGCAACCTGTCGGGAGGTTAGCCTTGAGTCAGACAGCTGTCCCACCCGAAATACCACGTCAAAACCTTCATCAATCACGTCAACGACACGATCGCTGAAATCCAGCTCCAGATCGATTTCGGGATACGCCACCTGGAAACCGCCAATCAGCGGCAGAAAAAAAGAGGTGATATTCGGCATGCTGATTTTCAGCTGACCGCGCGGCGTGCCGGCCGCTGCTGCAATATCCGCCCGGGCAGCAGCCATTTCACTGAGGATCACCCGGCCTCTTTTCAGGAAAAGCTGGCCTTCCGGCGTCAGGCTCAGGCTGCGCGTGTTGCGGTTGAACAGCACGGTACCCAGAGCATCTTCAGTGCGCGCAACAAGTTTGCTGACCGCAGACGGTGAAAGGTTCAGCTGGCGCGCAGCACCTGCAAAGCTCCCCTTTTCTGCCACTTGTATGAAGGCTTCAATGCCGTTGAAAAGATTCATCTGTAAACCCGATCCGTAAAAGTTGTCCGCACAGACTATAGCAACAGACAGTTAATTCATGACAAACCATCACTTCTGAACTGCATTTTGACGCATTTTCTTCCCGGGAAGCCATTCCTATACTTTTTTTTCATTCAGACGACTCAAGGATAGTGCTATGTCCCATTCAGAACGTAACATCATCATTACCGGCGCCGGGAGCGGTATTGGCGCGGCAGCGGCACGGGCATTTTCAGAGTCAGGGGATCGTGTTCACCTGTTTGACCTGTCACAGGAGCGGCTTGATGACGTCGCTGCACAGCTGAAAACAGTCAAAACCTACCAGGTAGACGTCACTGATGCGCAGCGTATTCGTGAAACGATAGAAAGTATTGAAAAAGAGGTTTCTTGAGACGGTCGTACCTGCTCGTCGTACCGGTCAGCCATCAGAAGTGGCAGCCACCATTCATTCTCTCGCCAGCGAAGGTGCGTCCTACATTAACGGTGAGGTGATCCACGTTGATGGCGGCTGGATCGCCAGCTGATTCATTCATATTCACTTCATTCGCTTGCTCTGCGGCCTCCACGTTTACGTTTGTTAGCGTTGGCCCGGTTATCATCAGGTCATTAAGCGCGTGAAAATAGCTATAACTGTCGTGAACATCGAGATAATTAGCCGCATCCTTTACTTACGGACTATGTGTCACCTTGGAAATGATGCCCTTCTTTTACACGAATTCGTATTAATCTATATGAATCACGATCTAATGCCATTTTGTAGACATCTATTCCTTTGTCTATTTGCTTACTGGCGTAATCTTGAAGTTTAAATGAAGCCCTGCAACCTAAAATAATTTCTTTGATAAGAGACTTATCAAATTGTTTAACACCAGAACCCTCAGTAATTACCCTGTACTCATTTTCATAAGCCCACGGTTTACCCTTATGAAGATATGTGGCGGTTAAATAGTCTTTCGGAGAATCAGTGTAATAGTTATAATGGGGATATGAATCAACATAGAGAACATCGCCCTCAATCCCACGATCTTCAATACTATGAGAGAAAGCATCATCAAAGCCTATACAGAATCCGGTGTGCGAACTAGCAACATAAGTTAAATCAACATGAACGCTTAAAAGGATATCCTGCCGCCAGCGCCACAAGCCCTGCTACATCGCGACCACAGACATTAATGTAATCTCGCGATGGCCTGGCGCGGAGGATCTACGCATTAAAATGTATAGCTGTAATTGACGCTGGCGAACCATAAGTAAGGATTGTCAAACCGACCTTTCAGTTGTTCAGGCGTTTGCACCTTCGACGATTGCATATGCAAATATGAAACGGCAAATCCCACATTACTTTGCGGCGTCACCTGATATTGCGCGCCGGTGGCAAAACGCCATTCGTCCCCGGTCGGTAGCGTCATTGCCACATCGCTTTGCGATTCATAAATGGTGCTGTCAAAAGCGACACCGGCGTTCAGGCGCCACTGTTCTGTTGGACGATACTGCATACCCAACGCAGCATGCCACGAATCCTTTAAACGGTTTCGTTTGTCAATATCCTGCCCCGCTACCCTGATCTGAGGACTGCCAAACTGACTCCAGTCCTGCCAGCCGAGATCGCCCATGACGGACCATTGCTGATTAAGGTCATGAACCAGGCTCAGCATAATTTGTTGCGGTGTTCTGACCTGCGCGGAAATGGGCAAGTCATATTCGGTATTAGGTAAATTGGGAAAACGGGCCGTACCGTCAATATTAAAATCATATTCTCTTTTACTGGTCCAGGTTATGCCTGCCCGGGTTTGATCGGTTAATGCCATCAGCAAACCAAGCCGATAGCTCGTTGCCCAGTCATGGTCCTTTTCCGTTTCATCGTTGTTATTAACATTTCGGGTCAGCGACAGCCGACCATAGTTCACATTTACCGATCCACCAATGGATAACCTGTCATTAAGCTTATAGGCAATAGAGGGGCTGAGCGTCATTGCGACCATCGTGCTCTTTTTTATGAGCCGATCGCCCGCCCAGTTACCGTAATCTGTCCCCAGGCCAAAATTACCATATAGCCCAATACCAGCGTATAAGTCATCATTCAGCTTTTGCGTATAGAATGCGCTGGCGTTCGGAAAGAAGCTCATAATATCGCCTGGGCTTTGTCTGCCAGATTCATTATCCAGCGTGTAAGAGATATCACCGTCCATCGCCTGTATTCCGCCGGTAAACATATGGTCCGGCAAACGGGTCATGCCTGCGGGGTTGGTCACAATGGTCGAAGCATCCTGAGCACGCGCCGCCTGCCCCGCCCCGGCCAGGGCTGTATCTTCCGTACCTATTTCATAGAAATAGAGTCCGCTGGCATGAGCGGTTTGCGAAATAAACAAACTCAGGCAAATCAGGGATAATTTTTTCATTAGCCACCTGCTCAGGAACGTATTAATAACGGTTTTATTGTTGTTAATAGCGTAGATGATGAACTGCGTATCTTCACTGTTTCAGTACGTATAGCGTGATGGTTCGGTAAGGATGAGGTTGAAACCGTTTACATTGAGATTCCTGGAAATTTATTATTAAACACCTTTCCATTGGCCCATAACGCTCTCGATGATTACTCTTACTATACGAATAAACGACTAAATATATTCGGCATCCATTAAGAAATGTGAATATGTCATGTCAGTATCGGAAAAAGCGTTGAAGCATCTAATTTCCTTCAGAAAAACTGGGAATACTTTTTCCCTGGCTATACTCAATTTGCCATCCTAACGATCGGAGCTTACCCCATGCAAAAAAATGTGCCTTTTAGAAGGACAATGCTCGCCAGCCTGTTGACCCTTGCAGCCGGCGCAGCATCCAGCGTGTACGCTGCCCCGGCGACCACTACCGCCCCGGAAAATGCCCCAAAGCAGGACGCGTCGAAACCTAACATCGTGGTTATTTTTAGTGATGACATCGGCTACTGGAACCTGAGCACCTACAATCAGGGCACCATGGGGTACAAAACCCCGAATAGGCTTTGTTGAATAAATCGAACTTTTGCTGAGTTGAAGGATCAGATCACGTATCTTCCCGACAACGCAGACCGTTCCGTGGCAAAGCAAAAGTTCAAAATCACCAACTGGCCCACCTACAATAAAGC
>OJJN01000136.1_pt1 | contig 20133 bp, 18 predicted proteins | sample 1596321 | NCBI WGS metagenome assembly OJJN01 (sample SAMEA4350123, study PRJEB24818) | metagenome | biome: human; feature: gut; material: faeces | place: Denmark | collected 2013-09 | reverse complement strand
CTTTCTACTTTTTTTTTTATTTTTGTTTGTTTTTTTTTTTCATTTTTTTTTTCAAGCAGAAGACGGCATACGATATTGCTGCCTGTCTCGTGTGCTCGGAGATGTGTATAAGAGACAGGTGTTAGCTTCATCGCTCGCTTTCTCAGGATCGTTAATGCTGTAAGAACGCTTCATGGATTCAGCCGCTTCGCGCAGCTCGTCCATCGAGGCCTTCAGTTCCGGCGTCAGGTTGTCCATGCTCGCCTTTTCAACCTTTTTCAGGCTGTCCTGAAATTCCTGAAGCTTTAGCTCCTGCGCCAGCTCGTTCTGCACGGTAGTTGCCAGCGAGCGAAGCGCACGCACCCAGCCTACGACGGTTTTCACCGCAACGGGTAAACGCTGCGGCCCCAACACGATAAGACCAATCACAAAGACCAGCAGTAACTCACTAAAACCAATGTCGAACACGAATTACACCTGCTCTTTATCGTGACGTTTAGCCTCTTCCTTTTTGGCTTCGTCCTGCTTATCGGCGATGGATTTAGCGGTAAAATCAGCATCCTGACTGGCTTTTTCCTGCTTATTCTCATCATCGCTCATGGCTTTCTTGAAGCCTTTGATTGACGCGCCCAGGTCGGACCCGATTGATCCGAGTTTTTTCGTGCCAAACAGCAGCACAACGATGACGGCAATGATCACTAACTGCCAGATACTGATACCACCCATGCGTGTTCCCCAGTGATAGATGATTAATTAGTCAGATCGCATTATACGTATGCAATCCCTCGATAGCGACGCTAATTCAGCGCGTTTTTCGCCAGCCAGCAAGCCAGACAACCACACCAGCAGCCATAATCCAGGTTGGCATCATTTCCCAGTCCGGACGATTGATCAACAGCAACGTGCCGCTTATCAGCAGCGTCGCGCCAATTCCGAAGAGATAGCGGGACTGCCCCTGACGCACGCGACTGGATTGAAGCTCGTGCGCGATTTTATCCATGCTGTGCTGAAGGTTCTTGCTCTGACGCAAACTGTCGTAAACCAGTTCAGGAATTTCAGGCATTTTTTCAATCCAGAACGGGCCTTTCTCTTTAAGCGAGCGAACCAGCGCAGGAATGCCGACCTGATCCTTAATCCAGGATTCAAGGAACGGTTTCGCGGTTTTCCACAAGTCTAACTGAGGATAGAGCTGGCGGCCTACGCCCTCAACGTAAAGTAATGTTTTCTGAAGTAAAACTAATTGTGGCTGCACTTCCATATTGAAACGGCGTGCGGTGTTGAACAGGTTGAGCAGAACGTGTCCGAAAGAGATCTCCGAGAGCGGCTTTTCAAAAATCGGCTCACAGACGGTGCGGATCGCAAATTCAAACTCTTCCACGTTGGTATCGGGTGGAACCCAGCCTGAATCTACGTGCAGTTCGGCCACCTTACGGTAGTCGCGGTTGAAGAACGCGATAAAGTTTTCAGCGAGATAACGTTTATCTTCTTTATTCAGCGAGCCGACTATTCCGCAGTCGATGCCGATGTACTTCGGATCTTCCGGGTGCTCATAGCTGACGAAAATATTGCCCGGGTGCATATCCGCATGGAAGAAGCTGTCGCGGAAAACCTGCGTGAAGAAGACCTGCACGCCGCGCTCGGCCAGCAGCTTCATGTTGGTGCCCTGTTTTTCCAGCGCCACCACGTCCGAGACCGGAATACCGTAGATACGTTCCATCACCATCATGTTCTGACTGCAATAGTCAGAATAGACTTCAGGAACATACAGCATCGGGCTGTCTTCAAAGTTACGACGCAGCTGAATGGCGTTCGCCGATTCACGCAGCAGGTTAAGCTCGTCAATCAGCGTTTTTTCATACTCCCGCACCACTTCCAGCGGACGCAGACGGCGGCCATCCGGCAACAGACGCGGCACCCAGCGAGCCAGGCGATAGATCAGCTTCATGTCCGCTCTGATAACCGGCAGGATATCCGGGCGAATCACCTTAATGACCACCTCTTTGCCATTCTCTTTCAGGCGCGCGGTGTGAACCTGCGCAATTGAAGCAGAGGCCAGAGGCTGAATGTCGAAATCATCAAACCAGGTCTCGATGGGGATATTGCCCATCGCTTCTTCGATTTGTTTCTTTGCTCTCTCGCCGTCAAACGGGGCGACGCGGTCCTGTAACAGGGCAAGCTGATCGGCAATTTGCGGCGGGAAAAGATCGCGACGTGTTGAGAGCATCTGCCCAAACTTGATCCAGACCGGGCCTAGCTCCTGCAACGCAAGACGCAGCCGTGCGCCCAGTTCCTGATCCTTATGGCGATTCGGCATCCAGAACAGCGTGCGCCGCCAAAGCCGAAGCGGCAGGGTGATACGCATTCTGGGGATAAGCTCGTCTAGCCCGTAGCTCAAAAAGGTGCGAACGATAAAATAGAGGCGCCGAATTTCACCAGGCGTCATTTGCCCTCCAGTTTTTCCAGCCGTTTGGTTAACGCATCAACTGCGCGCTCAACTGCCGCGGTCTCTTCTGCAAACCAGGCGACTTCTAAAGGCCCCGGCGCCATACGCCACTCTTCGGTCAGCACCTCGGCAGCATAGCGCTGTTGACGGAGCAGACCTTTACGCAGAAAAGCGGAACCTGTGCGCAGCGTTTTGCTTATACCTTCAGCCGCGATATCGCCGATATACGGCGCCAGCAGTTCCGCCGGGTCGAATTCAGCCTGATCGCTGAGTGCAACGAAATTCTGAACCACCTGAATATCGCCTTCGACCTCCAGTTCACCGCTGCGAATAAGTGCCGTCATCTGCTGACGGTCACGCAGTTTTGGCAAAACGCTCATATGCGTAATTACCGAGCAGTCGGCCTCGCCTTCCCACTCCCCCAGAACGTCAAGCTGGCGTTCGCTGAAGACCAGCACAAGCGGCGTCGAGAACTCCTTTAAAACGATACGCAGTACCTTTCCGTTAAGCCGCTGACGTGCGGTTTTCAGCGCAGGTGCGCGATACAGAAAGGCATTCAGTACATTCTCGATGCCTGCGGTGACTAAGGGTTTAATGGGCACGGGAAACCTCCACTCAGAACTTGTAACCACGATGCAGCGCGACGACACCCGCCGTCATATTGAAGTATTCCACGTTCTCAAACTCCGCATCCTGCATCATTGCTTTCAGCGTGTCCTGATCCGGGTGCATTCGGATGGATTCGGCCAGATAACGGTAACTTTCTGCATCGTTCGCCACCAGCTCGCCAATGCGCGGCAGGACGTGGAAGGAATAGGCATCGTAAGCTTTGCTCAGCGGGTCGATAATCGGTTTAGAAAACTCGAGCACCAGCAGTCGGCCACCCGGCTTCAGCACACGGTACATTGAGCGCAGCGCTTTATCTTTATCGGTCACGTTACGCAGACCGAAAGAGATGGTGATGCAGTCGAACGTATTGTCCGGGAACGGCAGCGCTTCGGCGTTCGCCTGAACATATTCAACATTGCCTACCACGCCGATGTTACGCAGCTTTTCGCGCCCCATTTTCAGCATGGAGTCGTTGATATCCGCCAGCACCACACGACCGGTTTCGCCAACCAGACGGGAGAATTTTGCGGTCAGATCGCCTGTTCCCCCGGCTAAATCCAGCACCGTTTGTCCACGGCGCACGCCGCTGCAATCAATGGTGAAGCGCTTCCACAAGCGATGAATGCCGAATGACATCAAATCATTCATCACATCGTACTTCGCCGCCACGGAATGAAATACGTGGGCCACCATGTCAGCTTTCTGCGCTTTGGCGACAGTCTGAAAGCCAAAGTGCGTTGTGTCTTGTGAATCGTCAACCATCTCAGAGCCTGCTAATCAGTCAAATGTTCGTGAAGTGTAACAGATTGGGCGCATTTGCCCTACGTTTCAACTACCGTGAAAGAAACGCGCTGGCTGGGATTCAGGGGATAAACTCGCCGCTAAATCGTTGTCTTCATTGCGGGTCTTTTGTTCAGCGTCGCCTTCGCGAAGACGAAACTCTTCATCCTGAGCGGTAGCCTGCTCCACCAGTTCCGGATTAATCTCGCGTTTCACTTCCACCCCAAGGCTGCGAAACGCCTCCGCCTGCGCCAGCAAATTGCCGCGCCCGGAGGAGAGTTTTTTCATCGCCTGGCGGTAGTTATCCTGCGCGCGATCCAGGCTTTGCCCCACCGAGGACATATCGTCCACAAACAGCCGCATTTTGTCGTACAGCTTGCTGGCGCGATCGGCAATCTGCTGCGCGTTACGGCTTTGGTGCTCATAGCGCCACAGGTTGGCAATGGTACGTAACGCCACCAGCAGCGTGGTGGGGCTGACCAGCATAATGTTATTTTTCAGCGCTTCGGTGATCAGTTCAGGCTGTCTGTCGAGCGCCAGCAGGAAGGCTGGCTCGACCGGAATGAACATCAGCACATAATCCAGCGATCGCAGCCCCGGCAGTTGCTGATAATCTTTCCTGCCCAGCAGACGGATATGGTTACGCACGGAGGCGATGTGCTCCTGCAACGCGGATTCGCGGGTGTAGTCATCCTCCGCGTTGAAGTAGCGCTCATAGGCCACCAGCGTCATTTTGGCGTCGATGACCACATCTTTGCCCTGCGGCAGACGAACAATGACATCCGGCTGCATCCGCGAGCGGGCATCGTTCTCAATGCTGACCTGCGTTTCGTACTCGTATCCTTCGCGCAGGCCAGAGGCCTCCAGCACGCGCGTCATGACCACTTCGCCCCAGTTTCCCTGCGCTTTGTTATCACCTTTGAGCGCGCGCGTCAGGTTAACCGCCTCCTGCGCCATCTGGGCATTCAGCTGCTGGAGGTTACGAATTTCATGCGCCAGCGTGTGGCGTTCCCGGGCTTCCTGACCAAAGCTGTCCTGCACCTGACGGCGAAAGCCGTCCAGCTGTTCGCGCAGCGGTGTGAGCAGGCTGTTCAGACTCTGGCGATTCTGTTCGTCAACGCGGCGGTTGCTGTGCTCAAAAATGCGGTTGGCGAGGTTCTCAAATTGCTCGCTAAGGCGCTGCTCGCTGTTGATCATCTGGCGGATTTTGTCTTCCGCATGCAGTTGGGTGGATTCAAGGCGGGTAGTCACTTCGCGGAGATCGGCCTCCAGCGAGGTATTGATATCACGCAGGTTGCGTAGCTCGTTATTAAGCAGTTCGCACTCGTCGCGCCAGTGGTCGCTCAGTGCAAGCTGCTGTTTCGTCGCGCTGAGTTCGGCGACGATCTCTTCGCGCTCTGCCAGCTGTTCGGCTTTCTGCTGGGCGTGCTGGTAACTGGCAATGAGCCAGCCCATTCCCACGCTCACCAGCGCAATTACCATATAAATCAGGACTGAGATATCCACAATGCCCCCTGCATCCACGTCTGACCCGCACAAAATAGAATTGTGCTGTATAAACGTCCAGTTTGAAAGGGTTTTCCTGCGAGGCGCTACGCAAAAAATAAAGGCCGAACGTGTCGGCCTTTTATCTCAGAGAGGAGGACTAGATCAGACGACGAGCCGCTTCCACCACGATTTTCACCGCATGGCTTTCGGTCTGCTTCATGGTTTCGGCGTTCGGGATCTCCTGCTGGGTACGGTTGACGATAACGCCCGCCACCATACCGGCACGCAGACCCTGGCTTGCGCACATGGTCAGCAGCGTTGCAGATTCCATCTCGTAGTTCATCACGCCCATGGACTGCCACTCTTCCATAGAGCCTTTGAAGCGGCTCACCACGCGACCAGAGAAGGTGTCGTAACGCTCCTGGCCCGGGTAGAAGGTATCAGAAGAGGCGGTTACGCCCACGTGAGTGGTTGCGCCCACGGATTTCGCGGCTTCAACCAGCGCGGTGGTGCATTCGAAATCAGCCACTGCCGGGAATTCCATCGGCGCAAAGTGCAGGCTTGCCCCGTCCAGACGCACGGATGCGGTCGTAACCAGCACATCGCCGACGTTGATGTGCGGCTGAATGGCGCCGGTGGTGCCGATACGCAGGAAAGTACGAATGCCCAGCTGCGCCAGCTCTTCAACTGCAATAGAGGTAGACGGACCACCAATACCGGTAGAGCACACAATCACCGCTTTGCCATCCAGCTCTGCGCGCCAGGTGGTGAATTCACGATGGGCAGCCAGCTTGACCGGCTTATCCATCAGCGCGGCGATCTTTTCCACACGCTCCGGATCGCCAGGGACGATAGCGAGCGTAGCCCCTTGTAAATCGTTTTTAGTGAGGCCGAGATGAAAAACATCAGACTTAGACATAGGTGACTCCTCTGTGGGTCGGTTTGTCAGAAGAAGTAAAACGGTACTTTACAGAAGCGGTAAGCATAATTTCGTGACACACCTCACCATGAATGAAAATGATTGCATTAAATTTCCATCAAAAAGTGATTCACATCACATTAACAAGTTATATCGACAGGTGCTGCACAAAAGATAGACCGTTTAAGGCACTGTGGGTTGTTAACCTGGTGTCTATATTTACCTTTGCGCTAACTCATTGGTACGGAGAATGCCATGACTGAAAAAACCGGATTTGCACCTGCTGCGGCTCCGCATGCTTCAACCATCGTCTCAACCTCAGAAGAGGCCATTACCGCAGGCGAGACCTCCATTCCCTCACAGGGGGAAAATATGCCTGCTTATCACGCGCGGCCAAAGTCGGCAGACGGCCCGCTGCCCATCGTGATTGTGGTTCAGGAGATTTTCGGCGTTCACGAACATATTCGCGATATCTGCCGCCGTCTGGCGCTGGAAGGGTATCTGGCCGTTGCGCCAGAACTCTATTTTCGTCAGGGGGATCCCAATGACTACAGCGATATCCCAACGCTGTTCAGTAACCTGGTGAGCAAAGTCCCGGATGCGCAGGTGCTGGCCGATCTCGACCACGTTGCCAGCTGGGCGGCGCGCAACGGCGGTGACCCGCATCGCTTAATGGTGACCGGCTTCTGCTGGGGCGGACGCATCAGCTGGCTTTATGCCGCGCACAATCCGCAGCTGAAAGCGGCCGTGGCCTGGTACGGCAAACTGGTGGGCGAAAAGACCCTGAACTCGCCGAAACATCCGGTTGATATCGCAACGGATTTAAATGCCCCGGTGTTAGGGCTTTATGGCGGCCAGGATACCGGCATTCCGCTTGATACCGTCGAGACCATGCGCCACGCGCTACGCGCGGCAAACGCGACGGCGGAGATCGTGGTGTACCCGGATGCCGGGCACGCGTTTAACGCCGATTATCGTCCGAGCTATCACGCGGAGTCGGCGAAAGATGGCTGGCAGAGGATGCTGGCGTGGTTTAGCCAGTACGGCGGGAAGAAATAATTGCTTTGCAGCCCCGGCAAGCGTCGGGGCTGCGTCTGGCCTTAATTCAGGCCGAGATGTTTCCACAGATCGTCCATCGGCAGCGTGGCCAGTGCGATACACTCGTCCGCCGCGCCATACCAGATATGCAGCGTGTCATTACGGACCAGCGCCCCGCAGGTAAAGACGACGTTACCGAAAAAGCCTTCACGCTCATAGGGCGCACTCGGCTCCAGCAGCGGCACAGACGATTTGGCGATGAGGGTGAGCGGGTCTTCAGGATCCAGAAGCAGAGCGCCCAGGCAGTAACGCTGGCTGGCGTCCACGCCGTGATAAATTTCCAGCCAGCCGCGCGCGGTCTTGATCAGCGGCGCACCGCCGCCAGATTTAAGCGCATCCCATTCGTCTCCCGAGCGTCCCAACAGATGCCGATGGTTTCCCCAGTGCAGCATATCGGGTGACTCGCAGATCCATATTTCCGGGTGGCCGAAATGGCAGGGCGCAGGCCGGGTAAGCGCCCGGTAGGCTCCGCCAACCTTCTCCGGGAAGAAACAGACGTCGCGGTTATCAGGGCAGAAAATCAGCCCTTTCTTCTCGACGGAGACAAAATCTACGGTGGTCGCCAGAGCGGTGGAGATACCCAACGATGACACGGCGGAGTAATTGATGTACCAGACATCGTCAATCAGGGTAATGCGCGCATCTTCACAGCCAAACTCCTCATAGCGGCTGTCGGCAGTTATGAAAGGCTGTTCATCGATGGTAAAATTCACCCCGTCCCGGCTTCGTGCCAGGCGCAGGTGGGACATTGACGTCAGCCAGACCTGAGCCGGGTCGCTTTTCAGCACGATGGTACGCGGGTCGCTAAAATCATAGCGAGGGTCGTTGCGGTCAAACGTTTTTGTCGCTGGCTGCCAGCCGCCAGGCTGCTGCACCAGAAGCGGAACGACGATCTTCTGTGGGTCATCATTTATCACGCTCTCGGCAACCCGAAGCAGCAGGATAATCTCCCCGTGATATTCCGTTACCCCGGCGTTAAAGACGCACTCCACTTTCCGTCCTGGCAGAGAAGGCACCACGTCGCCTGGGGTGATCAGCGGATTATTACCGTGTCTCTTCATATACACTCCTTTTTATCAGAATTTGATTTTTGTCCAGCTGCGGCGCGTTTTGCCCGTACAGGACATCCGCTTCAATGGCCCACAAGGGGTTTTGTACCGGCTGGCCAAAATTCACGGCCACCCAGACCTGCTCCTGCGGCGTGGTTCGGGTAAACCAGACGCACTCCTTATGGCGTGTCAGTGGGCTGCACTCTCCATGCTGTAGCGCCCCGATGGCGGCACGAAGCGCAATGAAGGTCTGGTACTCACGCCATAACGATCCGGGCGTCGATAACTGATGTTCGGCATTGAGGAAGGGATAGTCCTGGCTGACGGGCATCCACGGCGTGCGGGTGGAAAAACCCGCAAACGGGGCGTCGCGCCAGAGGAACGGGCCGCGGGACCCATCCCGGGAATGCTCAATGGCCTGCGCCAGCGCGTCGGCGGCACTGCAACCCTGCCGCATGGCCGTGTCGTAGTAGGTTTTCCCCTGAATATCAAAAATCTGTTCGACCGTCTGCGGCACGTAGTCAGGCATCCCCAACTCCTCGCCCTGAAAAATAAACGGCACGCCGCGCACGGTCAGCTGTAGCGCCAGGACAGCCAACGCCCGGGCGGTGTCGTGCGGGCCTTCGCCGAAGCGGCTAATCATGCGCGGCATATCGTGGCTGGAAAAGAACAGCGTCGGCAGACCAGACTGCATCGCCAGCGTGGCGTTAATCTCGTCGCACAGGCGTGCCGCATCGAAGGTTTTCTGACTGCCAATATTGAAGTTAAAGACCACGTCCATCAGCGACGGAGCCTGGTAACGCGCCAGGATCTCCCTCTCCTCGCTGCCAATTTCGCCAATCAGGAAAACATCACGTTGCTGCCTGGCATGCTGGCACAGGCGTTGCAGCGTGCCGATAAGTCCCGGCTGATTCACGTCATGTTCATGCTGTTGCACGCCAGCTTTCGCCGGGTTATCAGGCCCGATGCCGCGAGTGCTGAGGAAGTTAATCACGTCGAAGCGGAAGCCATCGACGCCCAGCCCCTGCCAGAAATCAATCACCTGAAACATTTCCTGCTCTACCGCGGGGTTCGCCCAGTTTAGATCCACCTGCTCTGGCGCGAATTTATGGTAGTAGAACATGCCGGTGTCCGGCTCCTGGCTCCAGGCGCTGCCGGAAAAAAAGGACTCCCAGTTGTTAGGGTGGGCGCTGAAGATGAAATAGTCCCGATAGCGGCTTGCGGGATTATTCCAGGCATCCTGAAACCACGGATGCTGCGAAGAGACATGATTAAGCACAAGGTCGATAATGACGCGGATCCCCTTTTCATGGCAGCGATGAACGACGTCGCGAAAATCGTCCAGCGTGCCGAACCGTGGATCGACGGCGCAGTAATCGCTGATGTCATACCCGTTATCCACCAGAGGAGAGGGATAAAACGGGGTGATCCAGATGGCACCGATACCTAACGCGCCCAGGTAATCCACTTTTGAAAGCAGGCCGGGGAAATCACCCAGCCCATCGCCATTGCCATCGCAAAACGAGGGCAGATAAATTTGGTAGCAGGTGCAGGCCTGCCACCAGGGTTGCTTCTTCACCGTACGTTCCTTATTTCAGTGATAACGACATGCCCTGAAGGAAATATTTCCGGAACAGGATAAACAGCACGATGACCGGTAGCATTTGTACCACGGCCCCCGCCATCACAGGCCCCAGATAAACGCCGTAGGATTTGCTGAAGGTAGCCAGCAGCACCGAAAACGGCATCTTGTCGGCATCGCGCATGACAATCAGCGGCCAGAGGAAGTTGTCCCACGAGCTTGAGAAGGTAAATAACGCCACGATCGCCAGAATGGACTTGTTCAGCGGCATCATGACGTGACGCAGAATGGCCCACAGGCTGGCATGATCCAGACGCGCGGCATACAGGTAATCGTTGGGCGTGCCCTTGAAGCTCTGGGATACCATAAAGATCCCCCAGGCGCTCATCGCATAAGGCAGGATCATGGCACTGTAGCGGTTGATCAGCCCTAGCTCATGCATCAGCACAAACTGCGGAATGATGAACATAAACACCGGGAAAACCATCTGCACAATCAACAGATTACGGAAAGCGTTTTTGCCTCTGAATTCCGTTTTTGCCAGCGCATAGCCCACCAGCATGGAGGTGACAGTCACGCTCGCGGTCACGGTGGCGGAGACGAAAAGCGAGTTAAACAGCGTGCGCAGAAAGGGTTTATCTGCCCGGTTGCTGTTATCGAAAAGGAAGGTGTAATTTTCGAGCGTCAGCGTGCCCGAAAAGAGATCCGTGGTGTAAATCTGCGCCGTGGGCTTCAGGGATGACACCACCATCCAGACGAACGGATAGAGCCAGCTTAACGCCAGAATAAACATCAGCGCATGAATTAGCAGGCTCAGGGGCGTGAGTTTTTTCATTCATACAATCTCAATGTGCTTTTCGAATAACCGACGAAATAGCCAAATCATCAAAAAACTACAGGCAGCGACAATAATCGACATGGCAGCCGCCCAGGTGGGTTTCATATTTTGAAACGCGGCTTCGTACATCACCACCATGGGGCTGGTGGTACTGTTCAGTGGCCCGCCGCCGGTAATTAAATACGGTTCTGTAAAAATACTGAACGCCACCGTAATAGCCAGCACCATAACCATCACAATTTGCGGATTCATCATCGGCAGCGTTATTGCCCACCCTTTCTGAAAACGTCCGGTTTTATCGAGAATGGCCGCACTGTAAATATCTGCCGGGATAGCCTGCATACCGGAATAGAGAATTAACCCGTAATAGCCGACAAATTTCCAGGTCACAATAAGCGCAATAGAGAGCATCGCGCAGTCAGGGTTGGTAAACCACGGCACGGAAATACCAAACCATGCAGATAATAAGCGGTTGATCGGGCCATACTCATTAAACAGGCGCGAAAAGACAATAGAGTACGCCACCCCAGACGAGATATTGGCCAGCAAAAAACTTAAGGCGATAAACCCTCTGCCAAAGTTAATTCTGCGTAACCCGGCGGCAAAAAGCAGGGCGGTAATAAATACGATCGGGATATACCACATTAAAAAGCGGCAGATGTTCCACATGGATGTCCAGAATAGCGCATCGTGCAGTACGCCAATAATATTCTGCAACCCTGTAAATTGCGGCATGCCAATAAACTGCCAGCGGGTCACGCTCAGTACCATTAGCCAGGCAAGCGGGTAAAACCAGAACAGCAGCGAATAGCCAATCCAGGTGGAGGCCAGCAGGCCTCCGGTTCGGGATTCATATCCAGCCATTATGCCCCCTACTGGCCCGCGAGCGCGTTGATTTCCTGCTGAGATTGTTTCAGCGCGTCGGCAGGTGTACTGGTTTTGAATATCACGCGCTCAAGCATCTGCGTCATGCTGCGCTGGACTTCTGTCGTCTGGTTTGTTGCCGCAGGCGGAAGGGCGACGTCCACCCAGGAGGCAATCTGTTTCTCAAGCGGATTTTGTTTGAAGTAACTGACAAAGATCGGATTACTCATGAGATCCGCGCGCGCGGGCGGCATCCCCGTCAACTCAAGCCACAGACGGTCATGCTCCGGGTTGCTAAAGACCCACTTCATAAATTGCCAGGCCTGCGCCTTCCGCTTGCTGGAACTGAAGATCACCAGACCTTTACTGTCGCCGAACGTATACGGGTGTTCAATGCCCTTCTCGGTCAGCATCGGGCCGATCTGAATCGTTTTTAAAATATCCGGATACTGCTTGCGATAGCGGGCTAAATCCCACGGCCCGCGCGCAGAGGCGATAACCTGCCCCGTGGCGAGCGGATCCTCGGCGGAGGTGAAGTCGTAGCTGCTCCACTTATTATTAAACACGTTAGCCATGAAGGTCAGTACAGCCTCGCCAGCAGGCGTAGTCAGCGCAGGTTTTTTGTCGATGAGATACGGCTTGCCCTGGCTCTGGGCGTAAAACAGCGGAATGAAGTCGAACCAGCGCTCCCACCAGTTTTTACCGGCCGTAAGCTGTATCACGTAGCCGTGATTATCTGCCGCACGACGCTTCGCCAGCGCATAAAGCTCATCGTAGCGAACCGGTACCCGATCAAAGCCGTAACGCTTCAATAAATCACCGCGCCACCACCAGACAATCGGGTTGATATATACCGGCAGTACCGTTTGTTTACCGTTTAATTCCCATGCGGGCAGCAGAGAAGTCATTTGCCGTTTCTGAATCGTTTCCTGAAAACCCGGCATTTTGGATAAATCTTCTATCTGCCCGACATCCACCAGCTGGCTGGCAAAGCCAATAAATATATTGGTAGAAATATCCGGCTCAGTACCTGACGCCAGCGCGTTCATTATTGCTTCTTCTGAACTGTTTGCGGCAGGAATAGCGGTAAATTCGACGGGCATATGGGCGGGATCTTTATTCCATTCGGCAACAATTTTACTCCAGAATGCTTCTTCGTTGACGGTGGGCGTAACCCACATTTTGATTGTTTCGCGCGCCCCGGATTGCGCCTCTTTTTTATCATCAGGCCCGCAGCCGGTAAGAAAAAAGAGGAGTATTACCGATGCTATTAATTTCGCTGCTTCTGCAACTCTCACGTTATATCTCCCTGATGTCGATAAGTGTTAATCGCTAACTGCTGCCCTCTGTGAATGGTGCGTAAGCTAACACCCCTTTTTTATGTTTAACGTTAAACAAATTACAAAACTATTTATATTTAACGATAAACTCAGCCGCTATTATTTATTTAATCACATTCCATAAATAAGTTGCGTGAATATTAAATGCCCAAATCATTTAGCAAAATAAAGAATAAGAAGGTGACGATTAAATCGCTGGCAGCGGAGATGGGTATTTCACATACCACGGTGTCAAATGCGTGGAATAATCCCGAAAAGCTCTCTGTCGAATTACGTGAAAGGATACTCGGGCACGCCCGTCAGGTGGGATTTCAGGGGCCGGATAAACTCGCCCGGGCATTACGCACCGGAAAATCCGGTGCGATCGGCGTTATCTTTAACGATGCCATGAGTTATGTCTTTATCGATCCGCATGACGTCAGCCTGATGCGCGGCGTCGCGACCCGCTGCGAAGATCGTAATATCAATCTGGTTCTCATCCCGCTTCAAAAGGGGCCGTCATCGCTCACCACTCTGGTGGACGGGTATATTCTCAACGCCACGCATAACAGCGCCGCCATTATTCAGCAGACATTGGCCCGCAATCTGCCGGTAGTGACGCTCGATTTTCAGCTTCCGCAGTTCAGCAGCGTGTCGGTGGATAACATGCGCGCCATGCATGATATCGCCACCCTCCTGATTCAAAAAGGTCATCGCCATTTCGGCATTATTGCCTTCCCTTCTCACCCGAATGCGCGCGGGATACGCCCACTGACGCACCCCATAACGGGCGATAACCATCTCATGCTGACCCGCGTGAATGCCTGCCGCGATGCGTTTCTACAGCACGGTATCGCGCTCAGCAACTGCTGGCTGTGCGAAACCCATCACGATGAGCCACACGGTGAACAGGCAGCAGAAGCATTGCTGACGGCACACCCGGATATCACGGCGCTGATCTGCTTATCCGATCGTTTTGCCATCGGTGCGGTGAATTATTGCCAGCGGCAGCGTCTCGCTATACCTGGCCGGGTCGCCATTACCGGGTTCGACAATACCGCCCGGCGGCTCAACGGGCCGGGGCTTACCACCGTGGCGCAGAACGCCGAACGTAAAGGTGAAATTGCGGTTGATCTGCTTCTGAACACTGGCCCTGTCACCCACGTTGTGCTGGAACACCAGCTTATTGAGCGTGATACGGCATGAGATAACCCTGCTTAAGATAAGAGTGAACTATGGATGAACTAACGTGTTTTAAGACTTATGACATTCGTGGCGACGTTGGCGTCAATCTCACGCCCGACATTGCGCGTCGCATCGGGCGGGCGTATGCCGTCTGGCTGCATCCCCGGCGCGTGGTGGTAGGGGCTGATGTCCGTCTCAGTTCGGAGGCGCTAAAAACGGCCCTGATCGACGGGCTTACCGCAGGCGGCGTTGATGTCATCGACCTGGGCATGACCGGTACGGAAGAGGTCTATTTCGCCACCCGGGAATTGAGGGCAGACGGAGGGATCCAGGTGACGGCCAGCCACAATCCCGCGCATTACAACGGCTTTAAGCTGGTCGGTCTGGAGGCGCGCCCAATCAGTAATGACAACGGTCTGCTGGAGATCAAAGCACTGGCGGAGCAAAACCGCTTTCCGCCATGCGTGCGCCGTGGGGGGATTTTTCCCTATGACAATCGCCCGGCCTGGGTGAACTGTCTGCTGCGATTTCTCACTACGCCCCCGAAACGCACGTTACGCCTGGTGGTCAACGCCGGGCACGGCACCGCCGGTCCGGCGCTGGATGCCCTTGATGAGGGCCTGAAGCGTGCGGGCGTGCCGGTCGAGTTTATCCGTATACATCACCAGCCAGATGGCCGCTTTCCCGCTGGCGTACCTAACCCCATGCTGCCGGAAAACCGACAAAGTACCCGGCTGGCCGTCATCGAACATCACGCGGATGCTGGCATCGCCTGGGACGGTGATTTCGATCGCTGCTTTTTCTTCGACGAGCGCGGAAATTACGTTGAAAACTATTACCTGGTGGGGCTGTTTGCTGAACATTTTCTGCGGCGCTATCCCGGCAGCCGCGTCATTCTGGACCCCCGCTTAATCTGGAACACGCTCGACGTGGTCGCACACTGCGGCGGTAACGCAATCGTCAGTAAAACCGGGCATGCCTTCATCAAAGCCCGGATGCGCAAGGAAGACGCCATTTACGGTGGCGAGATGAGTGGCCATCACTATTTTCGCGATTTTAACTACTGCGATAGCGGTATGATCCCGCTGATCCTGATGCTCCAGATCCTGGGCGCGGCCGCGCAGCCGCTCTCTCATTGGGTGCGCCACGCGCAGGCCCGCTATCCGGTGTCTGGCGAGATCAACCTGACGGTCAACGACCCGGCTGCCCTCCTCCATGACGTCGCCGCGCACTATGCCCCCGCCGCAGACGGGCGCGACGACTGTGACGGCCTGAGCCTGGCCTTCGCAGACTGGCGTTTTAACCTGCGCGCCTCCAATACCGAGCCACTGGTTCGCCTGAACGTTGAAACGCGGGGAGATGCCGCCCTGCTTGTCCATAAAACCCATGAAGTTTTGATGCTGATTTCTGCCCTGCAAGCGGCTAAGGAGACGTTATGACCTCTCTGTCATTACGGCATATTCATAAAAAGTACGATAAAAACGTCATCGTGGCGGATCTGTCACTGGAGATAGCCTCGGGAGAATTTATCGTTCTCGTTGGCCCCTCCGGGTGTGGGAAATCGACGCTGCTGCGCATGATTGCGGGTTTAGAGACGCCCGACAGCGGCATGCTGATGATGGGCGATGAGGATGTCACCCATCTGGCGGCGGGCAAGCGAAGCCTGTCGATGGTTTTCCAGTCCTACGCCCTCTATCCGCATATGACCGTGCGGGAAAACCTCGCTTTTGGCTTGCGTAATATCCGTACCCCGGAGGCCTGCATTGCGCAGCTCATCTCTCATGCCGCCGCCATGCTCAGGCTGGACGAACTGCTCGACCGGCTTCCGCAACAGCTATCCGGCGGCCAGCGCCAGCGCGTGGCGATAGGTCGTTCTATCGTCCAGCAGCCCGCGCTATTCCTCTTTGACGAACCGCTCTCCAATCTGGACGCCGCTCTGCGGGTTGAAATGCGCCAGGAGATCCAGCAGCTCCACACTACCCTGAAAAACACCATGATTTACGTCACGCACGATCAGGTCGAAGCGATGACGCTGGCCGACCGTATCGTGGTGATGTGTAAAGGCAATATTGAGCAGACGGGTACGCCGCTTGAGTTGTACAACGCCCCGGCGAACCGCTTTGTGGCTGAATTTATCGGTACGCCAAAAATTAATATGCTTCCCGCCGTCTGGCAGCAGGGCGCATTGCATATCGACTCTGATACCGTTTTTCCGCTTTCGCGGCAGCCCGCAGGCATTCAGGAGGGAGCGCCGGTGTTTGTCGCGATCCGCCCTGAACACCTGCGTTATCAGCAGCCGGGGGATTTTAGCCTGACCGGAAAAACGCGGTTATGCGAACTGCAAGGGGATTCCACGCTGGTGTGGCTGGACGTAGCAGGGCACGCCGTGTGTCTGAAATCCTTCCAGCAGCTGAGTCTGCCCCCGCAACAGCGCATTACGCTGACCGTGCAGGAGGCTCATCTGCATCTCTTTGACGCGGCAGGTCAGCGGATTGCATTGTCCGAAAATGCCGCCTGAGCGCGATGTCAGGCGGCAAGGAACGCGCAAACTTACGCCTGACGCAAGTTCTGCGCCGCCTGCACCATATTCGCCAGCGCTGCACGCGTCTCCGGCCAGCCGCGGGTTTTGAGTCCGCAGTCCGGGTTCACCCACAGGCGTTCCGCCGGGATGCGCTGGGCGGCTTTTTTCAGCAGCGCTTCAATCCATTCCACGCTCGGCACGTTCGGGGAGTGAATGTCGTATACGCCCGGCCCGATTTCGTTCGGGTAGTCGAACTCTTCGAACGACTCCAGTAGCTCCATGTCTGAACGCGAGGTCTCGATGGTGATCACATCGGCGTCCAGCGCGGCAATGGAATCCATGATGTCGTTAAATTCGCAGTAACACATGTGGGTGTGGATCTGGGTGTCGTCCTTCGCCACGGCCGCGTTGAGGCGGAACGCCTCCACGCCCCACTGTAAATACGCATCCCAGTCGCTACGACGCAGCGGCAAGCCTTCACGCAGCGCCGGTTCGTCGATCTGAATAATGCCGATCCCTGCCGCTTCCAGATCCGCCACTTCATCACGCAGCGCCAGGGCGATCTGTCTGGCGATGGTTTCGCGGGATACGTCTTCACGCGGGAACGACCAGCAGAGAATGGTCACCGGACCCGTCAGCATGCCTTTTACCGGTTTGTCGGTCAGAGACTGGGCATACTTCGCCCACTCCACCGTAATCGGTTCCGGGCGGCTGACGTCGCCGATCACTACCGGCGGCTTCACGCAGCGGGAGCCGTAGCTTTGCACCCAGCCGTTCTGGGTAAAGACGAAGCCGTCCAGGTGTTCACCGAAGTATTCCACCATGTCGTTACGCTCGGCCTCGCCATGCACCAGCACGTCCAGACCCAGACGTTCCTGCTCGACGATCGCCTGCCTGATGTGTTCCGCAATGCCGGTGCGGTAGTGATTCGCATCCAGGTTGCCCTTTTTGAAGTCCAGACGCAGGCCGCGGATCTCGGTCGTCTGCGGGAAGGAGCCGATGGTCGTGGTAGGCCATGCGGGCAGGTTGAAACGGGCGCGCTGCGCTTCGGCGCGCACCTCATACGGGCTGTGGCGCTGGCTGTCCCGGGCGGTGATGGCCGCCAGACGTTTTTCGACTGCCGGGTTATGTACGCGCGTTGAGTGACGACGTGCCTGGATCGGGGCGCTCCAGTCGCTAATCGCTGCCGTGTCGCCGCTGTTCAGCGCGTCGCGTAGCAGGGCCAGCTCCTCACACTTTTGCAGGGCGAAGGCAAACCAGCTTTTCACCTCAGGGTCGAGGCGGGTTTCCACGCTCAGATCGATCGGACTGTGCAGCAGCGAGCAGGATGATGCCACCCACAATTCACGTTTGCCGACGATGTCCTTAATTTGTGCATATTTCTCGGTCAGATCGGCACGCCAGACGTTACGACCGTTCACCAGACCGGCAGAAAGCAGCCACTCCGCAGGCAGCCGCTTGTGCAGTTCTGTCACGTCGTCTTTGCCGTGAACGAGGTCAACGTGCAGGCCCTGAACCGGCAGCGCGGTAATGGTGTCGAGGTTCGGCGTTACGCCCTCGAAATAGGTGGTCAGCAGCAGCTTCACCTGGCCCGTGAGTGCGTCATACGCCGGTTTAAAGGCATCCAGCCACGCCTGCGGCAGCTCCAGCACCAGCGCCGGTTCATCGATTTGCACCCACTGAATGCCGCGCTTGCCCAGCTCAATCAGCACCTGTCTGTAGACCGGAAGAATATCGTTCAGCAGGCTGAGGCGGTCAAACTGTTCGCCCTTCACTTTACCCAGCCACAGGTAGGTGACCGGCCCCAGCAAAACGGGCTTCACCTGGTGGCCCAGCGCCAGCGCTTCGTCTACTTCGTCCAGAAGCTGGGTCCAGTTCAGCTTAAACTGCTGACCCTTAACGAACTCCGGCACCATATAGTGATAGTTGGTGTTAAACCACTTGGTCATTTCCGCCGCTGCCGCTGGCTCACCCGTTGGCGCGCGGCCACGGCCAATGCGGAACAGGGTATCGATATCCACCGATCCATCGCTGTTCTGATGACGAGCCGGCACGTTGCCCAGCAGCAGGCTGGTGGTCAGAACATGGTCGTACCAGGCGAAATCGCCCACCGGCAGCAGGTCTACGCCCGCCTGTTTTTGCTGATCCCAGTGGCGGGCACGCAGCTCGCGCCCTACCGCCAGCAGTTCTTCGCGGGTGGCGTTGCCCGCCCAATAGCTTTCTTGCGCTTTTTTCAGCTCACGACGCAGACCAACGCGAGGGAAACCGAGAGTGTGAGTGCGGATTGTCATTTTTTCTTCCTCTAATGTGTTGTAAATCCTTTGGATTTTGAATTCAGGGAAGGCGGCAAGTTTGCTCATCCCCGGGAGCTTACATGAGTAAGTGACCGGGGTGAGTAAACGCAGCCAACGCACCATAAATTTAAAAGACGAAGGATTTTAGCCGTCCAGATGTTTACACTTCTATAATTGGCGGGTACTGTATATTCCTCAAGCGCAAAATGTTCATGGCGGAGTGAAGGACTTTCATGATCGAGATAAAACACCTGAAAACGCTACAAGCGTTGCGGAACTGCGGTTCTCTTGCGGCGGCGGCGGCCACGCTGCACCAGACCCAGTCTGCCCTTTCTCACCAGTTCAGCGATCTGGAACAACGCCTCGGCTTTCGTCTGTTTGTGCGTAAGAGCCAGCCTTTGCGCTTTACGCCGCAGGGCGAAATTTTGCTTCAGCTGGCGAATCAGGTGCTGCCGCAGATTGCCAGCGCGTTGCAGTCCTGCAACGAGCCGCAGCAGACCACCCTGCGCATCGCCATTGAGTGTCACAGCTGTATTCAGTGGCTGACCCCCGCGCTTGAGAACTTCCGCCAGAAGTGGCCGCAGGTGGAGATGGACTTCAAATCCGGCGTCACGTTTGATCCGCAGCCGTCGCTTCAGCAGGGTGAGCTGGATCTGGTGATGACATCAGACATTCTGCCGCGCAGCGGTCTGCACTATTCGCCGATGTTTGATTTCGAGGTGCGTCTGGTGCTGGCCCCGGATCATCCGCTGGCCGCCAAGACGCGCATCACGCCGGAAGATCTGGCAACGGAGACGCTGCTGATTTACCCGGTGCAGCGCAGTCGTCTGGATATCTGGCGTCACTTTCTGCAACCCGCGGGCATCAGCCCACAGCTGAAAAGCGTGGATAACACGCTGCTGTTAATTCAGATGGTGGCGGCCAGAATGGGGATCGCGGCGCTGCCGCACTGGGTGGTCGCTGTCTCTTATACACATCTCCGAGCCCACGAGACAGGCAGAAATCTCGTATGCCGTCTTCTGCTTGAAAAAAAAAAAAAAAAAAAGTCAGACAAAAAAAAAAAAAAAAAAAAAATCTAACAAGGTCCACTGGAACTAACTAATAGTCGGTAGGAAGACGAGGGTACTGTAGGAGGAAACGAATAGCTGTGACTGATCGAGATAAG
>OJJN01000106.1_pt1 | contig 23707 bp, 22 predicted proteins | sample 1596321 | NCBI WGS metagenome assembly OJJN01 (sample SAMEA4350123, study PRJEB24818) | metagenome | biome: human; feature: gut; material: faeces | place: Denmark | collected 2013-09 | reverse complement strand
TGTTTGGTAGCGCGTATAGCTTTCTCTTCTTCATCTTGTAGAGCGGTTGCTCATTCTAGCTTGGTTGGGTTTGTTAGTCATAAGACGGCATACGAGATGTCTGCCTGTCTCGTGTGTTTTTTTTTTTCAAGCAGAAGACGGCATACGAGATTTCTGCCTGTCTCGTGGGCTCGGAGATGTGTATAAGAGACAGATCTGAGCCAGCGCGTACCTTATGGCGGTTACTGGCGTGAGCGCACAATGAAAATATTGCGGTTTAAAGACTGTTTCTGATAACCGCCTGTGACAGTTTTTTTTGGGGAAAAAATGGCTGCATTACTCAATGTTGAGCCTGTCCGCACAATTCGATTGTACGGCGTGCTAGGTGCCACCTTCGGGCGTGAATATCGTTTATCAGTAGCTTCACCAAAAGAGGCCATCCGCGCCCTGAGCGTTATCGTGCCGGGTTTTGAGCGTTTCCTTAACACCAGCAAACAACGGGGTTTAACTTATGCGGTATTCAGCGGGAAACGAAACCTCGTAAACGATGAACTCAGTATGGACAGGAGCACAGAGGAAATCCGTATCGCGCCGGTGATCATCGGCAGTAAGCGAGCCGGGGTTTTTCAGACAATCCTCGGGGTTGCCCTTGTCGCTGTTGCTGCGTTCGTCACGGGAGGGGCCGCGATCGGGATTGGTGGGACTGCTTTTGCTGGTGGATGGGGAGCTGTGGCGGGGATTGGGGCATCAATGGCGATCGGCGGCGTAGTCCAGATGCTTTCTCCACAGACTACCGGGCTAGCCAGCAAGCAATCAGCAGATAACCGCGCCAGCTATGCATTTGGTGGCGTGACGAACACAACCTCTCAGGGAAACCCTGTCCCCATTCTCTATGGTAAACGGCGAATCGGCGGCGCTGTTGCCTCTGCCGGGATTTACGTAGAAGATCAGCAATAACAAATATTTGTCAATCAGGCCACCTTCGGGTGGCTTTTTTTATGGGCGCGATATGGTTAAAACAATTACCGGACGTAAAGGCGGCAGCTCGAGTTCTCGCACCCCTGTCGAGCAGCCCGATGATCTCCAGTCCGTTGCGAAAGCGAAAATCCTGATGGTTCTCGGTGAAGGGGAGTTTGCTGGTGGGCTGACTGCGAGGGATATCTATCTTGACGGCACACCTTTACAAAACGCTGATGGTTCCGAGAACTTCAGCGGTGTCGTGTGGGAGTTTCGCCCAGGGACACAGGCTCAGGATTACATTCAGGGGATACCTGGCACAGAAAATGAAATCAGCGTCGGTACCGAAATATCCAGCGAAACATCCTGGACGCATACCTTCGCCAATACGCAGCTTTCGGCGGTTCGCCTGCGCCTGAAGTGGCCATCTCTTTTCAAACAGCAGGATAACGGGGATTTAGTAGGGTACTCCATCAACTATGTGGTGGAGCTTCAGATGGACGGTGGTAGCTGGCAACAGGTCCTTGATACTAATGTGACCGGGAAAACCACATCAGGTTATGAACGCAGCCATCGTATCGATTTACCGAAAGCTGGCAGCACCTGGACCATCAGACTGCGCAAGATTACCGCTGACGCAAATAGTGCCAAAATCGGCGACACGATGACGCTTCAAAGTTATACAGAGGTCATCGATGCCAAACTGCGCTATCCAAACACAGCTCTATTGTACATCGAGTTTGATTCCAGCCAGTTCAATGGCTCTATTCCACAAATCGCCTGTGAACCACGTGGACGTGTCATCCGCGTACCGGATACTTACGAGCCGGAAACAAGAACTTATAGCGGTACGTGGCTTGGGACATTCAAATGGGCCTGGACTGATAACCCCGCGTGGATATTCTACGACCTGGTGGTTAGCGACCGTTTCGGGCTTGGGGATCGTCTCACAACAGCGAACATAGACAAATGGACACTTTACCAGGTTGCACAGTATTGCGATCAGATGGTGCCGGATGGCAAAGGCGGAAGTGGCACCGAACCACGTTATACCTGCAACGTCTACATTCAGGAACGCAACGACGCTTATACGGTCCTGCGTGATTTTGCTGCTATCTTCCGCGGGATGACCTACTGGGGCGACGACCAGATTGTGGCGCTGGCGGACATGCCGAGGGATGTTGATTTTACATACACGCATGCGAACGTTATCGATGGCCGGTTTACCTATTCCAGCAGCACCACAAAGAACCGTTATACCAATGCGCTCGTATCCTGGTCTGATCCCGATAACGCCTATTCTGATGCGATGGAACCTGTTTTTGAACAGGCGCTGGTTTCGCGTTATGGTTTTAATCAACTTGAGATAACAGCTATTGGTTGTACCCGGCAATCGGAGGCGAACCGAAAAGGGCGATGGGGGATCCTGACCAACAACAAAGATCGCGTTGTTACTTTCAATGTAGGGGAAGATGGCAACATTCCACAGCCTGGCTATGTAATCGCCGTAGCGGACCGAAATCTCTCCGGGCGCGACCTGGGCGGCCGTATCTCTGCTGTGAATGGTCGCGTGCTAACGCTGGACAGGGCGCCGGATGCTTCGCCAGCCGACAGGATGATTGTCAATCTTCCATCGGGTGTTTCACAGTCACGCACCATTCAGTCGATAACGGGCAATAAAGTGACCGTTACGACCGCTTACAGTGAAACGCCTGTGGCTGAGGCCGTATGGGTCATTGAGTCTGATGAGCTCTACGCACAGCAGTATCGCGTTATTACGGTAACTGATAATAATGACGGCACGTTCACAATCGTCGGTGCAAATCACAATCCGGATAAATTTGATCGCATTGATACCGGAGCCATCATTGACCAGCGGCCGGTGAGCGTGATCCCGCCGGGCAACCAGTCGCCGCCTGCGAACATCGTGATCAGCTCGTTTTCCGTGGTGCAGCAGAACATTAGCGTCGAAACCATGCGCGTGAGCTGGGACCAGGCGCAGAACGCTATCGCCTATGAAGCGCAATGGCGCCGCAACGAAGGGAACTGGGTTAACGTGCCGCGCAGCTCCACCACGTCATTCGACGTTCCTGGGATTTATGCCGGGCGTTATCTGGTACGGGTGCGCGCCATCAATGCCGCAGAAATTTCATCCGGGTGGGGCTATTCAGAAGAGAAAACGCTGACCGGTAAAGTGGGCAATCCCCCGAAACCGGTCGGCTTCATCGCTTCTGATAATGTGGTTTTCGGTATCGAGCTGAGCTGGGGATTCCCGGCGAACACCGACGACACGCTGAAGACGGAAATTCAGTACAGCCTGACAGGGACTGAAGACGATGCGATGCTGCTGGCAGACGTACCCTATCCGCAGCGCAAGTATCAGCAGATGGGCCTTAAGGCAGGGCAAATTTTCTGGTACCGCGCGCAGCTGGTGGACCGCAGCGGAAACGAGTCAGGGTATACAGACTTTGTGCGCGGGCAGGCCAGCATCGATGTATCCGATATCACCGATGCGATCCTGGAGGAGATTAAAGATTCCGAGGTATTTAAGGATCTGATTGAAAGTGCTGTAGACAGTAGCGAGAAACTGGCCGAGCTTTCTGATGCAATTAAGGAGAACGCCGATGGGCTGGCTGCCGCCGTAGGTTCGAATAAGCAGACAGCAGAAGCAATCATCGGCAACGCGCTGGCTATTGCCGATGTTATCGTGCGCCAGACAGCCCAACAGGGCGCTAACTCTGCGACATTCGAACAGCTCCGGGAGGTGATCGCTACTGAAACGGAGGCGCGCGTAACGGATGTTACCCGTCTTGAGGCAAAAACTGCGCAGAACGAGGCGGGAGTTACCGAGGTAAGGCAGGCTCTGTCAGATGAAGCTCAGGCAAGGGCTACTGCTGTTGACCAGCTCACTGCGAGTACTCAGGTCATTTCTGATAAAGCTGATTCGGCTTCGAGTAAAGCTGACGCTGCATCAGGTAAGGCAGATGCGGCCGAACAAGCCAGCTCGCAAAATACTGCTGATATCACCACGTTGCGACAGGTTGTCACCGACACGACTTCATCAATGGCATCCCGTCTGGAGGAACTGGGAGCAAGGACAGATACTGCCAGCGGCGGCATTCAGAGTAACTCCATCGCGCTAATAACGAGTACGCTGGCGCAGGTTGATCAGCAGGTGAGACTCAGCGCGCAGTACGGTGACAGTAAAGCCAGCATCGATCGTATTGATAATGTTATGGCAAGCGACAGGGAGGCAACAGCGCGTTCGCTGCTGAGTTTGCAGACTGACGTGAACGGCAACAAGGCAGCAATCAACAGCCTGAACCAGACGTTTTCCAATTATCAGCAGGCCACGGCCACGCAGATAAACGGCATTACGGCGACCATCAACGGGCACACTTCAGCGATCACTACCAACGCGCAGGCCATTGCGAACGTCAATGGCGACCTGAAGGCGATGTACAGCATCAAGGTCGGGTTATCCAGCAACGGTCAGTATTACGCCGCAGGGATGGGGATAGGCGTGGAGAATACGCCGTCCGGCATGCAGTCGCAGGTTATCTTCCTGGCTGACCGCTTCGCCGTTACTCACCAGGCCGGAGCGACCGTTACGCTTCCGTTCGTTATTCAGAACGGGCAGGTGTTCATCAGAGACGCGCTGATAGGTGATGGCACCATCAACAACAACAAGATCGGCAACTACATCCAGTCCAATAACTATGTCGCTGGCTCAGTCGGATGGAGGCTGGATAAGGGAGGTACGTTTGAGAACTACGGTTCGACAGCTGGTGAGGGGGCCATGAAGCAGACTAATCAAACGATCAGTGTCAAGGATGCCAACAATGTGTTGAGGGTGCAGATAGGGAGAATCACTGGCACATGGTAACGGGAGGCCTCTTACGGGGCCTCTTTTTTTTCAGGAGGACTGGATGGCGGAATATGGTGTTCAGACATGGGACGCCTCAGGCAATGTTAATAATTATGGCGTTAAGCCTGTCAGCGTTTGTGGCTATCTCCAGCTGGCCCAGAACCAGAAAACAGGCTCTTACACCGTAGCGCTTCCACCGGGTTGCAGGCTGACCTATTTTCAGAGCATGAACGGCGAACAGTTTGGTACGAGTCGGAGGAAGATCACCATTTCAGGGGGAACCGCAACAGTGTCAGCAGTAGGCGATACCGACTACTCAGCAGGGACTGAGCCTGCGGCAGCGGCTTATCTCATTTTCCAGATCGAGAGGGCATAAATGGCGGAGTATGGCGTTTTACTGACGACGACCAGCGGGGAAGTATGGGTGACCGCGAACAGCTCGCCAATCGCTCTACAGGAACGAAAGATAGCGGCACTTCAGGGAACATCGGGGTTTAATACCAAAGTGACGCACACATTCCCCGCAGGTCAGCCTGTTGTCGCCTTCGTTCATTGCACGGTAGAGGTCGAAATCACTCAAACGATAAGCGGGAACACCATCACGATTGATTTTCTCAGACCGAATGCAACCGGCACAGCGTACGTTTATTTTTTCTCTATTTTCCCGCAGACAAAGCCAGACTACGGGCTGGCTGTGTGGGATGCATCAGGGACGCTGATTTTAACAAACGAAACGCGCACGCTGAGCGATGTTGTCACCCTCGGTACCGCCGGGGTGGATGCCAGCTCAGGATACAACATCAATACAACTCTGGCGGGGAAGTGGGCCTGTATGCCTGCCATGCTGGGGCTAATTACCGGGGTTATATCGGCTGGCGGTCAGCCGCAGCCATACTCGGCCATATACAAGAGCATGGCAAAACTTGAGGGAAGCAATACGCGGATATTCGCCAGGCCGCAGACAACCCCCGGCGGCAACCTTCAGAACGTTACGTATTCGAATCTGAGGAACGTGATTATGGCCATTAACTGCGCCAATTATGATTGATCGTTTTGAACGATCAATTTCGAATAATTGATCTACCAAATCAATTATATCCCGTTGATTCATATTGTTATTGTGTAGCTTCATGAATGCCCTGGGATATAACCCCTATGAAAAATATGATTCTTTGCCTGGCGGTAGCGGTATTGCTCTCCGGTTGCGCTGGCGTTATTGAGAAGCAGCAACCCGTATGCACCGGAACAGCCCTGGTCGGCGGACAGGAAAGCAGCGTCCAGATCTACGGAGTCCGTAAACAAAACAATCAGACGCAGTACCGCGCCGGTTATCCCTTTAACTGGTCATGGGTGAGCGCCAACACGTTCACCAGCACCACCTGCCACTAACCCATTCAGTTTTGAACAAACCCCGCTCCGGCGGGGTTTTTTATTGCCTGGAGAAAACATGATTTATACTACTGGCACTATCGCCATCAGCGGAAACACCCTTACAGGTACCGGCACAAACTTCACTGCTGCTGGATCTCTTATTCGTAACGGATGTACCGTTATTGCAATGACCAGCCCTGTGCAGGTATTTCAGATTACCACCATTGGCAGCGCAACAAGTCTCACCGTAACGCCAGCGGCTAACCCAGCAGCTCCCGCCGGAACCCGATTTGCCATTCTTCTGAGTGACAGTCTGAGCGTGGATGGTCTGGCGCAGGATATCGCTGAAACCTTCACGATGTACCAGCGCTACATGAGCGGGTTCGCTGATGTGATGAACGGTACTACAGACGTCACTATCACGATTAACGGCGTGGCCGTCACGGTACCGGCTCAGAAATCGCTGGCGAAGAAAGGGGCAAACAGCGACATTACCAGCCTGAGCGGATTAACAACTGCTCTCAGCATCGCTCAGGGCGGAACAGGTGCAAAGAATGCTGCTGACGCTCGCACAAACCTCGGTTTGGGAAGTAGCGCAACGAAAGAGGCTCAATCCTCCACAATTGACACCACAGTCGGGGTTACGTTGATTAACGGTGCATGGGGTCTTGGCGCTGGAGGTGTAAACTCAATTTCCTGGGGAGATATTGCAAGGCAAGGTAGATCCTCATTCGTTTCCAGTCAGACCGACGCTCCAGCTCAAAATACATTATTTTATGGAGTAAATGCATCTCACCATGCCGATGCAGGTTATGCTGCACAGTTTGCAGCCAGGGGGCAAATTGGTTTCTTTTGGCGCACTCGAGAGGCTCTCAGTTTCAATGCCTGGCGAAAAGTTTACGATGATGGTAATACCACTAAAGCCAGCGACGGAACTCTTAAGGCTGCTTCACCGGTTGCCCGTATTGTGAAAAGCCAGGAGGAATGTCAACGCACTGATATAGATGAATCAGGTTTTGTCTGGTGCGGGTGCGGTACGGCGAACGCCGAGGCTGAAGGGATCAAAATCTCTCGGCTGGATGTTGGGGTATATATTCTTACCGGTTCGGATGGACTGGCATCAGAAGGCTGGCAGCTGCTGCCGCCAATGGACCCTGGCGGCATGGGCGAGATGGGTGTTGTTGAAGCGGAGCAGACTGAAAGCGGCGGACTGACTATCCGCTTGTTTAAACAGAAATACATGCTGAGCGATGGCGTGGAGATCGTCAAAACGAAAGGGGAACCGATGGACGTGCCGGTGAACAGTTGGATCGATGTTCGCCTGGATATGCCAGATGATTCTGCCTTTAATCAGCGGATAAATCAGGAACTTCAGCCATAGCCACACGCTGATTCCAGATACTGTTTTGCGGCATCTCTACCCGGACACTGACAAACTGATCGGCCGGAATATCGGCCGGTTCACCATCTACTAAACCTTCCCGTGAGTTCCTCGCAAATATCGGTGCTGTCGGGTATTCCCGGTGGAATGTTTTCACGAGCACTGACCCGTCGGCATTTACCTCGTAGTCAAGCCATATTAATGCCTGCCCATTGCGATCTTTAGGGATAACAAACCCACCATCAACACCTCCCCAGGCAGCATCTGAGTTCATTCCCATGCAGCCCTCGATCAGATACTCTCCAGTTTTCATGCGAGTTACAGTACAACCTTCCGATTCTTCATTAGTTTCACATCTACCGCTGCTGAAAATCTTAACGACGGGTGAGGCCGTTTTAAGGAAACCATTGCTATCGACAGTCGTGTTAAGTGTTGTCTTGGCTATAGCTCTCCAGTCTTCTGATCCAGATGAAACTTTATTGAAATAAATTTGGCCATCTTGCCTGACGAAAATATTAAATTTAGTTGGGGAGCTATACATAATCCCAACCCCAGCCCCCCAATGCCCAAAGAAATTGGAGCCCGTTGTATTATTTTGTCTGTAAAACCCCGTTGAATCTGTAGCCACTTGGCCATTAGTGCTGACAGATGGATACGTTGCTCCTAACCCAAAACTTTTAGTGCCATCATTCGTTGATGTAAGCACCTGATTCAGTCCTGCCCCAGAATCAAGAATAGCTGCACTTCCCAAACCGACGTTTTATAGATTGCCCTGCGGCATCCATGCCGATAACTTCACCTGATTTTTTTGCAGAAAATATTGGGTGAAAAATATGCAAATTGGCTACGTTAGGGTGTCAACAAATGACCAAAACACAGATCTTCAGCGACAAGCTCTCGAACGCGCAGGATGTGAACAGGTTTTTGAGGAAAAAATGAGCGGGACGGTAGCGAACCGGCCAGCGCTTAAAAAGCTTCTTCGTACGCTGAGTGAGGGCGATACGCTGGTAGTGTGGAAGCTGGATCGCCTCGGGCGAAGCATGCGAAATCTGGTACTGCTGGTCGACGAACTCCGGCAGCGCGGCATCCACTTCAAAAGCCTTACGGACAGCATCGACACTTCCAGCCCAATGGGGCGTTTCATATTCCACATCATGTCAGCCCTGGCCGAGATGGAGAGGGAGTTAATCGTGGAACGCACCCGGGCAGGACTGGCGGCAGCCCGGGAGAAAGGGCGCATAGGCGGCAGAAGGCCGAAGTTAACCCCTGAGCAATGGGCGCAGGCTGGCAGGCTGATCGCAAACGGAATGGACAGAAAGCAGGTGGCGATTATTTACGACGTTGCGGTGTGCACCTTGTATAAAAAATTTCCGGCGCGGTAGGGGTAGAGGAAAAAAATATTGAACATTTAATCCAATTTTCGTAATAAAGTATTGAAATGATGTAATAAAGTTGTTGAAATTTTGGTAAGCGGTTGGGTTGAGCATTGGGGGTATTCATGGCAAAAACAGATTCTATTACACCTGAAGAGTTTAGGGCTATTCACTTTGAATTGTCTAAAATCTCATCAACATGGGCAGACTTATGGTTAACATTGTTTTCTCTCCGTGCTGAAGGCAGCAGGGTGATTACTATTAGATATTCCGATATCGAAGATGACATGCTGCACTTGGCTGGAACTCCAAAATTTGAGCCACGAACAATTAGATTAAATTTATTGCTTTCTAAGTTAATTGCGTACAGAAAGGATTGCAATCCTTCTGATATTTATGTTTTCCAGAGTAGATCAAATCGAGTTAAAGGGTTAGCTAGGCCTGTGACTGTAATAGCAATGAATAATGCCTTAAAACAAGCATCCAAATATGTAACAAGGAAAAACATCACCATGAAAAGTGCTTTAAGGGTAATCGGAAGGAACTAGTTGGACGAGGGTTCATACACTAAATACCCACCTGTTTATGGAAAGTTAGGACGATGGTCAATGATCACGTCCTTTATCAAGTCATTATTCTCCCTGATGATTTTCGATTTACTACTCGATTGGATGTAAGATATGTACATGCATGAATCTTAGGAGGGATTTCGAGTAAGTAAAATGAGATCCTGATCAGAATAAATCAAACCTGGCATTGAGTAGAGTAAATAATAAAGCAGCGCATGCAAGATTTAATAGTATAACAAAACGGGCAGAAACATTCACTGAACAAATCTCCTGATCATGTATTAGACAGAGAATGACTGTAATGTAAAACCATCTTACATACACCTACTAAAAAAGACAGATAAAACAAGGTGCCATCCGATGAGATAGCTAAGCATTTGCGCCTTGGATAGGTCTTACCATCGGAGCATCGGGTTATGCTCGCTTGTTGAGTGCTGAGAAATGAAGAGATTAGAGGTTTATAAGAGGGAGCCAGTTTGTCAAACGAGATAGTTTATTTACGATGCTCAACTTATTGAATTATATGGCTTTATTATGGTGGGTTGAAGGGCGTTAAGACGAACTTATCACAAGCATACAGTTCTGTTTCGCTTGGGGCCTGAAAGCAGATGGGGACGGTTTTCACTTTTTCTTCTAAAGGTCCAGAATACTTTGCCGATAGTGAACATAGCGGCGCAGGAGCCAAATGGTGGAAGCCGTAAACTTAATTTAAGTTCAGTCAAATAGGAATTACTATCATGGCACAAGTCATCAATACCAACAGCCTCTCGCTGATCACTCAGAACAACATCAACAAGAACCAGTCTGCGATGTCAACAGCCATTGAGCGTCTGTCATCCGGCCTGCGTATCAATAGTGCAAAAGATGACGCTGCTGGCCAGGCGATTGCCAACCGCTTCACCTCTAACATTAAAGGTCTGACTCAGGCTGCGCGTAACGCCAACGACGGTATCTCCGTTGCGCAGACCACTGAAGGCGCACTGTCTGAAATCAACAACAACTTACAGCGTATCCGTGAACTTACCGTTCAGTCTTCTACAGGTACTAACTCCCAGTCTGATCTGGACTCCATCCAGGACGAAATCAAATCCCGTCTGGACGAAATTGACCGCGTTTCCGGACAGACTCAGTTCAACGGTGTGAACGTGCTGGCTAAAGACGGCTCTATGAAAATTCAGGTTGGTGCAAACGATGGCCAGACTATCACTATCGATCTGAAACAAATCGACTCTGAAACTTTGGGTCTGACTGGTTTCAATGTTAATGGTGCAGGTTCAGTTGCCAATACTGCTGCTACTAAATCTGACCTGGCCGCCGCTCAGCTTGCTAAGACAGCCGCTGGCATTGCTATTGCGGATCCGAAAGCCGATTCGAATGGTGTAACTAAGTATACGGTCAGCGCTGGCCTCAATGCATCTACTAAGGCTGACGTGTTTTCCAGCATAGGTGACAAGGCAGTAATTAAAGCTAATGTTTCAAGTGGTTTTGATAGCGTCAAAGATAATAACTATAAATATCATAAAGATACTAACGATTTTACTTACACGGGAACTATTAATGCTGGAAATGCAACGACTCCAAGCAATAGCGCTAAGCTTCAATCTTTCCTGACGCCTAAAGCTGGTGATACAGCTAACCTAAAAATTGATATTGGTGGCACGTCTGTTAATGTTGTGCTGGCTAGCGATGGTAAAATCACCGCTAAAGATGGTTCTGCACTCTTCATTGATTCGACAGGTAACCTGACTCAGAACAAAGCCGGTGCTGTTACAACTGCAACACTTGATGGTCTGACTAAAAACCATAGTGCTGCTGCCGACGCTACCAAACCTGCCGTTGCTGTTGCGGTTGATATCACCACAGAAGACGGTGCTAAAATCCATTTGGCTGGTGATGCCGCTCTTGCTAATGCATCTGCAACTGGCGGTGCTATTACTGTAACGGATGCTCGAATCAGCGCGGATTCCCTGCAATCTGCCACTAAAGGCGTTGAATTTACAATTGATTCTGCTGGTGATGGTGCCACCACAACTGTTGGTGATATTAAAGTTGATGCAAATGGTGATATTACAACTACAGCTGATGGTACAAACTTCTCTGCGGCCTTTACTAATGCAGACGGAACTTTGACTACCAGCAATGAGCAAGAGATTTTCCTTCAGAAAGACGGTTCCATCACTAATGGTTCTGGAAAAGCTGTATATGTATCTAAGGATGGTACCTTTACCACAGATGCGACTACTAAAGCGGCAACTACAACAGATCCACTGAAAGCCTTGGACGACGCTATCAGCTCTATCGATAAGTTCCGTTCTTCTCTGGGTGCAGTACAGAACCGTCTGAGCTCTGCTGTAACTAACTTGAACAACACCACCACTAACCTGTCTGAAGCGCAGTCCCGTATTCAGGATGCCGACTATGCGACTGAAGTGTCGAATATGTCCAAAGCGCAGATCATTCAGCAGGCTGGTAACTCCGTGCTGTCCAAAGCTAACCAGGTTCCTCAGCAGGTTCTGTCTCTGCTGCAAGGCTAATTTCATATTAAGTGTCAAAGCCCCATATATGTGGGGCTTTTTTATTGGCTGAATAAGCTCGTTAAAAGTAGTCAAATCCTCTAATCAAAGCTTGCACGATGATTTAGCATTTCACCAGTTTTGCTCCGTTTACACAGGTCCAGTTGTGATTAAAAAACAGGCATTCAAATTTTTGCTTGAACCAAACAAAGGTCAGTTATCTGACTTTTTGGCCTTTGCTGGTTCCTGTCGTTATGTTTACAACAAAGGCCTTGCTCTTCTTAACGAGAATTACCGTTCGGGTAAAAAATTCATAGGCTACAATCAGCTGGCTTCTGAATTAGTGGAATGGAAGAATGAAGAAAGCCTTTCTTGGTTGAAAGAAGCTCCATCTCAGTGTTTACAGCAATCGTTAAGAGATTTAGACAGAGCATTCAGAAACTTTTTCACCGGCAAATCACAATATCCAAAGTTTAAAAAGAAAGGTCGGCATGATTCTTTCCGTATACCATGCCAAAGGGTTAGAGTAGATCAAGAAAAAAAACTGGTATCTCTCCCTAAAGTCGGCTGGGTAAAGTATCGCAAGAGCCGTGAAATCATTGGTGATTTAAAAAATGCAACTATTTCACTTAATCAGGGAGAATGGTATATCAGTTTTAATACAGAGCAAACAGTTCCTGATCCAATACACCCCTCTGATATCAAAACTACAATTGTACTTAATAATGTGAATAGCGTTCATCTGTCATCTGGGGTTGGCGGTGATAACACTTACCAAGCGGAAGAAAAGAAAAAGTTAATCCGTCTCAATAAAACACTGACGAGAAGAAAAAAATACAGCAAAAATTGGCTAAAAACCAAAGCTAAAATTGATAGAGTAAGATCAAAGGCAGCAAGGATAAGACTTGATAATATTCATAAAGCAACCACGGCAATTTGTAAAAATCACGCAGTTGTTGAGGTTGTGAACTTGATGGATTCTGTATCTGCCAAGAACGATAACACTCTGAGTATGAGATACGAATTTGTCAGGCAGTTGATATACAAACAAGAGTGGCTGGGTGGTGAAATTATTCGCCGAGAGAGTAAACTCTTGTAACGGTTTTTTCCGTGATGATGTTGTACTATGTGATGAATTTTAAGCGGCAGGGCATGTCGTTTCTGCTTGTGGAGGAAGGTTAATTCAACTTCCGTTGAAGCAAGAATCTCTTGATTGTTATTGAGAATGTCAACGTCTGGTCCAATACTTTACAAGTAGAAGTATATAAGTATGTTGAAATGGATTTGCGAGTTTTCAGTTGTGAAAGTTAAAAGCTAACTCATAATGTAATTTATAAACTACTCGGTATCTCAACTAGTACCGCCCCTCAGTGATTCTTGAAAATAGGCTTATACTTACTGGGTCAGCGACAGACTCAGGATACCAAGCTTGTTTACAAAATAGGATTACTTGACTGCTCTATTGGCTGTCTACGGAACAATGAGTGGAAATTGAAGTATAGGAGCAATTTATGAGGCAGAAAAAGAAGATAAAAAAAGCTGAGTAATACACGCAATATTCTTAATAGAACGAGTAAAGTAAACTTCCGCCTGTCGTATGCAAAACGGGCGGCGACTGGCCGGTGATGGGGCGATAGTAAGAGTTGCAGAGCGAGCTTCGAAACTGATAAAGGCTTTGCGGTAATCGAACCTGTAATGAAGAAGACGCCAGGTGATGTGTTGTTGATTCTGTGCGACTGCCACACACAGTTTGCCAATCTGATGGGGCTGTCACTCATGACAGATGATGGCGAAGCGATCGAAGGTGCTGCTCTGGAAGGGGGGAGGTGCTTGGTAGAGTGACGTTCTTCATCAACCGCGCGCTGGGTGATGATGACTGCCCAACAATTTAATTTACATTGCTTAACTGTAGGCACTAGTTATCACTCAATGAACAGGAGATCGTATGCTGACGATTTGGGCGCTACAGTGTAATATGCATGCCAGTCGTTGATGGGGTAGTTACTGTGGAGTGTCCACCGCTGTGTCCATCAAGAAGATTTAATCCGCATAGCGAGTAAATAAATCCATACATATGAAGAACATAAGAAATTTCTCCATCATTGCTCACATTGACCACGGTAAGTCGACGCTGTCTGACCGTATTATCCAGATTTGCGGTGGCCTGTCTGATCGTGAAATGGCAGCCCAGGTTCTGGACTCCATGGACCTGGAACGCGAACGCGGTATTACCATCAAAGCGCAGAGCGTGACGCTCGACTATAAAGCTTCCGATGGTGAAACCTATCAACTGAACTTTATCGACACCCCAGGGCACGTTGACTTCTCTTATGAAGTGTCACGCTCACTGGCGGCCTGTGAAGGCGCGCTGCTGGTGGTGGATGCCGGGCAGGGCGTAGAGGCCCAGACGCTGGCAAACTGCTACACCGCCATGGAAATGGATCTCGAAGTGGTGCCGGTTCTGAATAAAATCGACCTGCCAGCCGCAGATCCTGAACGCGTAGCGGAAGAGATTGAAGACATCGTCGGTATTGATGCGACTGATGCCGTGCGCTGTTCGGCGAAAACCGGCGTAGGCGTTCCGGATGTACTGGAACGTCTGGTGCGTGACATTCCGCCGCCGGAAGGCGACCCGGATGCGCCGCTACAGGCGCTGATCATCGACTCCTGGTTTGATAACTACCTGGGCGTTGTCTCGCTGGTGCGTATTAAAAACGGCACCATGCGTAAAGGCGACAAAATCAAGGTCATGAGCACCGGACAGGTCTACAACGCCGATCGTCTGGGCATCTTCACGCCAAAACAGGTTGACCGTACCGAACTGAAATGCGGCGAAGTGGGCTGGCTGGTGTGTGCAATTAAAGACATCCTCGGCGCGCCAGTGGGCGATACCCTGACCGGTGCGCGTAACCCGGCAGATAAAGCGCTGCCAGGCTTTAAAAAGGTGAAACCGCAGGTTTACGCGGGCCTGTTCCCGGTTAGCTCTGATGACTACGAGAACTTCCGCGACGCGCTCGGCAAGCTGAGCCTGAACGATGCCTCCCTGTTCTACGAGCCAGAAAGCTCAACGGCGCTGGGCTTCGGCTTCCGCTGTGGCTTCCTCGGTCTGCTGCACATGGAGATCATTCAGGAACGTCTGGAGCGTGAATACGATCTTGATCTGATCACCACCGCCCCGACGGTTGTCTACGAAGTCGAAACCACGTCGAAAGAGGTGATCTACGTCGATAGCCCGTCCAAGCTTCCGCCGCTGAATAATATTCAGGAACTGCGTGAGCCTATCGCAGAGTGTCACATGCTGCTGCCGCAGGAGTTCCTCGGCAACGTGATCACTCTGTGTATTGAGAAGCGTGGCGTGCAGACCAACATGGTTTACCACGGTAACCAGGTGGCGCTGACCTATGAAATTCCGATGGCGGAAGTGGTGCTCGACTTCTTCGACCGTCTGAAGTCCACCTCCCGTGGCTATGCGTCGCTGGACTACAACTTCAAACGCTTCCAGGCTTCGAACATGGTGCGTGTGGATGTGCTGATCAACGGCGAACGCGTGGATGCGCTGGCGCTGATCACCCACAACGATAACGCGCCGTACCGTGGTCGTGAGCTGGTTGAGAAGATGAAAGATCTGATCCCGCGTCAGCAGTTTGACATTGCGATTCAGGCGGCCATTGGTAACCACATCATTGCCCGTTCAACCGTGAAGCAGCTGCGTAAAAACGTTCTGGCGAAGTGCTATGGCGGTGACGTCAGCCGTAAGAAAAAGCTGTTGCAGAAGCAGAAAGAAGGTAAGAAGCGTATGAAGCAGGTCGGTAACGTTGAGCTGCCGCAGGAAGCATTCCTTGCCATCCTTCACGTTGGTAAAGACGGTAACGGTAAATAACCTTAAGGAGTTGGCATGGCGAACATGTTTGCCCTGATCCTGGTCATCGCTACCCTGGTGACAGGTCTGTTGTGGTGCCTGGATAAGTTTATCTTCGCCCCAAAACGCCGTGAACGTCAGGCTGCCGCGCAGGCAGCCACGGGCGATGCGCTGGACGCGAAAACCCTGAAAAAAGTCGGCCCGAAACCGGGCTGGCTGGAAACAGGGGCATCGGTATTCCCGGTGCTGGCGATTGTGCTGGTGGTGCGTTCATTTATCTATGAACCGTTCCAGATCCCGTCAGGATCGATGATGCCAACGCTGCTGATCGGCGATTTTATTCTGGTTGAGAAGTTTGCCTATGGCATCAAAGATCCGATCTACCAGAAAACGCTGATCGAAACGGGTCATCCGAAACGTGGCGACATCGTGGTGTTTAAATATCCGGAAGATCCGCGGCTGGACTATATTAAACGCGCGGTCGGTCTGCCGGGCGATAAAGTGACCTACGATCCGGTGGCGAAAGAGGTGACTATTCAGCCAGGCTGTAGCTCTGGTACCGCATGTGAAAATGCGCTTCCAGTTACCTACTCCAACGTTGAGCCAGCTGATTTTGTGCAGACCTTTGCCCGTCGTAACGGCGGTGAAGCGACCAGCGGCTTCTTCCAGGTGCCTAAAGGCGAAACCAAAGAGAACGGTATTCGTCTGGTTGAGCGCAAAGAGACGCTGGGTGATGTCACGCATCGCATTCTGACCGTGCCCATCGCACAGGATCAGCTGGCAATGTACTACCAGCAGCCAGGCCAACAGCTGGCAACCTGGATTGTGCCGCCGGGACACTACTTCATGATGGGTGACAACCGCGATAACTCTGCGGACAGCCGTTACTGGGGCTTTGTGCCGGAGGCGAATCTGGTCGGTAAAGCAACCGCTATCTGGATGAGTTTTGAGAAGCAGGAAGGCGAGTGGCCAACCGGCGTTCGCCTGAATCGTATTGGCGGAATTCATTAATTTTCGTCAAAAATAACACGTAGCGGCTTTTATTCGCCGCTACGTGAATTATTTCCGCGATAAATCTCTTTGAACTAACGACATCCCCTGTCGTTGTGTATAGAATATTCCCCCGAAGTTTAAGGTTGGCCCTGCAAGGGTGCCACGGCACACGAAACCGCGTTGGTTTTCTCAGGTCGGTTTCGTGTGCTGCATTTTTGACGCATTCATTTATTGGTATCGCATGAACCCCATCGTAATTAATCGGCTTCAACGTAAGCTGGGCTACACTTTTCATCATCAGGAGTTGTTGCAACAGGCATTAACCCATCGCAGTGCCAGCAGCAAACATAATGAGCGTCTCGAGTTTTTGGGCGACTCCATTTTAAGTTTCGTGATTGCGAATGCGCTTTATCATCGTTTCCCGCGTGTGGACGAAGGTGATATGAGCCGCATGCGCGCGACGCTGGTGCGCGGCAACACCCTCGCTGAAATCGCGCGCGAGTTTGAGCTGGGTGAATGTCTGCGTCTCGGGCCGGGTGAGCTGAAAAGCGGTGGTTTCCGTCGTGAATCCATCCTTGCCGATACGGTCGAGGCATTAATCGGTGGTGTGTTCCTGGACAGCGATATCCAGACCGTAGAAAAGCTGATCCTGAACTGGTATCAGACCCGCCTGGACGAAATCAGCCCGGGCGATAAACAAAAAGATCCGAAAACGCGTCTGCAAGAATATTTGCAGGGTCGTCATCTGCCGCTGCCATCCTATCTGGTGGTGCAGGTGCGTGGCGAAGCGCACGATCAGGAATTTACCATCCATTGCCAGGTCAGTGGCCTGAGTGAACCGGTGGTCGGCACGGGTTCAAGCCGTCGTAAGGCTGAACAGGCTGCCGCCGAACAGGCGTTAAAAATGCTGGAGCTGGAATGAGCGAAGAAAAAACGTATTGCGGATTTATTGCCATCGTCGGACGTCCGAACGTGGGCAAATCCACCCTGTTGAACAATCTGCTTGGGCAGAAGATTTCTATCACCTCGCGTAAGGCGCAGACCACGCGTCACCGCATCGTCGGCATCCATACTGAAGGCGCGTATCAGGCGATCTACGTCGATACCCCGGGCCTGCATATGGAAGAGAAGCGCGCCATCAACCGCCTGATGAACAAGGCGGCGAGCAGCTCCATTGGCGACGTAGAGCTGGTGATCTTCGTTGTGGAAGGCACCCGCTGGACGCCGGACGACGAAATGGTTCTGAACAAGCTGCGTGACGGCAAAACGCCGGTGATCCTCGCGGTCAATAAAGTGGACAACGTACAGGAAAAGGCCGATCTGCTGCCGCATCTGCAATGGCTGGGCAGTCAGATGAACTTCCTGGACATCGTCCCACTGTCTGCGGAAACGGGCCTGAACGTTGATACCATCGCGGGCATCGTGCGCAAGCATCTGCCGGAAGCGATTCACCACTTCCCGGAAGACTACATCACCGATCGCTCTCAGCGTTTTATGGCCTCAGAAATCATCCGTGAGAAGCTGATGCGTTTCCTGGGCGCTGAACTGCCGTACTCTGTGACGGTGGAGATCGAGCGTTTCCAGACCAACGAGCGCGGCGGTTACGATATTAACGGTCTGATCCTCGTTGAGCGTGAAGGGCAGAAGAAGATGGTGATTGGCAACAAAGGGGCCAAGATCAAAACCATCGGTATTGAAGCCCGTAAAGACATGCAGGATATGTTCGAAGCGCCGGTTCACCTCGAACTGTGGGTGAAAGTGAAATCTGGCTGGGCCGATGATGAGCGTGCGCTGCGCAGCCTCGGTTACGGCGAAGATCAGTAACCCAAGACGACGAGCATATGGATGGATGGCAGCGCGCCTTTGTCCTGCATAGTCGTCCCTGGAGCGAAACCAGCCTGATGCTGGACGTCTTCACGGAAGAGTCCGGTCGCGTGCGCCTTGTCGCCAAAGGCGCACGTTCCAAACGTTCTAATCTCAAAGGTGCTTTACAGCCTTTCACCCCGCTGCTGGTCCGCTTTGGCGGGCGAGGGGAAGTCAAAACCCTGCGCAGTGCTGAAGCTGTCTCCCTGGCGCTTCCTCTTTCTGGTATCACGCTCTACAGCGGCTTGTATGTGAACGAACTCATCTCACGGGTTCTTGAACATGAGACCCGCTTCTCTGAACTTTTCTTTGATTACCTGCACTGTATTCAGTCACTTGCTGGCGCTACCGGCACCCCTGAGCCTGCGCTGCGTCGTTTTGAACTGGCGCTGCTCGGGCACCTTGGTTACGGCGTCGATTTTCTGCACTGTGCGGGGAGCGGAGACGAGGTAGAAGATACCATGACCTATCGCTATCGTGAGGAAAAGGGCTTTATTGCCAGCGTTGTCGTTGATAACAGCACCTTTACCGGACGCCAGCTCAGAGCACTGTATGAACGCGAGTTCCCGGACGCCGACACCCTGCGTGCGGCAAAACGCTTTACCCGAATCGCGCTCAAGCCGTATCTTGGGGGCAAGCCCTTAAAGAGCCGCGAATTATTCAGGCAGTTTATGCCGAAACGCTAATGTTTTACCCCTCACCCCAGCCCTCTCCCGGAGGGAGCGGGAGAAGGTAAATGAACAAAAATACCGAGGATTGTCATGGCTGAATTACTGTTAGGCGTCAACATCGACCACATCGCCACGCTGCGTAATGCCCGCGGCACTGCTTACCCTGATCCGGTTCAGGCGGCGTTTATTGCTGAACAGGCTGGCGCCGACGGCATTACCGTTCACCTGCGTGAAGATCGTCGCCACATCACCGATCGTGACGTGCGCATCCTGCGCCAGACGCTGGATACCCGCATGAACCTGGAGATGGCGGTAACCGAAGAGATGCTGACGATTGCCTGCGACACCAAACCGCATTTCTGCTGCCTGGTGCCGGAAAAACGTCAGGAAGTGACGACCGAAGGCGGTCTGGATGTGGCGGGGCAACTCGACAAAATGCGCGATGCCTGCAAACGCCTGGCGGATGCCGGTATCCTGGTTTCCCTGTTTATCGACGCCGATTTCACCCAGATTAAAGCGGCTGCTGACGTGGGCGCGCCGTATATTGAAATCCACACCGGCTGCTACGCCGATGCCAAAAACGATGCCGAGCAGGCCAAAGAGCTGGAGCGTATCGCTAAAGCGGCAACCTACGCCGCAAGTCTGGGGCTGAAGGTGAACGCCGGTCACGGGCTGACCTATCACAACGTAAAAGCCATCGCAGCCCTGCCGGAAATGCACGAGCTGAACATCGGCCACGCTATTATTGGTCGTGCGGTGATGAGCGGCCTGAAAGAGGCGGTTTCCGAGATGAAGCGTCTGATGCTGGAAGCGCGTCAGTAATGGCTATTCTGGGCTTAGGCACCGATATCGTTGAAATAGCCCGCATTGAAGCGGTGATCGCCCGCAGCGGCGATCGCCTCGCAAAACGCGTGCTGAGCGACAACGAATGGGCTATCTGGGAAGCGCATCAACAGCCGGTGCGCTTTCTGGCAAAGCGTTTCGCGGTAAAAGAGGCGGCGGCGAAAGCATTCGGCACAGGCATTCGTAACGGCCTGGCGTTTAACCAGTTTGAAGTGTTTAACGATGAGCTGGGTAAGCCACGTCTGCGTTTATGGGGTGAAGCGCTTAAGCTGGCGGAAAAGCTGGGCGTGGCGCACATGCACGTTACGCTTGCAGATGAACGCCACTACGCCTGTGCGACGGTAATTATCGAGAGTTAAATTTTGTCCGCGTGGTGCAGCAGGACAAACTTATCCCAGAGCTGTTCGTCGTTCTCGACGTGTGCCGGATCTTTTAAGATCGTATTGGGGATGGGGCACACTTTCTGGCAGGTCGGCGTTTCATAGTGGCCGATGCATTCGGTGCAGCGGTCGCTGTTAATCTCATAAATGCTGTCGCCCATCGAAATCGCCTGGTTCGGGCATTCGGGTTCGCACATATCGCAATTGATGCATTTTTTGGTTATTAACAGCGCCATCAGGAAATTCTCAGAAACATCACAAACAGGGCGGGCATTATACGCTCATTCCCTGCTCAAACCAGTCTTTTTACCAGCTCTTCGCTGTGACGAATGCGCTCTGGCGCATGCTCCAGATCCTGCTGAACCAGCGCCATAAACAGCAGGTCCGTCAGCATCATCTGCGCACTCGTCGACGAAATAGCCGCGCTGCGCGTGGCCTGCTCCTCGGCAATGGTGTACAGACAGCGGGTTGCCCGCTGCTGAAGCGCATTCGGGCTAAAACCGGTAATCGCCAGTATTTTTCCCCCTACGCGCAGGGCTTCGTCGGTAGCCATGTTAATTTCGCGACGCTCGCCAGAATAAGAGATAGCCAGCAGTAAATCGTCAGGATCCATGGCCTGCACGGTCGCCAGCAGCGCGTGCATGTCCTGTTCAACGATGGCGTTATAGCCAATTTTTGTCAGCTTCCAGCCAAAGTTACGCGCAACCAGCCCGGAGGCGCCGATCCCGGTCAGCACAATACGTCGCGCGTTGCGAAGCATGGCTACACTTTCCAGAAGCTTCTCTTCCGTGTTCACATCCAGCGTGGCATGCATTGCCGCCACGTTCTCCTTGATCAGCTTTTCGCCGACCAGACGCATCGGATCGTCGCCACGGATCTGGTTATGCACCGGCATGGACTGCGGATTCGGGTTGCTCACCAGTGCTTCGCTGATCGCCAGTTTTAGCGCCGGAAAGCCCTTATAACCTATCTTCTGGGCAAATTTCACCACGCTCGACTGACTCACCCCGGCTTCGCCTGCCAGCTGCTGAGAGCTGAGGTGTCGCGCCCGATCGGGTTGAGAAAGTAAAAAATCCGCCAGCTTTTTATCACTCTGGGCAAACCCTGCGTAGCGCTGGCGAATGCGAATTAAACAGTTCATACGGTCTCCTGGCGAAAATGTGATTACCCGCGCAAATACGAATTTTGCTCGCCTGAATGAATTTTATATTCCATTATAGTGCGTTTATTATGAATTAAAAATTCCAGAGGTAAATAACATGAATCTTGGCTCTCTTGTTTCTGAAACGCGTAACCCGCAAACCATGGATCTTGATGCACTATCCACGCTGGAGCTGGTAAACCGCTTTAATCAACAGGATACCCTCGTCGCGCTGGCAGTCAAAGAGACATTGCCCGAGGTGGCGAAAGCCGTAGACGCCGCTGCCGACGCCCTGAAAGCAGGAGGACGCATTATTTATATGGGGGCGGGTACCAGTGGACGCCTCGGAGTGCTGGATGCTTCAGAGTGTCCGCCGACGTTTGGCGTTCCGCATGGTCTGGTCGTTGGCCTGATCGCCGGTGGCCCCGGCGCGCTGCTGAAAGCGGTAGAAGGGGCAGAGGACAATAAACAGCTGGGCGAGGATGATCTGAAGGAGCTGAACCTGACCGCGCAGGATCTGGTGGTCGGACTCGCGGCATCTGGTCGTACGCCGTACGTCATTGGTGGACTGGAATACGCCAGACAGACGGGATGTACCACGGTCGCCATCTCCTGTAACCCTGGCTCGCCGATTGCGCAGGTGGCCGCCATTGCCATCTCCCCGGTTGTCGGGCCTGAAGCGCTCACCGGCTCCACGCGCCTGAAATCCGGGACCGCGCAAAAGCTGGTGCTCAATATGATCTCCACCGGGGCGATGGTGAAATTTGGCAAGGTCTACCAGAACCTGATGGTGGATATGCAGGCCACCAACGTCAAGCTGGTGGACAGGGCATGTCGCATGGTGATGGAAGCGACGGGGGCCGGTCGTGAAGAGGCTGAAAAAGTGCTTCAGCAGACCGATCACGATGTTAAACCGGCCATTCTGATGATATTAACCGGGCTGGATGCAGCCGCGGCCAGAGCCAGGCTCGAAGCCCATCATGGGTTTTTACGGGCGGCATTAGAACACCAATAAGAGGCGTGTATGGACAAAACAGCAGCGCTCGCCAGCGACATCCTGCTCGGGATCGGTGGGGAAAAAAATATTCAGCGTCTGGAAAACTGCATGACGCGTGTACGCGTCGAGGTGCACAACGACGAAAAGCTTGATTTAACACGCCTGAAGCAGCTTCCCGGCGTGAGCGGGTATGTTAAACAGGGGCAGCAGCACCAGCTGATTGTCGGCCCGGGCAAAGCGGCGCAAGTGGTTGATGCCATGCGCGCCCTGATGACGGGCGCTGAAACGGCTCCCGCCTTTGACGACGTCGCACGCACCAAAGCGCAGGCGAAAGCAAAATACAAAGCCCCCATGAGCGATGCGCTGCGACAGCTTGCCAACGTCTTTATTCCGCTTATCCCGGCGTTTATCGCGTCGGGGTTGATCACCGGTATTATCAATATCCTCAAGCGGCCGGATATCGTCGGGGACTTTGCCACCCAGTATCCGAACCTGCTGGGTATTCTCGCAATCTTTGGCAGCGCGGTGTTTGCCATCATGAACATCCTGGTGGGGGTGAACACGGCCAAAGTTTTCGGCGGCTCGCTGGCGATGGGCGGCGTAATGGCAGGGATCTTGTCCAGCCCGCAGCTGGCGCAAATTACGCTGTTTGGCGAGGCGCTTCAGCCCGGCCGCGGCGGGGTGATTGCCGTGCTGCTGGTGGTCATTCTGATGTGCTGGATCGAGAAAAAGCTACGCGCGTTGCTGCCAGGCTCGATTGAGCTGATCCTTAACCCACTGCTGACCCTGTCTCTTATACACATCTCCGAGCCCACGAGACAGGCAGAAATCTCGTATGCCGTCTTCTGCTTGAAAAAAAAAAACACACACACACAATATACACATGTTCCACACACATACACGTAGGCACGCACATAACACGATACACTATGACAAGACTACAGAAGTG
>OJJN01000088.1_pt1 | contig 25917 bp, 22 predicted proteins | sample 1596321 | NCBI WGS metagenome assembly OJJN01 (sample SAMEA4350123, study PRJEB24818) | metagenome | biome: human; feature: gut; material: faeces | place: Denmark | collected 2013-09 | reverse complement strand
GTCTCCGTGTCGCTTATTATATACACCATCATATCTTCCTTGCCGCCTCGTGTTTTCTTTGATGCTGTACACAGTCGTATGCCTTATGTCTTTTTTTTTTTTTTGATGTGTTTTTTTTTTTTTTTAGTTTTGTCTTTTTTTTTTTTCAAGCAGAAGACGGCATACGAGATTTCTGCCTGTCTCGTGGGCTCGGAGATGTGTATAAGAGACAGGAATACATGAGCACACAACGCCCTTTGATTTCTATCTATATGCCGACATGGAATCGTCAGCAACTGGCGATCCGCGCGATTAAATCGGTCCTGCGTCAGGATTACGATAACTGGGAACTGATTATCGTGGATGACTGTTCCTCCTCTTACGAACAACTGCAAAAGTTTGTTGAAGACCTGAACGACCCGCGCGTGGTGTACACCCACAACGCCATCAACTCCGGGGCGTGTGCGGTGCGCAACCAGGCGATTATGCAGGCGAAAGGGCAGTATCTGACCGGTATCGACGACGATGACGAATGGACGCCAAACCGTCTGTCGATCTTCCTGTCGCACAAAGCGCAGCTGGTGACTCACGCGTTTCTGTATGCCAACGACTATGTCTGCCAGGGCGAGGTCTATTCGCAGCCCGCCAGTCTGCCGCTGTATCCGAAATCACCCTATTCCCGCCGCCTGTTCTACAAGCGCAACATTATCGGTAATCAGGTGTTTACCTGGGCATGGCGCTTTAAGGAGTGCCTGTTCGATACCGAGCTGAAGGCGGCGCAGGATTACGACATCTTCCTGCGGATGGTGGTGGAGTACGGCGAGCCGTGGAAGGTGGAAGAGGCCACGCAGATCCTGCATATCAATCACGGGGAGATGCAAATCACCTCGTCACCGAAGAAATTCTCGGGCTACTTCCATTTTTACCGCAAGCATAAGGACAAGTTCGACCGTGCCAGCCGCAAGTATCAGCTCTTTACCCTGTATCAGATCCGCAACAAGCGCATGAACTGGCGCACGCTGCTGACGCTGCTGTCGGTACGTAACGGCAAGCGTCTGGCTGACGGGCTTCGGGGGAAATAATGTTTCTGGAAGATTGCCGCGCTAACAGCTGGAGCCTGCGCCCGTGCTGCATGGTTCTGGCCTACCGTATTGCGCACTTTTGCTCCGTGTGGCGCAAAAAAAATGTACTGAACAATATCTGGGCCGCACCGGTGCTGGTGCTGTATCGCATCATCACCGAATGCTTTTTTGGCTATGAAATTCAGGCCGCTGCCACCATTGGCCGCCGCTTTACCATTCATCACGGCTATGCAGTGGTCATCAACAAGTTCGTCGTCGCGGGTGATGATTTCACCATTCGCCACGGGGTGACAATCGGCAACCGTGGGCCAGACAGCCTGGCCTGTCCGGTAATTGGCAATAACGTCGAGCTGGGCGCCAACGTGGTGATGATCGGGGAGATTACCGTGGGCAATAACGTGACGATTGGCGCAGGCAGCGTGGTGCTGGACAGCATTCCGGACAACGCGCTGGTGGTGGGCGAGAAAGCCCGCGTGAAGGTGATTAAATGAACATTCTGCAATTTAACGTGCGCCTCGCAGAGGGCGGGGCGGCAGGCGTGGCGCTGGATCTGCACCAGCGTGCGCTGCAAAAAGGACTCCAGTCGCGCTTTGTTTACGGTTACGGCAAGGGCGGCAAGAAAAGCGTCAGCCATGATAACTATCCGCAGGTGCTGAAACAGACGCCACGTCTGACCTCCATTGCCAATATTGCGCTGTTCCGCCTGTTTAACCGCGATCTGTTCGGCAACCTGAATAATCTCTACCGCACCGTCACCCGCACCAGCGGGCCGGTTGTGCTGCACTTTCACGTGCTGCACAGCTACTGGCTGAATCTGGACGAGGTGGTGGCGTTTTGTGGCAAGGTGAAGGCGCACAAGCCGGACACCCGATTCGTCTGGACGCTGCACGACCACTGGAGCGTGACCGGACGTTGCGCTTTTACCGACGGCTGCGAGGGCTGGAAAGATAATTGCCAGAAATGCCCGACATTAAGCAACTACCCGCCGGTGAAGATCGATCGTGCGCATCAGCTGGTTGAGGGTAAGCGTCAGCTGTTCCGCGACATGCTCTCGCTCGGCTGCACCTTTATCTCCCCAAGCCAGCACGTGGCGGATGCTTTTAATAGCCTGTACGGAGCAGGGCGCTGCCAGATCATTAACAACGGTATTGATGTGGCGACGGAAGCGATCCTGGCCGAACTGACGCCCGTGGCCGTGACCGTCGGTAAGCCGAAAATTGCGGTCGTCGCCCATGACCTGCGCTACGACGGCAAAACCAATCAACAGCTGGTGCGCGACATGATGGCGCTCGGTGACAGGATTGAACTGCATACCTTCGGCAAATTCTCGCCATTCGAAGGCGCTAACGTGGTGAACCATGGGTTTGAAACCGACAAGCGCAAGCTGATGAGCGCGCTCAACGGTATGGACGCGCTGGTGTTCAGCTCCCGCGTGGACAACTACCCGCTGATCCTGTGCGAAGCGCTATCCATTGGCGTGCCGGTCATTGCCACCCACAGCGACGCGGCGCGTGAAGTGCTGGAGAAATCGGGCGGTAAAACCTTCGCTGAAAACGAGGTGCTGCCGCTGGTGCAGTTGCCGAAGGCCGATATCGCGCAGGCTGTTTTTGGCACGGACCTGGAATCGTTCCGCAACCGCAGCCGCAAGGCCTACAGTGGACAACAGATGCTGGAGGAGTATGTCTCGTTCTATCAGAATCTGTAGTTATCTGCTGCTGCCGCTGATCTACCTGCTGGTCAACGTCAAGATTGCCCAGCTCGGCGAAAGCTTCCCGATTACCATCGTCACCTTCCTGCCGGTTCTGCTGTTGCTGTACGTTGACAAGCTTAACCTCAAAAAGCTGATGATTGCGCTGGGCCTCGGGTTTGGTCTGACGGCATTTAACTACATCTTTGGTCAGTCGCTGGACGCCAGCAAATATGTCACCTCCACCATGCTGTTTGTTTATATCGTTATCATTATTGGCATGGTGTGGAGTATTCGCTTTAAAACTATTTCACCGCACAATTATAGGAAAATCCTTAGGTTCTTTTATATTGTCGTCGGGCTGATTGTTATGCTCGCGGCCATGGAGATGGCGCAAATTATTCTCACCGGCGGCAGTAGCCTGATGGAAATAATTTCGAAATATCTTATATACAGTAACAGCTATGTACTGAACTTCATTAAGTTTGGTGGCAAGCGTACAACGGCGCTCTATTTTGAACCGGCATTTTTCGCTCTGGCGTTAATCTCAATTTGGCTCAGCATCAAACAGTTCGGTATCAAAACCCCCAAGACCGATGCTATGATTCTTGCAGGAATCGTTCTGTCAGGGTCGTTCTCCGGGGTAATGACGTTTATTCTGTTTTACCTGCTGGAGTGGGCGTTCCAGTACCTGAACAAAGAGGCGATTAAGAAAAAACTGCCGCTGGCGATAATCTCTCTGACGGTATTTTTAGTGGGCGTAATATTTGCTTTTCCGTACATTTCTGAACGCCTGGGTGATTTGGGAACGGAAGGTTCGTCGTCCTATTATCGCATCATTGGTCCCCTGGTGATGGTGGGTTATTCCTTAACCCATATTGATGGCGTAGTAAGATTTGGCTCACTTTACGAATATGTTGCATCATTCGGAATCTTTAACGGTGCGGATGTCGGTAAAACCATAGACAATGGTCTGTATCTGTTAATTATTTATTTTTCCTGGTTCGCCGTACTGTTGACACTGTGGTATCTGTTTAAAGTTTTCAAAATGATGATTAACGCGTTTGGTGATAACCAGAACTTTCGCGTTCAGCTTTATCTGTTTACGCCGGTGTCGCTGTTTTTTACCGGGTCAATATTTAGCCCGGAATATGCGTTCTTAATTGTATGTCCGTTTATTTTGCGCAAAGCGCTAAATATTACGCGGGCATGACGAAATGAGGTGATTTATGTTTCTTAGCGTCATTACTGTCGCCTTTCGTAACTACGAAGGGGTGGTAAAAACCTGGCGCTCGCTGCGCAATCTGGCGCGCGATCCAAGCCTCACCTTTGAGTGGATCGTGGTTGATGGCGGCTCGAACGACGGCACGGCGGAGTTCCTGGAAAAACTCAACGGTGAGTTCAACTTACGTTACATCAGCGAGAAAGATAAAGGCATTTACGATGCCATGAATAAAGGTATCAACATGGCGCAGGGGCGTTACGCCATCTTCCTTAATTCCGGCGATGTGTTCCATGAAGATGTGGCCCTGTTTGCCCGCCAGCTGGCGCGCCAGAAAGAAGATGCCATGTTTATCGGTGATGCGCTTCTGGATTTCGGTGAGGGGAAAAAAGTGCTGCGCGGCGCGAAACCAGGCTGGTATATCTACCACAGCCTGCCTGCCAGCCATCAGGCTATTTTCTTCCCGATGAGCGGCCTGAAAAAACAACCTTACGATTTACGCTATAAAGTGTCATCAGATTATGCCCTGGCCGCCAGTCTGTACAAATCTGGCTACCCGTTCCGTCGAATTAAAGGACTGGTCTCTGAATTTTCCATGGGCGGCGTGTCAACCTCGAATAATCTGGAACTGTGCCAGGATGCCAAAAATGTGCAGCGTAAAATATTACGCGTGCCGGGGTTCTGGGCGGAATTATCTTATTTCTTACGTCTGAAAACGACGGGTAAAGCGAAAGCCTTATATAACAAAGCCTGAGATATAAGGAAACGTAATGCAGGAATTAAATGGATTCTCCGTGCCGAAAGGTTTTCGGGGTGGGAGCGGTATTAAAGTTCAATTGTGGTGGGCTGTACAGGCAACGTTATTTGCCTGGTCGCCGCAAATACTGTACCGCTGGCGCGCATTTTTACTGCGTCTGTTTGGCGCAAAAATAGGAAAAAACGTAGTCATTCGTCCTTCGGTGAAAATTACCTATCCCTGGAAATTAACGCTTGGGGATTACGCCTGGGTAGGGGATGACGCGGTGTTATATACCCTGGGCGAGATTACGATTGGCGCAAATTCGGTGGTCTCACAGAAATGTTATTTGTGCACCGGCAGCCACGATTTTATGAGTCAGCATTTTGATATTACCGCTTCGCCAATTGTGATCGGCGAAAAATGCTGGCTGGCAACGGATGTCTTTGTTGCACCCGGTGTTTCTGTTGGCGATGGCACGGTAGTCGGTGCCCGCAGCAGCGTTTTTAAATCGCTACCGGCAAATACGGTTTGCCGTGGCAACCCCGCAGTGGTGATACGCGAACGCGTTGAAACTGAAAAACTTTGATAAGTACAGAGGAATATAAACATGTCTAAAGTCGCTCTCATCACCGGCGTTACCGGACAAGATGGTTCTTACCTGGCAGAGTTGCTGCTGGAAAAAGGGTATGAAGTTCACGGTATTAAGCGTCGTGCCTCTTCATTCAACACCGAGCGTGTCGATCACATTTACCAGGATCCGCATGCGGCAAACCCGAAATTCCATCTGCATTACGGCGACCTGACCGATACCTCCAACCTGACCCGCATCCTGCAAGAAGTGCAGCCGGATGAAGTGTACAACCTGGGCGCGATGAGCCACGTTGCGGTTTCCTTCGAGTCCCCGGAGTACACCGCTGACGTGGATGCGATGGGTACGCTGCGTCTGCTGGAAGCGATTCGCTTCCTCGGTCTTGAGAAGAAAACCCGCTTCTACCAGGCATCTACCTCTGAGCTGTACGGTCTGGTGCAGGAAATTCCGCAGAAAGAGACCACGCCGTTCTACCCACGTTCTCCGTACGCTGTGGCGAAACTGTACGCTTACTGGATCACCGTGAACTACCGTGAATCCTACGGCATGTACGCCTGTAACGGCATTCTGTTCAACCACGAATCCCCGCGTCGCGGCGAAACCTTCGTAACCCGCAAAATCACCCGCGCGATCGCCAACATCGCTCAGGGCCTGGAGTCTTGCCTGCACCTCGGCAACATGGATTCCCTGCGTGACTGGGGCCATGCAAAAGACTACGTGAAAATGCAGTGGATGATGTTGCAGCAGGAGCAGCCAGAAGACTTCGTGATTGCGACCGGCGTGCAGTACTCCGTGCGTCAGTTCGTTGAGATGGCCGCGGCACAGCTGGGCATCAAACTGCGCTTCGAAGGCACCGGCGTGGAAGAGAAGGGTATCGTTGTTTCCGTGACCGGCCACGATGCACCGGGCGTGAAGCCAGGCGACGTGATTGTCCAGGTTGATCCGCGTTACTTCCGTCCTGCTGAAGTGGAAACCCTGCTGGGCGACCCAACCAAAGCGCACGAAAAACTGGGCTGGAAACCAGAAACCACCCTGCAAGAAATGGTATCCGAGATGGTGGCCAAAGATCTTGAAGCAGCGAAAAAACACTCCCTGCTTAAGTCTCATGGCTACGAGGTTGCCATCGCGCTGGAGTCCTGAGAATGACAAAACAACGTATTTTTGTCGCCGGTCATCGCGGAATGGTGGGTTCCGCGATTGTCCGCCAGCTTGAGCAGCGCGGCGACGTCGAGGTGATTGTTCGCACCCGTGACGAGCTGAACCTGCTGGACAGCAAAGCGGTGCAGGAGTTCTTCGCCAGCGAACGTATCGACCAGGTGTATCTGGCGGCGGCGAAGGTGGGCGGCATTGTCGCTAACAACACCTACCCGGCGGATTTCATCTACGAGAACATGATGATTGAGAGCAACATCATTCACGCGGCGCATCTGCACAACGTGAATAAGCTGCTGTTCCTCGGTTCATCCTGTATCTACCCGAAAATGGCGAAGCAGCCGATCGCCGAGAGCGAACTGTTGCAGGGCACGCTTGAAGCCACCAACGAGCCGTACGCGATTGCCAAAATTGCCGGGATCAAGCTGTGTGAATCCTACAACCGTCAGTATAACCGCGACTATCGCTCGGTGATGCCGACCAACCTGTACGGACCGCACGATAACTTCCACCCGAGCAATTCGCACGTGATCCCGGCGCTGCTGCGTCGTTTCCACGAGGCGACTGCCGAAAACGCCCCGGACGTGGTGGTGTGGGGCAGCGGGACGCCGATGCGCGAGTTCCTCCACGTGGATGACATGGCGGCTGCCAGCATTCACGTCATGGAGCTGGATCGCGAGGTGTGGCAGGAAAACACCGAGCCGATGCTGTCGCACATTAACGTCGGGACCGGCGTGGACTGCACCATCCGCGAGCTGGCGCAGACCATCGCGCAGGTGGTGGGCTACAAAGGACGCGTGGTGTTTGACGCCACCAAACCGGACGGTACGCCGCGCAAGCTGCTGGACGTGACCCGTCTGCATCAGCTGGGCTGGTATCACGAGGTCTCACTGGAACAGGGGCTGGCCAGCACCTACCAGTGGTTCCTGGAAAACCAGCACCGCTTCCGGGGGTAATGATGTTTTTAAGTCAGGAAGATTTTGCCACGGTGGTGCGTTCCACTCCGCTCATCTCTATTGATTTGATTGTGGAGAACGAACGCGGCGAGTTCTTGCTGGGGAAACGAACCAATCGTCCTGCACAGGGCTTCTGGTTCGTGCCCGGCGGGCGCGTGCAGAAGGATGAGACGCTGACCGATGCGTTTGAGCGTCTCACTCTGGCGGAACTGGGCCTGCAACTGCCGATGGCAGCGGGCCAGTTTTACGGGGTCTGGCAGCACTTCTATGACGATAACTTTTCAGGCACCGGGTTCACCACGCACTACATTGTGCTGGGGTTCCGCCTGAAGGTGAGTGAGGCAGACCTGCGTCTGCCTGATTCTCAGCATGACGATTACCGCTGGTTAACGCCAGAGGCGCTGCTGGCAAGCGACAACGTCCATGACAACAGTCGGGCGTACTTCCTCGCGGAACGTCAGGCCGAGGTGCCAGGCCTATGAAAATCCTCGTCTACGGAATTAACTACTCGCCAGAGCTTACCGGTATCGGGAAATACACCGGCGAGATGGTCGAGTGGATGGCGAGCCAGGGACATGACGTGCGGGTGATTACTGCCCCGCCGTATTACCCGGAGTGGAAGGTAGGCGAACGCTATTCCAGCTGGCGCTACCGCCGCGAAGAGGGTGCCGCGACCGTCTGGCGTTGCCCGCTCTACGTGCCGAAACAGCCCTCGACGCTGAAACGTTTAATTCATCTGGGCAGCTTTGCCCTGAGCAGTTTTTTCCCGCTGATGGCGCAGCGTCGCTGGAAGCCGGATCGCATCATCGGCGTGGTGCCGACGCTGTTCTGCACGCCAGGCATGCGCCTGCTGGGAAAACTCTCCGGCGCGCGCACCCTGCTGCATATTCAGGATTATGAAGTGGACGCCATGCTCGGGCTGGGGATGGCCGGGAAAGGCAAGGGCGGCAAGGTGGCGAAGCTCGCCAGCGCCTTTGAGCGCAGCGGCCTGCACAACGTGGATTACGTCTCAACCATCTCACGCTCAATGATGAACAAGGCGCAGGAGAAGGGCGTCCCGGCGGAAAAGGTGATCTTCTTTCCAAACTGGTCCGAAGTGGCGCGTTTCCGCGATGTGACAGAACACGATGCGCAGGCGTTACGCGCGCAGCTCGGGTTGCCTGCTGATCAAAAAATCATTCTTTACTCAGGCAACATCGGCGAAAAACAGGGGCTGGAGAGCGTGATTGACGCCGCGCTTCAGCTGAGCGAACACCCGTGGATGTTCGTGATTGTCGGGCAGGGCGGCGGTAAAGCGCGGCTGGAGAAAATGGCCAGCGAGCGCGGACTGACCAACATCCGCTTCTTCCCGCTTCAGTCGTATGACGCGCTGCCCGCGCTGCTGAAAATGGCGGATTGCCATCTGGTGGTGCAAAAACGCGGCGCGGCGGATGCGGTGCTGCCGTCCAAGCTGACCAATATTCTGGCGGTGGGCGGAAACGCGGTGATTACGGCAGAAGCCGCAACAGAATTAGGCCAGCTGTGTAACAGCTACCCGGGCATTGCCGTTTGCGTGGAGCCGGAATCGGTCCCGGCGCTGGTAACCGGCATTGAGCAGGCACTCGCCATGCCAAAAGAGAACACGGTGGCACGTGAATATGCCGAACGCACGCTCGAGAAAGAGAACGTGCTGAGCCAATTTATTGCAGATATACGGGGATAAATCATGAGTCAAACCACTTTGTATCCGGTCGTAATGGCGGGTGGATCCGGGAGCCGGTTGTGGCCACTGTCCCGCGTGCTTTATCCAAAACAGTTTCTGTGCCTGAAAGGCGACCTCACCATGCTGCAAACGACGGTTAACCGTCTGCACGGCGTGGAGTGTGAAAGCCCGGTGGTGATCTGTAACGAACAGCACCGCTTTATCGTGGCCGAGCAGCTGCGTCAGCTGAACAAGCTGACCGAAAATATCATTCTGGAGCCTGCCGGACGCAACACGGCGCCTGCGATCGCCCTGGCGGCGCTGGCGGCCAAACGCAGCAGCCCGGACTGCGATCCGCTGATGCTGGTGCTGGCGGCTGACCACGTCATCCAGCAGGAAGAGGCCTTCCGCGACGCGGTACGCGCGGCGATCCCTTACGCTGAGAACGGCAAGCTGGTGACCTTCGGCATCGTACCGGATCTGCCGGAAACCGGCTACGGCTACATTCGCCGCGGTAGCGTAACGCCTGGCGAAGGTGACAGCGTGGCCTTTGACGTGGCGCAGTTTGTCGAAAAACCGAATCTGGAAACCGCGCAGGCCTACGTGGCCAGCGGGGAATACTACTGGAACAGCGGTATGTTCCTGTTCCGCGCCGGTCGCTACCTGGAAGAGCTGGAAAAATATCGCCCGGATATCTTAAGCGCCTGCGAAAAAGCGATGGCGGTGGTGGATCCGGATCTCGATTTTATCCGCGTGGATGAAGAATCCTTCCTCGCCTGTCCTGAAGAGTCCATTGACTATGCGGTGATGGAGCGCACGGCAGATGCGGTCGTGGTGCCGATGGATGCAGGCTGGAGCGATGTTGGCTCCTGGTCGTCTCTGTGGGAGATCAGCGCGCATACCCCGGAGGGTAACGTCCATCACGGGGATGTGATCAGCCACAAAACGGAAAACAGCTATGTCTACGCCGAGTCTGGCCTCGTCACCACGGTCGGGGTGAAAGATCTGGTGGTCGTGCAGACCAAAGACGCGGTGTTGATTGCTGACCGTAACGCCGTGCAGGACGTTAAAAAAGTGGTGGAGCAGATCAAGGCTGACGGCCGTCACGAACACCATATCCATCGGGAAGTCTACCGTCCGTGGGGCAAATATGACTCCATCGACGCCGGCGAGCGTTACCAGGTGAAACGCATCACCGTGAAGCCGGGTGAAGGGCTGTCGGTGCAGATGCACCATCACCGCGCCGAACACTGGGTGGTGGTGGCAGGAACCGCCAAAGTGACCATCGACGGTGAAGTGAAGCTGCTCGGAGAAAACGAGTCCATTTATATTCCGCTGGGTGCCACGCACTGTCTGGAAAACCCGGGGAAAATTCCGCTCGACTTAATTGAGGTGCGTTCCGGCTCCTATCTTGAAGAGGACGACATCATCCGCTTCCAGGATCGCTACGGGCGCGTGTAGCCCTCCGCATCATGCCCGGTGGCGCTGCGCTTACCGGGCCTACGAATGACAAAAATAAATTTGGCCATTACATGGTCAGGGCCAACTGTTGCCTGAAAAAGGGGTCATCATGGAAAAATTAACCTGTTTTAAAGCCTACGATATTCGCGGCAAGCTGGGCGAAGAGCTGAACGAAGACATTGCGTGGCGCATCGGCCGCGCGTACGGCGAATACCTGAAACCACAAACTATCGTGCTGGGCGGCGACGTGCGTCTGACAAGCGAATCCCTGAAGCTGGCGCTGGCGAAAGGGCTACAGGACGCGGGCGTCGACGTGCTGGATATCGGCCTTTCCGGTACCGAAGAGATCTATTTTGCCACCTTCCACCTGGGCGTGGACGGCGGTATCGAAGTGACGGCCAGCCATAACCCGATGGACTACAACGGCATGAAGCTGGTGCGCAAGGGCGCGCGTCCGATCAGCGGCGACACCGGCCTGCGTGACGTGCAGCGTCTGGCCGAGGCCAACGACTTCCCGCCGGTTAACGAAGCCAGACGCGGCAGCTATAAGCAGATCAACCTGCAAAAAGAGTACATCGACCACCTGCTGGGCTACATCAACGTGGCAAACCTCAAACCGCTGAAGCTGGTGATTAACTCCGGTAACGGCGCGGCAGGCCCGGTTGTCGATGCACTTGAAGCCCGCTTTAAGGCGCTGAACGTGCCGGTGACCTTCGTCAAAGTACACAACACGCCTGACGGCAACTTCCCGAACGGTATTCCTAACCCGCTGCTGCCGGAGTGCCGCGACGACACCCGCAACGCGGTGATTGAGCACGGCGCCGATATGGGTATCGCCTTTGACGGCGATTTTGACCGCTGCTTCCTGTTCGACGAGAAAGGGCAGTTCATCGAGGGCTACTACATTGTCGGCCTGCTGGCGGAAGCGTTCCTCGAGAAAAACCCGGGGGCGAAGATCATTCACGATCCGCGTCTTTCCTGGAACACCGTCGACGTGGTGAAGGCCGCGGGCGGCGAGCCGGTGATGTCCAAAACCGGTCACGCGTTTATCAAAGAGCGCATGCGCGAGGAAGACGCCATCTACGGCGGCGAGATGAGCGCTCACCACTATTTCCGTGATTTTGCCTACTGCGACAGCGGGATGATCCCGTGGCTGCTGGTGACCGAGCTGCTGTGCCTGAAAGGGCAGAGCCTGGGTGAGCTGGTGCGCGACCGCATGGCGGCGTTCCCGGCCAGCGGGGAGATCAACAGCAAACTGGCACAGCCCGCGGAGGCCATCGCCCGTGTTGAACATCACTTCGCCATTCATGCGCTGGAGATTGACCGTACGGACGGTATCAGCATGGCGTTCCCGCAGTGGCGCTTCAACCTGCGCTCCTCCAACACCGAGCCGGTGGTGCGCCTGAACGTGGAGTCCCGGGCCGATACCGCGCTGATGGAAGCGCGAACGAAGGACATTCTGGCGCTGTTGAATCAGTAATACGAAAACCTGAAAACCGCCCCTCATCCCGGCCCTCTCCCCAGAGGGGAGAGGGTGAAAAATGCTCCGAGCCGTGTCCTCGACCAGAGGGGAGAGGGTGAAAGACCGCACCGGACAGTCCCCTCTCCCCTCCGGGGAGAGGGTTAGGGTGAGGGGTAAGGTTTTGGTTGAATAAAGGAACAACGATGACAAATCTAAAAAAGCGCGAACGAGCGAGAACGAATGCATCGTTAATCTCTATGGTGCAGCGTTTTTCTGATATCACCATCATGGTCGGCGGACTGTGGGCGGTGTGTTGGGTCAGCGGGCAGTCGTTCTTATACATGCACTTGCTGATGGCGTTGATTGCGCTGGTGGTGTTTCAGATGATCGGCGGCATGACCGATTTCTATCGTTCATGGCGCGGCGTCAAAATGACCACCGAACTGATGCTGCTGCTCCAGAACTGGACCTTAAGCCTGGTTTTCAGCGCAGGGCTGGTGGCGTTCAGCCATGATTTTGATAACCGTCTTGTGACCTATCTCTGCTGGTATCTGTTAACCAGCATTGGCATGGTGGTCTGCCGTTCGCTGATCCGCTTCGGCGCGGGCTGGTTGCGCAACCGCGGATATAACCGTCGCTTCGTTGCCGTGGCGGGCGATCTGCCGGTCGGACAGGTATTGCTCGACAGCTTCCGCAAAGAGCCGTGGTTAGGTTTTGAAGTGGTCGGGATTTATCACGACGCGAAGCCCGGCGGCGTGCCGTCCGACTGGGCAGGTAACTACGAACAGCTTATTGACGACGCGAAAGCAGGGAAGATCCACAACGTCTATATCGCCATGCAGATGAAAGATGAGTCCCGCATCAAGAAACTGATGCGCGAGCTGGCGGATACCACCTGCTCGGTGATCCTCATCCCGGATGTCTTTACCTTCAACATCCTCCATTCCCGCATTGAAGAAGTGAACGGCGTACCGGTTGTTCCGCTGTACGACACGCCGCTGTCGGGGATTAACCGCGTGCTGAAGCGCGTGGAAGATATCGTGCTTTCATCCCTGATCCTGCTGCTCATCTCCCCGGTGCTGTGCTGCATTGCACTGGCGGTGAAGCTCAGCTCTCCGGGGCCGATCATCTTCCGTCAGACCCGCTACGGCATGGACGGTAAGCCGATCATGGTGTGGAAATTCCGCTCCATGAAGGTGATGGAGAACGACAAGGTAGTGACCCAGGCGACGCAGAACGATCCGCGCGTGACCCGTGTGGGCAACTTCCTGCGCCGTACCTCGCTCGATGAGCTGCCGCAGTTCATCAACGTGTTTACCGGCGGGATGTCCATCGTCGGGCCACGTCCTCACGCCGTTGCTCATAACGAGCAGTACCGTACCCTGATTGAAGGCTACATGCTGCGCCACAAGGTGAAGCCGGGCATCACCGGCTGGGCGCAGATCAACGGCTGGCGCGGCGAGACCGACACGCTGGAAAAAATGGAAAAACGTATCGAGTTCGATCTTGAGTACATCCGCGAGTGGAGCCTCTGGTTCGATATCAAGATTGTTTTTCTGACCATTTTCAAAGGTTTCGTGAACAAAGCGGCGTACTAAGATGAGCTTACGAGAAAAAACCATCAGCGGCGCGAAATGGTCAGCCATGGCGACCATCATCATCATTGGCCTCGGTCTGGTGCAGATGACGGTGCTGGCGCGCATTATCGATAATCACCAGTTTGGTCTGCTGACCGTCTCGCTGGTGATTATCGCCCTCGCCGATACGCTGTCGGACTTTGGTATCGCCAACTCTATTATCCAGCGCAAAGAGATCAGCCATCTGGAACTGACCACGCTCTACTGGCTGAACGTCGGGCTGGGCATCTTCGTCTTTGTGCTGGTGTTCCTGCTGAGCGATGCGATTGCCGGTGTGCTGCACAACCCGGACCTGGCGCCGCTGATGCGCACCCTGTCGTTCGCGTTCGTGGTGATCCCGCACGGGCAGCAGTTCCGCGCGCTGATGCAAAAAGAGCTGGAGTTCAACAAGATCGGCATGATTGAAACCAGCGCCGTGCTGGCGGGCTTTACCTTCACCGTGGTCAGCGCTCATTTCTGGCCGCTGGCGATGACCGCCATCCTCGGCTACCTCGTTAACTCTGCCGTGCGCACGCTGCTGTTCGGCTTCTTTGGCCGCAAGATTTATCGCCCGGGGCTGCATTTTTCGCTGGCGTCTGTTTCATCCAACCTGCGCTTCGGCGCGTGGCTGACCGCAGACAGCATTATCAACTATGTGAATACTAACCTCTCCACGCTGGTGCTGGCGCGCATTCTGGGCGCGAGCGTCGCGGGTGGCTATAACCTGGCGTATAACGTCGCGGTTGTCCCGCCGATGAAGCTCAACCCTATCATTACTCGCGTGCTGTTCCCGGCGTTCGCCAAAATTCAGGACGATACCGAGAAGCTGCGCGTGAACTTTTACAAGCTGCTCTCCGTGGTGGGGATCATAAACTTTCCGGTCCTGCTGGGGCTGATGGTGGTCGCCAGCAATTTCGTGCCGCTGGTGTTTGGCGAGAAATGGAACGGCATCATCCCGATCCTGCAACTGCTGTGCGTCGTGGGGCTGCTGCGCTCGGTGGGGAACCCGATTGGTTCTCTGCTGATGGCGAAGGCGCGCGTGGATATCAGCTTTAAGTTCAACGTATTTAAAACCTTCCTGTTTATTCCGGCAATTATTGTGGGCGGCCACACGGCGGGCGCCATTGGCGTGACGCTCGGCTTCCTGCTGGTGCAGATCGTCAATACCGTGCTGAGTTACTTCGTGATGATCAAACCGGTGCTGGGCTCCAGCTACCGTCAGTACATCCTCAGCCTGTGGCTGCCGTTTTATCTCTCATTACCGACGCTTGCGGTGAGCTACGGCCTGGGCGTGGTGCTCAACGGGCATCTGCCGCTGGCGGCGCTGCTTGCGGTGCAGGTCGCGGCCGGTGCGCTGGCGTTCGGCGTGATGATTGTGCTGTCACGCAACGCGCTGGTGGTGGAGATGAAGCGCCAGTTTTGCCGTAACGAAAAAATGAAAACGCTGCTTCGCGCAGGCTAATTTTACGAGGCCATTATGAAATTACTTATTCTTGGCAACCATACCTGCGGCAACCGTGGCGACAGCGCCATCCTGCGCGGTTTACTGGATGCAATTAACACCCTTAAGCCTGAGACTGAAGTGGATGTGATGAGCCGTTATCCGGTCAGCTCATCCTGGTTACTCAACCGCCCGGTGATGGGCGACCCGCTCTACAGCCAGATGAAACAGCACAACAACGCTGCGGGCGTGATGGGGCGCGTGAAGAAAGTGCTGCGTCGCCGCTACCAGCATCAGGTGTTGCTTTCTCGCGTGACCGACACCGGCAAGCTGCGCAATATTGCCATCGCGCAGGGTTTTACCGATTTTGTCCGCCTGCTGTCCGGCTATGACGCCATTATTCAGGTCGGTGGATCGTTCTTCGTCGATCTCTACGGCGTGCCGCAGTTTGAGCATGCACTTTGTACGTTTATGGCGAAAAAGCCGCTGTTCATGATTGGCCACAGCGTCGGGCCATTCCAGGATCCACAGTTCAACCAGCTGGCAAACTATGTCTTCGGCCACTGCGACGCGCTGATCCTGCGTGAATCGGTCAGCCTCGACATGATGAAGCGCAGTGAAATCGACACCACCAAAGTGGAGCACGGTGTGGACACCGCCTGGCTGGTGGATCATCAGGATGACAGTTTCCAGGCCAGCTATGCTGTACAGCACTGGCTGGACGTGGCGGCAAAGCAGAAAACCGTCGCCATTACCCTGCGTGAACTTGCGCCGTTCGATAAACGCCTCGGCACGACCCAGGCGGCCTACGAGAAAGCCTTTGCCGACGTGGTGAACCGCGTGCTGGACAGCGGTTACCAGGTGCTGGCGCTCTCTACCTGTACCGGTATCGACAGCTACAACAAAGATGACCGCATGGTGGCGCTGAACCTGCGCAACCTGGTGAACGATCCGTCCCGTTATCACGTGGTGATGGACGAACTCAACGATCTGGAGATGGGCAAGCTGCTCTCCGCCTGCGACCTGACCGTCGGCACGCGTCTGCACTCGGCGATCATTTCAATGAACTTCGGCACGCCAGCCATCGCCATTAACTATGAGCACAAGTCAGCGGGCATTATGCAGCAGCTCGGCATGCCGGAAATGGCCGTCGATATTCGTCATCTGCTGGACGGATCGCTCGGTGCGATGGTGGGCGACACGCTCGGCCAGTTGCCTGCGATCAACGAGCGTCTGGCGGTGGCGGTCAAAGCCGAACGCGAAAAAGGCATTGGGATGGTGAAATCCGTACTCGACCGCGTCCGGGAGGGGAAATGAAGGTTGGTTTCTTCTTACTGAAATTTCCGCTGTCGTCTGAAACTTTTGTGCTGAACCAAATCACCGCGTTTATCGATATGGGGTATGACGTGGAGATTATCGCCCTGCAAAAGGGCGATACGCAGAACACCCATGCGGCGTATACCCAGTATGGGCTGGAGGCGAAAACCCGCTGGTTACAGGATGAACCGAGCGGACGGATGAACAAACTGCGCCATCGCGCCAGCCAGACGCTGCGCGGTCTTCATCGCGCCTCGACGTGGCGGGCGCTGAATATGTCGCGCTATGGGGCGGAGGCGCGCAACCTGATCCTCTCCGCCATTTGCGGGCAAACGGCTCAGCCCTACCGGGCCGATGTCTTTATCGCCCACTTTGGCCCGGCGGGCGTAACGGCGGCAAAACTGCGTGAGCTGGGGGTGATTGAGGGCAAAATCGCAACCATTTTCCACGGTATCGACATCTCCAGCCGGGAAGTGCTGAACCACTACACGCCGGAATATCAGCAGCTGTTTCGCCGCGGCGACATGATGCTGCCGATAAGCGACCTGTGGGCCGGACGCCTGAAAACCATGGGTTGCCCGAGCGAGAAAATCACCGTTTCACGCATGGGCGTGGACATGGAACGCTTCACCCAGCGACCGGTCAAGGTGCCGGGCAAGCCGCTGCAAATTATCTCTGTTGCCCGCCTGACCGAAAAGAAAGGGCTGCACGTGGCTATTGAAGCCTGTCGCCAGCTGAAGGCGCGCGGCGTGGACTTTCACTACCGCATCCTGGGTATCGGGCCGTGGGAGCGTCGGCTACGCACGCTGATTGAACAGTATCAGCTGGAAGACGTGGTTGAGATGCCGGGCTTCAAGCCGAGCCACGAAGTGAAGGCCATGCTCGACGACGCGGATGTGTTCCTGCTGCCTTCAGTGACCGGCGCCGATGGCGATATGGAAGGCATTCCCGTGGCGCTGATGGAGGCGATGGCGGTTGGCATTCCGGTGGTTTCGACCCTGCACAGCGGGATCCCGGAGCTGATCACCTCTGAACACTCCGGCTGGCTGGTCCCTGAAAACAATGCGCTGGCGCTGGCGGACCGTCTGGCCGCGTTCAGTGATATCGATCAGCAGACGCTGATCCCTGTGCTGCAAAATGCGCGGCAAAAAGTTGAAGCAGAATTCAATCAGCAGGTGATTAATCGCCAGTTAGCGAGCCTGCTGCAAACGCTGTAACGCTGAGGTTGTATGCTGAAAAAGATTACCCGACGCCGATTTGTCTCTTCTTTATCCGCCCTGGCTGCCATGCCGCTGTTGTCGCCCCGCGCTGTGCGGGCGGCGACCGGGAAGACGGTTTCTGTCGATCGCTACAACAATCACGACTGGATCGCCGCCTTTAAGCAGGCGTTTACCGAGGGCGATACCGTTGTTGTTCCCGCCGGGTTAACCTGTGAAAACATCAATACCGGCATCTTTATTCCTGACGGGAAAACTCTGCTGATCCGCGGTGCGCTGAAGGGCAACGGCCGCGGGCGGTTTGTGCTTCAGGAAGGCTGCAAGGTCATTGGGGAAGGAGAGGGACGCACACATAACATCACGCTGGACGTGCGTGGCTCCGACTGCGTCATTAAGGGGCTGGCAATGAGCGGCTTCGGCCCCGTCACCCAGATCTACATCGGCGGCAAGAAGCCGAGGGTGATGCGCAATCTGCTCATTGATAATATTAATGTGTCACAGGCGAACTACGCCATTCTGCGACAGGGTTTCCATAATCAGGTGGACGGTGCGCGCATTACCAACAGTAAATTCAGTCATTTGCAGGGTGATGCGATTGAGTGGAACGTAGCGATTAACGACCGCAATATCTTGATCTCTGACCATGTTATCGACAACATCAACTGCACAAACGGCAAGATCAACTGGGGCATAGGCATTGGGCTGGCTGGCAGTACCTACGACAATGACTATCCGGAACAGCAGACCGTTAAAAACTTCGTGGTGGCAAATATCACCGGCAGCAACTGTCGGCAGTTGGTCCATGTCGAAAACGGTAAACACTTTGTGATCCGGAATATCAAGGCCAGCAATATTACTCCTGACTTCAGTAAAAAAGCCGGAATTGATAACGCGACGGTAGCTATTTATGGCTGTGATAATTTCGTTATTGATAATGTCGATATGGTGAACAGCGCCGGAATGCTAATCGGCTATGGCGTGATTAAGGGCGATTATCTCTCAATACCGCAGAACTTCAAACTTAACGATATTCGCCTTGATAACCGAGCGCTTGCGTATAAGCTGCGCGGGATCCAGATTTCCTCCGGCAATGCCACGTCGTTTGTTGCCATCACCAACGTCAACATGCAGCGCGCAACGCTTGAGCTGCACAACAAGCCACAGCACCTTTTCTTGCGTAATATCAACGTGATGCAGGAGGCAGCGACGGGGCCTGCACTTAAGATGAACTTCGATTTGCGCAAAGACGTGCGCGGGAAGTTTATGGCTAAAAACGAGACGCTGTTGTCACTGGCGAACATTCATGCAGTAAATGAAAAGGGTCAGAGTTCGGTCGATATTGATCGGGTCGATCAACACGTGGTGAATACGGAACGGTTGAATTTTGCGCTGCCACACAGGTAATCATGCAGACTATTTTGCGACTATTCCTGGAACAGAATCGCGATCTATTCAGATTACAACTACTGTAATTTGTGGTGGGGTGACTTAGGATTACTTCATATTTACGGCAAAACATGCTGGCGAAAACAGGTTAAAAAGCTATAATTCGTCAACCATTTTAAGGTGGAAGAAATAATGATTAATTTGAAAGCAGTCATACCGGTAGCGGGTTTGGGCATGCACATGTTGCCCGCCACAAAGGCCATTCCTAAAGAGATGCTGCCGATCGTTGACAAGCCGATGATTCAGTACATCGTCGACGAGATTGTTGCTGCGGGGATCAAAGAAATCGTTCTGGTGACGCACTCTTCGAAGAATGCCGTTGAGAACCACTTCGACACCTCTTATGAACTCGAAGCGCTGCTTGAGCAGCGCGTTAAGCGTCAGCTTCTGGCAGAAGTGCAGTCTATTTGTCCTCCTGGCGTGACCATCATGAACGTGCGTCAGGCACAGCCACTGGGTCTGGGCCACTCTATCCTGTGCGCCCGCCCGGTGGTAGGGGATAACCCGTTCATCGTCGTTCTGCCGGATATCATTATTGATACCGCTTCCGCCGATCCTCTGCGTTACAACCTGGCGGCAATGGTCGCGCGCTTCAATGAGACGGGCCGCAGCCAGGTGCTGGCGAAACGTATGAAGGGCGATCTCTCTGAGTATTCTGTTATTCAGACTAAAGAGCCACTGGAGACGGAAGGGCAGGTGAGCCGTATCGTTGAGTTTATCGAAAAACCCGATCAGCCGCAGACCCTGGACTCCGATCTGATGGCGGTAGGCCGTTATGTCCTGAATGCGGATATCTGGGCTGAACTGGAAAAAACCGAGCCGGGCGCCTGGGATCGTATCCAGCTGACCGATGCGATTGCTGAGCTGGGGAAAAAGCAGTCGGTTGATGCGATGCTGATGACCGGTGACAGCTACGATTGCGGTAAGAAAATGGGGTATATGCAGGCATTTGTGAACTATGGCCTGCGTAACCTGAAGGAAGGGGCGAAGTTCAGAAGCCGGATTGAGAAGTTACTGGCTAACAGTTGATTTATCCCACAAATGAACAAACGGCAGATGTTGTTTGGTTATGTTTATCATAAACAAATTATCATTGCCGTTTTTTATTATTTTTTTAGGTAATATTGAATTACTATCAATTACATAAAGTTATCAAATCAAAATGAAGGCTGATTTGTACTTGTTTCTTAAAGCAATTAGTACGACAATTAACGCCAGTTTTTCCCCTTTATAGACTCCAAAGTAACTATCAATATTAGCTCAGTGCACTGGTAGCTGTTAAGCCAGGGGCGGTAGCATTTGTTTCGAAAAGGTAAATACTTGAAAGAAAAGCAACATGATCTTAAAGCCGGATTTAAGTGGAGTGCAATAGAACGCATCATTACACAATTTGCACAATTATTAGTCCTGCTAGTCTTGGCGAGAATATTAGGTCCTAAGGCTTATGGCTTAGTTGGTATGTTAACAATTTTTATAGCTGTTTCACAAACACTAGTTGACAGCGGTTTTTCGTCTGCCTTGATAAGGCGTAATAATAATACACAAAAGCAGTATTCAACTATTTTTTGGTTTAATTTCGGGACTGCACTTTTTTTATACTTTGTGATTTTCTTTTGTGCAAATGGAATTAGTCAATTTTTTAACGAACCGCAACTAGAAAACATAATAAAAGTTTTAGGTTTGGTTATCATCATCAATGCTCTATGCATAGTTCATAAAACAAAACTTACTATCATTTTAGATTTTAAAAGCCAATCACAAATATCATTTTTATCAGTGCTAATTAGTGGTGTAGGTAGTATTGTTATAGCTCTAAATGGAGGAGGGGTTTGGTCAATTGTATTCAATAATATAAGTTTTTCATTATTATCAACAATTATGTATTTTTATAAATGTAAGTGGGTTCCTGATCTAGTTTTTAATAGAAGATTTTTCTATGCTACTTCGAAATTTAGCAGTAATTTATTAGTAGCATCATTATTGAATACATTCTTCGATAATATATACCAGTTAGTTATTGGCAAATTTTACAACACGGCTCAAGTTGGTTTTTTTACGCAAGCTAAAAATTTAACGTTATTACCAACCAATACATATTCGGCAATAATACAACGGGTTACTTATCGCTATTTTAGCGAGATAAAAAATAATAGAATAAAGCTTAACGAACAGTACGAAGAAACAGTTAAATACGCAACTGTTATTTTTTTTCCAATGATATTTGGATTAGCCTTTTTTAGTGAAAATATAGTAAGTATTATATTAGGTAAAGAGTGGTTAACAACTTCCCGTTATATTTTTGTATTATGTTTCTGTTATTGTTTTTATCCTATTCATGCACTAAGTTTGAATGTTCTTAATGTATATGGAAGATCAGATCTTTTCCTAAGGCTAGAAGTATTTAAAAAAATACTTATTACCCTGTTAATGGTAGCTACTATTAAATTTGGTATAGAATGGATGTGCTGGGGGTTGGTTTTATACTCCGTTATCGCGACTTATATAAATTCAATTTATACAAATAAGTTTTTAGATACAACTTTCATAAAATTGCTGAGTATTATTAGCCCTGCGTTTATAATATCGCTGATTTCTTTTTTTGCATCACATCTAATAATTAATAATTTGTCAAATGAATATCTTAAATTAGGAGGTTTACTACTCGGTTGTTGCGTATATTTTTTGATTTATTATATGCATGATAAAAATACTGTAAAAACAATATATTTTTGGATGAAGCGTGATGGCAAATAGAACAATATCAGTTTCCGTTGTTATTCCAGTTTATAATTGTGAAACAACAATAAAAAAAACCATCGATTCTGTACTTGCGCAGGATAATTTAGATTTCGAGGTTATCATCGTCGATGATGGTTCTACAGATAGAAGCGCTGAAATCATAACTAAATATGAAGATGCGCGCATTCGTTATTTTTACCAAGAAAATAGTGGGATAAGTAGTGCTTTAAATTATGGCATTTCTCAATCTAATGCTGAATTTATTGCTAGAATCGATGGTGATGATGTAGCTTTACCAAACAGACTCAAAGTTCAATATGAAATCCTTAAAAGGAATATTCGAGTATGTCTAGTAGGAACAGCTGTTGATTATATTAATTCCCAGGGAGTCATTATTGGTAGGACTTTTCCTTACATATTTCCCTTTAGCGCATCGAATATATTATTACAGCAAAACTTATATGCCCATCCTTCGGTTATGTTTAGGAAAGATATTTTTCTGAAAGCTGGGGGGTACCCAAATGAATTGTCGGGAATATGTGAAGATTATTATCTCTGGACACGTATGATTAAGTTTGGAAAAATGATTAATTTATCTGAATCTCTAACACAATATCGAATTTCAGAAGGACAAATTACAGATTGGGTGCCTAGTAAAGAATATTACAGGCTTATCAGAAAAATAATATCATGTGATGTCATTGATTCTAGGTTAGTATCTAAGTTAAAAGAAACTAAAGAAAATGACAAACAAGCTAACCTTATAAATTCTAAAAGTATTAAATTTAAGCGGGAGCAAGTAATCAAAAATAATCTGTTCAACAGGATTTATTCCTACCTTATAAAATATAAAGTTTCAAAATGTAATGCAGCGAAGTACGTATGTATAGTAAAGAGTATGATAATTTATTTACGCCATACCCTGAATAAATAATAGGGAAAATTCGTGAACGCCAATTTATTTTTGACTCTTACGTTATTTATAATAAATCCTATGCTGGGTACAATATCTTCGATAATTATACTTGCAAGGATTGAATCTGTTAGTATTTTTTTAATCTCCCTAATGGGAGGAATTACAGCTTATAATCTTGTTCCTTATGAAACAATGGATTTAGCTACACATTATTACAAATTTGAAGCGTTGAAGGAAATTAGCTATTATTCTATCTTTAATGATGGGGTTAATGTTTTATTTTATTATTATATGAAGGTTTTAGGAGACCTCGGCTTCAACAAAGAATGGGTACCTTTTTTTAGCACGTTTTTCGGATACTTTTTTTTATTGACATCCTTGAAAAGAAATTTATCAGAATCTCTACATAATAGCACTAGAATATATTTGTATTTACTTTGGTTTTTGACTATATCCTTTTTATCTTTGAGTAATGGGATCAGAAGTGGGTTGTCAAGCGCATTATTTATTTACGCACTTCAATATGTCTATAATAAAAAAATGTTCAAAGCAATTGTGTGGGGAATAATTTCAACATTAGTACATAGTTTTGTATTTCCTTTATTTTTTATCATAATACTTATAAATTTATTTAATAAACTTTTCTCCAAGAGGACGCTAAAGTTATGCCTCATTGCCTGCATGGTTGTATCAGGGCTTGTCGGTGTTCTTACGATTCTTGAAAGTATAATATCATCACTATCATTCATTCCCTACATTGATCAAATATATAAAATTTATATTGTTGGAGATCGTTGGGGTAGTTCTGCTGAGTTCGATTTAAATACTAGGATTGCACAGTTCATCACTCAATTGCCATTCTTTTTTTCAGTTTTTGTTTTATTGATATCTAATCAAAAAAATATTCTTTTTATAACTGCAATTCTCATTTCATGTATATCAATTATCACATTTCAATTTTGGGTTATTAGTGAGCGTTACCAATATGTTACAATACTAACAACAACGTTTTATTTGCTTTCAAAGGAAAGTACGTTTTTATTACCGAAAAGATTGTTATTCTTAGTTCTATTTATGTTGCAAGTTATTGTTACGGCATGGGCATTTTATCGCTTTAGATATATGTTAATCCCTAGTTTAGCTTTTATTACCTACCCTTTTCTTTTCTGTTTTTATCGCACTTTGGATTTATCAAAATTAATAAAGGTTTAAGTTATGAAGCGCAAAGTACTTCACATTGTTGGGACGTTAGACGTAGGTGGTATAGAGAAATGGGTTTGCAATATGATCAATTATGAGTTAAATAATGAAGACGAAATCGATTTTTATATATATTCATTAGATGCTTCTCGTAATAAAATAGTCCCACAAATAAAATTACCAATAGGTAAAATATTCTTTACAAGCTCAAACTCTATTACAGGAAGAATTTCCAGTTTTATAAAAATAATCAGACGCATAGAGCCAGAGGTTATACACTTCCATCCAGGTTATTCCTCAGGTATTTATTTAGTGCTTGCTAAATTATTTTCCAAAAATCTAACAATAGTGCATTCACACTCAGATAGAAGAAAAATTGATTTCAAGATTAGTAAGTTGCGGAAATGCTATATAGAAATAATGAAGTTTTTTATTGGGAATTTCAGCGATTACAGAATTGCCGTATCAAAAGAAGCCGGAGATTCACTATTTGACGGGGATTACTTTATTCATCACTGTGGTGTACCAGAACCGAAAAAACTTATCCCTCAAGAAGAGCAAGATAAGCAAAACAGATCAAGTTATAAAATTTATCATATAGGGCGTGATTCAGAGGCTAAGAATTATCCGTTTATCTTGGCTCTGGCCGAAAGTTTGTTAGAAACTAATGATATTCAGTTCTATTGCTTAGGTGCCGGGTTAGAAAAAATACATAGCGAAGCCGTTCGGCGTAATATAAATAATATAAATTTCCCCGGATTTGTTGAAGATCCAAGTTACGAGATTTTACTAAATGCTGATTTATTTATATTGCCCTCTTTATGGGAAGGATTACCACTAAGTGTTGTTGAAGCTCAAAAATGTCGTATCCCATGTTTGGTATCAAAAGATGTAACAGAGGAATGTAACATCGGTTTAGCACATTTTATCAAACTTGATGTTCATGTTTGGAAAATGGCTATAATTAAATACAAAGAGTATAATGTTAACAATTACGAAATTGATAACATGAAATTCTCACTGGAAAATGACATGCGATATTTTAAAAAGTTATATGGGATAAAATATGTTAATTAAAGCTTTCCGTAAGTTTAGACAAATCTTAAATACAGCTATTTATAAATCTTTATACAAGAGATTGTATATTAATCCTTTAAAATCACATTTTTTTGGAGTAATAACGATTGAGAATGAAGGAGAAGTGATTGTAGAGGATCTTTTTCGTGCTCGCAGAGGTATGTGTATTAATTGTAAAGGTGGTAAGATAAAAATCGGAAAGTCAGTTTTTTTCAATAATAACGTTACAATTAATTGCCAGCAAAGTGTATCAATTGGGGATAACGTCTTAATAGGGGAGGATGTTAAAATTTATGATCATGATCATGACTATCGTAAAGGAAACATCGAAAAAAGAGACTCATTCATTTGTTCCCCTGTAAGTATTGGACATAATGTATGGATTGGTAGCAATGTGCTGATTCTTCGAGGTGTGACGATTGGGGATAATTGCATCGTTAGCGCTGGTTCAATTGTGACTAAAAGTATCCCAAGCGATAATATATTAATTCAAAAACAAATTTCCGAATATAAGCAAATAAAATTATTATGATCAAAGAAAAAAAAATACTCTTCATAGATAGTTATCATAATTCCCTTTATGGCGCGCAGAAAAGCATGCTCAATTTAGCGGCAAAGCTTAAAGAGCGCAATTTAGAAGTTGTTATTGCGTCAGTTGCGCAAGGCGACCTTCTTAAAGAGGCAGGTGATAAAGGGTTTAATATATTCTGCTTTAATTTAAACCACTATTTACTACGTTCTGTTTCGGTTAATAATACCATTTTAAAGAAATTATGGTATCTTTGTGTATTATTACTTACCTGTCTCTTATACACATCTCCGAGCCCACGAGACAGGCAGAAATCTCGTATGCCGTCTTCTGCTTGAAAAAAAAAAAAAAACAATAAGAAAAAAAAAAAAAAAAGTGTAGACGAGATACAAAAAAATAAAAAAAAATA
>OJJN01000087.1_pt1 | contig 26149 bp, 26 predicted proteins | sample 1596321 | NCBI WGS metagenome assembly OJJN01 (sample SAMEA4350123, study PRJEB24818) | metagenome | biome: human; feature: gut; material: faeces | place: Denmark | collected 2013-09 | reverse complement strand
TTGTGTATGTATAGATGTTTGCAATGCTCAGTATGGCATTTGGTGATTTGTTGTTATATCGATCGTTTTGTTGCGTGTGATGTTTTTTTTTTTTTTTTTTCAAGCAGAAGACGGCATACGAGATTTCTGCCTGTCTCGTGGGCTCGGAGATGTGTATAAGAGACAGAAGTAGCAGGCTTCTTCCAGGGAGTTACCCGCCGCCAGCGTCGCCGCCAGCACGCCGATCACCGTATCACCGGCACCGGTCACGTCATACACTTCCTGCGCCTGGGTTGGCATATGCAGCGGCGCCTTGCCCGGTTGCAGCAGCGTCATGCCCTGTTCGGAACGGGTCACCAGCAGCGCTGACAGCTCAAAATCAGCGATGATTTTCATGCCGCGCTCAACCAGCTCTTCTTCAGTTTTGCACTTGCCCGCCACCGCTTCGAACTCAGAGAGATTTGGCGTCAGCAGGGTTGCGCCGCGATAGCGCTCAAAATCGGTGCCTTTCGGGTCGATCAGTACCGGTACGCTGGCTTTACGCGCCAGCTGGATCATGGTCTGCACGCTCGCCAGCGCGCCTTTGGCATAATCAGACAGCACCAGCGCACCGATATTGCCCAGCGCCTGGCTAATGCGCTCGTGCAGCGGCTCAGGGTCGACGCCTTCGAACCCTTCTTCGAAATCGAGGCGGATCAGCTGCTGGTTACGCGACAGCACGCGCAGCTTGGTAATGGTTGGGTGTGTCGGGACAGAAACGAAGTCGCACTTCACGTTCACGTCCGCCAGCGACTGACTCAGGGCACGCGCCGCATCGTCAATGCCGGTCAGGCCGACCAGACGCGAATGTGCGCCCAGCGAGGCTATGTTCATCGCCACGTTTGCCGCGCCGCCTGGACGCTCTTCAATGGTGTCGACCTTAACTACCGGCACCGGCGCTTCCGGAGAGATACGGCTGGTCGGCCCATACCAGTAGCGATCCAGCATCACATCACCGACAACCATAACTCCAGCACGTTCAAACTCTGGCAGTGTTACTTTCATTCCTGACTCCAGAAAGATTCACAATTTGCGCGCGATAATATCACACTTGTTTTGTTACGCACGGTTCCACCAGCCACTTCTGCCAGCTTGTGGTTACCTGCGCGCGTTCATCGGTGAAACAGTCCAGCGCCACATGGCCCGGCTGTTCCTGCAACGCCAGATGGTGCAACTCATCACGCAGCGTGGTGTAGGCGCGGGTTAACGCCTGCGCCTCCTGCTCATCCATAATGTCGTTCTGCGCCAGCAGTTCCAGAATGCGCACATTATCCGACCAGCGGGTCAGCTTCGGCTTATCGTGCGCGTGCAGCAGCACCAGGTACTGAGTGATAAACTCGATATCAGTAATACCGCCTTCATCGGCTTTAATATCAAAGCGATCGCGATGCTTGTTGCCAAGGTGCGCGCGCATCTTCTCCCGCATTTCCCGCACTTCGGTTTGCAGCGTACTGCCCTCGCGCGGGGTCGTCATGACCGCCTTGCGAATCGCATCGAACTGCGTTTTGAGCTGCGGATCGCCGTACACCACGCGGGCGCGCACCAGCGCCTGATGCTCCCACGTCCAGGCTTCGTTCTTCTGATAGTCGGCAAAAGCCTCCGTCGAAGTGACCAGCATGCCTGCCGCGCCGGACGGACGCAGACGCGCATCCACTTCATACAGAATGCCGGATGAAGTGCGAGTACTGAACAGGTGCATAATGCGTTGGGCAAGGCGCAGGTAGAACTGCCGCCCGTCGATTTCACGCTCGCCGTCGGTCATCACGTCCGCCGGGCAGTCGTGGAGGAAAATCAGATCCAGATCGGAGCTGTAGCCCAGCTCCCAGCCGCCCAGCTTGCCGTAGCCGACCACCGCAAAACCGCGGCCTTCGCGGTCGGCAAGGTGCTTCGGCTGCCCGTAGCGGGCCACCATCTGCACCCACGCCTGATGGACAACCGCGTCGATGATCGCTTCCGCCAGCCAGGTTAAGTGATCGCTCACTTTCATCACCGGCAGCGTACCGGCGATATCTGCCGCCGCCACGCGCAGCATCTGCGCCTGCTTAAACTGACGCAGCGCCTCAAGCTGTTGCTCTTCGTCCTCTTCCGGCACGCGCAGCAGATACTGACGCAGCTCGTCACGGTAGGCGTCCGTCGCCGTCGGCTGATAGAGCGTATTCGGATCGAGCAGTTCGTCCAGCAGCAGCGGATAACGCGCCAGCTTGTTCGCCACCATTGGCGAGGCGGCGCAGAGGGAAATCAGGTGCTTCAGCGCGCCGGGAAACTCGCTCAGCAGTTCCAGGTAAGTGGTACGCGTGACGATCCCGCTCAGCAGCGGCATCATGCGCGACAGCGGCACCGGCGCGTCCTCGCGGGAACAGACATCACTCAGCAGATGCGGCATCAGTTGATCCAGCACCTGACGACCGCGCGGGCCAATGGCGCGTTTGTTCAGTTCGAGGCGGAAATCGGCAATCAACGCCACCACGCGATGACGTGCATCGTCGCTTAAGTGCGCCAGCACCGGCGTGGTGTCATCTTCCTGGAGCGCGTCCTGCCACAGTTCGCGCCAGTGCTCGGAGAGCGCATCGTCCTGCGATTCACTTTCGTCGTCGCCGATCAAATCGTTAAAGATGCGGCGCACGCCCGCCATATGGGCTTCCAGCCGTTCCGTCAACGCCGCCCAGTCGTCCACGCGCATCCCCCAGGCCAGACGCGCCCGGTTCAGCTCATCCCCCGGTAACGTCTGGGTCTGTTCATCGTTGATACTTTGCAGCAAATTTTCCAGACGGCGCAGGAAGAGATAAGACTCACGCAGCGTTTGCGCGTCGCCTTCCGGCAGTAAATGCAGCTGATCGATGGCGCTCAGCGTCGGCAACAGCGAGCGGGATTGCAGAGAGGGTTCACGCCCGCCGCGAATCAGCTGGAAGACCTGGACGATAAATTCGATCTCACGAATACCGCCCGCGCCGAGCTTGATGTTGTCCTTCAGACCACGGCGGCGTACTTCGCGGGCAATCATCCCTTTCATGTTACGCAGAGACTGGATCACGCTGAAGTCGATGTAGCGGCGGAACACGAACGGGCGCAGCATGGCGCGCAGCTCGTTGGCGTAGGCATCATCGCTGTCGCCCATGATCCGCGCTTTGACCATCGCATAACGCTCCCAGTCGCGGCCCTGCTCCTGGTAATAATCCTCCAGCGCCGCAAAGCTCAGCACCAGCGGACCGCTGTCGCCAAACGGACGCAGACGCATGTCCACGCGGTAAACAAAACCATCCTGCGTGGGCTGATCCAGCGCCTTAATCAGCCGCTGCCCCAGGCGAGTAAAGAACTGGGCGTTATCCAGCTCGCGACGACCGCCGCGCGTGGAGCCGTTCTCTGGCCAGGCAAAAATCAGGTCGATGTCTGAGGAGAAGTTCAGCTCGCAGCCGCCCAGCTTGCCCATCCCCAGAATCAACAGCGGTTGCGGAACCCCGTCTTCGCTGCACGGCGTGCCCCACTCTTTACAGCAGGCGGCGTAGAGCCAGTCCCGCGCGGCGACAATCAGCGTCTGCGCCAGCTCGCTCAGCTGCTGCAAGGTGCTCTCTTCGCTTACCAGCTCCAGCGCCTGCGCCCAGGCAATGCGTACCATCACCCGGCGGCGGAACTGACGCAGAACGCGCATCAGCGTCGGCTCATCCGCCACCGCCTCCAGCGCGGTGTGCAGCCAGCCAGCATAATGCCGCCACTCCTCAGCCTGCGGCGGCGCGCTTTCCAGCGCTGTCAGCCAGTCCGGGTGGGCACTGACGCTCTCCTGCACAAAATCACTGAAGATGAGCACGCTTTTCGCCTGCTCGCTTAACGATGACGCGGGTAACGACTCAGGCAGGCGTTCGCAAACGGTCTGCCAGTGCTGCTGTAACTGCGAAGAAAGCGGCATATCAGGGGTTCCTTGCCAGAATTAACGTTTTCCGCTGTGCAGCCAGTACGGATCCTGCGAAATGGCTTCGTTGCGGAAATGCTCGATCTCAATCTGCTGACGGGTCTCGATGGCATGCTGAAGCCCCTGCCAGTTCTCCAGCCAGGCCTGCGCCTTCACGCCCTCATACGCACCTGACAAAAGCAACATGCTGTCGATGTTACGCGCCAGACGGGGAAGCTGGTCGCCATACTGGTCGCCCAGCGGATGCGCGAAGGTGGTTCTCAGTTCGGCCGCGTGGCGGGAAAGATGGATATCCGCAAAGCGTTTGAAGTTTTCCGCGATTTTGGTCTGCCCTTTCGCATCAAGGAACGTGCGCCAGCCACGCGTCACCAGAAATTCGGTCAGCGCCAGTTTCGCGCTGGCATTTTGCGGGCTGTAGATCGCCGTTTGTGCCGACACGTCGGAAAGCATCAGCGTTTCGGTTTGAGTGAGCAGATCACGTAAGTGAGCGCTGGCTTTACGCGGTACGATACCGCCGAACAGCGCCAGGGTATGACGCACCAGCCCCATAGCGGCCAGCACCTGTTTTTTGGCATTTTTCACATTACGCGCCCACAGCTCCTCGTGGTATTGCCACTGTGAGAGCGCCAGTTCAAGCGCCGCTTCCATGCCCTGCTCCACGGAGGCTTTCGGCACAACGCGCAGAATCGGGGTTTCTCGCAGCACGCGCGGCGCATTTCCGGCGGCCAGGTGATAGCCGCGCGCCGCTTTACTCAGGCTGCCCTGACGCAGACCAGGCTGGTTCACCAGCTTGCGCGCCAGCTTCAGCACGTCGCTCGCCTCGCCTTCCAGCAGTTCAAGCTCCAGCTCGCAGATCGGCTCCTGCTCATCACCCGCCTTAATTTCACCGCGATCAAAGGCGATCTCAATGCGGCTCTTGCCTTCCGTCACCAGCCATTTCTCGCGCCAGAAATCGGTGCTGAACAGCGGTTGCGCCTCTGCCGACAGCGTTGCGGGCAGCGTCCCTTCCGGCCACACTTCCGCCGGAAAACGATCCAGCTCAAGTTCTGGCTTACTGATGTCGATATTGTATTCCGGACGCTGGTGCAAACCGCCCACCACGCGACCGGCGATTTTCATCGTCATCTCGTAGCGCCCGTTCGCACCACGGATACGCAGGCCCATATCGTGGTTGCGCAGCCAGTTGTCCGGCGTTTCGTAATAGATGTTGAGCAGCTGTACGGGTTCATGGTGCTCGCCGGACAGCGTATTCAGATGCTGGCGGAGCGCGTCAGCGCTGTCTTTTTCGACGATAAACTTTAATTCGATCTCTTGTGCCATAGCCTTGTACTTTTGCGTGCGTCACAGACGCGTCGATGAAGGCGAACTTCCTCGCCATTTGTTTGTCAGTACATAGTATTTTGCGCCAAATTGCCACGCAATGAGCAATTTGACGGGCGTAAAAGTTTAAAGCGGTGGAAATCATGACACAGATGATTCCGATTGATGATGAATCCTTTGCGTAGCGACACTGATGCCACTACTATCGTTCCACTTTTTATGAAAATAACGACTGATATGCTTAAATTACGCCTGATTGGACTTACTTTACTCGCTTTTAGCGCCGCAACCGCGGTCCACGCTGAAGAGAAACGTTACGTTTCTGATGAACTGAACACCTGGGTACGCAGCGGCCCTGGAGACAATTATCGCCTCGTGGGTACGGTAAATGCCGGCGAGGAAGTGACGCTACTGCAAACTAACGCAGACACCAATTACGGCCAGGTTCGTGACAGCTCTGGCCGCACCTCGTGGATCCCGCTGAAAGAGCTGAGCACTGTGCCAAGCCTGCGCACCCGCGTGCCGGATCTGGAAAATCAGGTGAAAACCCTGACCGATAAGCTGAACAACATCGACGGCACCTGGAACCAGCGCACCGCAGAGATGCAGCAAAAAGTGGCGCAAAGCGACAGCGTGATCGCCGGTCTGAAAGACGAAAACCAGAAGCTGAAAAACGAGCTGATTGTGGCGCAGAAGAAAGTGAACGCCGCTAATCTACAGCTGGATGACAAACAGCGCACCATCATCATGCAGTGGTTTATGTATGGCGGCGGCGTGCTGGGCGTAGGTCTGGTGCTGGGTCTGGTGCTTCCTCACCTTATCCCAAGCCGTAAACGTAAAGACCGCTGGATGAACTAACTCGTCTTCTCTGCCACACTTACGTATCATCTTGCGAAAAGAGAAAACGGGAGTGTTGGCGTGAAGAGTTATCTGGTCGGTGGTGCGGTACGTGATGCGTTATTAGGTCTGCCGGTCAAAGATAAAGACTGGGTCGTGGTCGGTGCCACGCCCGAAGCGATGATTGACGCGGGCTACCAGCAGGTAGGCCGCGATTTTCCTGTGTTCCTCCATCCGAAAAGCCGGGAAGAGTACGCCCTGGCACGCACCGAACGGAAATCCGGTTCCGGTTATACCGGCTTCACCTGCTATGCCGCGCCGGATGTGACGCTGGAGCAAGACTTATTGCGCCGCGATCTCACCATTAACGCCCTGGCGCAGGACGAAAACGGTCATATCATCGATGCTTACGGCGGCCAGAACGATCTGCGCGACCGTCTTTTACGCCATATTTCCCCCGCCTTTTCTGAAGATCCGCTTCGCGTGCTGCGCGTGGCGCGTTTTGCCGCCCGTTATGCCCATCTCAGCTTCCGTATCGCCGACGAGACAATGGCGCTGATGACGGCCATGACCGACGCGGGTGAGCTGGAACACCTGACGCCAGAACGCGTCTGGAAAGAGACTGAAAATGCCCTGACCACCCGCAATCCACAGGTCTTTTTCCAGGTCCTTCGCGACTGCGGGGCGCTGAAGGTGCTGTTCCCGGAAATAGACGCGCTGTTTGGCGTGCCCGCCCCAGCGAAATGGCACCCGGAAATTGATACCGGCGTTCACACTCTGATGACGCTGAGCATGGCCGCCATGCTCAGCCCTGAGGTGGACGTGCGCTTCTCCACCCTCTGCCATGACCTCGGCAAAGGGTTAACGCCTAAGGAACTGTGGCCACGCCACCACGGGCACGGTCCGGCCGGGGTGAAGCTGGTTGAAGGACTGTGCCAGCGCCTGCGCGTGCCGAATGACATTCGCGATCTGGCAAAGCTGGTCGCTGAATTTCACGACCTGATCCACACCTTCCCGATCCTGAAGCCCGCCACCATCGTGAAGCTGTTCGATAACATCGACGCCTGGCGCAAGCCGCAGCGGGTGGAGCAGATAGCGCTCACCAGCGAAGCCGACGTGCGCGGCCGCACCGGGTTTGAAGCGTCCGATTATCCGCAGGGTCGTTTGCTGCGTGAGGCGTGGGACGTCGCAAAAGCGGTGCCGACGAAAGATGTGGTAGAGGCTGGATTTAAAGGCCCGGCGATCCGCGAAGAGCTGACGAAACGGCGGATTGATGCGGTCGCGGTGTGGAAGGAAAAACGTTGCCCTCAGCCGAAAGAGTGAGGGCAACCCGTTATCAGAAGAAGACCACGTACACCGCAGCGGCAACGATAAAGCGGTAGATCGCGAACGGAATAAACGAGATACGCTTAATCAGTTGCAGGAAGGTTTTGATGGCAATCAGCGCCACAATAAAGGCGGTGATAAAGCCCACGGCGAACATCGGAATGTCGCCCACGGTCAGGAAGTCGATGCTTTTGTAGAGATCCAGCGCGGTGGCGCCCATCATCATCGGTACCGCCAGCAGGAACGAGAACTCAGACGCCGCGTAACGGCTCACGCCCATCAGCATCCCGCCGGAAATGGTGGCCCCTGAACGGGAGAAGCCCGGCCACAGCGCCAGACACTGGAAGCAGCCAATCATAAACGCCTGGCGATACGTCATATCGTCCAGGCCTTCCGCACGCGGGGTTTTTGGCTTCAGCACTTCTGCGGCAATCAGCAGGAAACCGCCGACGACCAGGGCGTACATCACGTTAATCGGGTTAAAGAGCGATTTAATGGTGTCGTGGAATACCAGCCCCAGCACCACCGCCGGGATCATCCCCAGCAGAATATGAATCAGCGTCAGGCGGCCCTTGCTTTCGCCTTCACGCTGCGGCAAACGCCCGAAGTGGATGCCGATCAGACCAAACAGACGACGCCAGAACATCACGACTACCGCCAGAATAGAGCCGAGCTGAATCACCACCTCAAACGTCTTTGCGGTATCGCCTTCAAAGCCAAGAAGATGGCCAACGATAATCATATGGCCCGTACTGGACACCGGCAAAAACTCCGTCAATCCTTCGACCACACCCAGTATTGCCGCCACCAGCAGCGAGTGCATATCGCTCATCTATAAACCCCTAAAAAAAGATATAAAAAACGGTGCCCACACGGACAACCGTGAAAGATACGGTTTTAAGACCGGTATAACCTAAAATGGTTTAGCTATTATGACGTTAAATCTTTCCTTTCAGATTTGTGCCACGCTCAATAATGACGCCCACGTTGGCGGCGCGCGCCACCGCGCCCGGCTTGCTTAGCTTGATGCGTACCCACGGAGAGTTAAACTTGTTCAGCAGCAGCTCCGCCACCTCTTCCGCCACGCGTTCCACCAGCGCAAAACGTTGCCCTTCCACATGGCCAATGACCGTTTCACTGATGTCGGCGTAGCTCAGACAGTCATTCACATCGTCGCTTTTCGCTGACTTGCGGTTATCCCAGCCCATTTCGATATCGAACACCAGTTTCTGCTCGATGGTCTGTTCCCAGTCGTAAACACCAATTGTGGTGATTACCGAAAGTTGCTCTATAAATACAATATCCATCACGACCTGCCTGCTTTTTGGCTAAACCGGATACCACTTCCGGCGAATTATGCGTATTATCCACAGATGCTGAGAATACAGATACATTTTCAAAACGGAACAGCGTTATGAGTGCAATCGCGCCTGGAATGATTATCCTCGCCTACCTTTGCGGCTCAATCTCCAGCGCCATTCTGGTCTGCCGCATCGCCGGGTTGCCTGACCCGCGTGAAAGTGGTTCCGGGAATCCGGGGGCGACCAATGTACTACGAATTGGCGGCAAGGGAGCAGCCGTAGCGGTTTTGATTTTTGATGTTCTGAAAGGAATGCTTCCCGTCTGGGGCGCGTATGCGCTCGGCGTTACACCCTTCTGGCTGGGGCTGATTGCCATCGCCGCCTGCGTCGGCCATATCTGGCCGGTTTTCTTTGGTTTTAAAGGTGGTAAAGGCGTTGCCACCGCATTTGGCGCGATTGCGCCGATCGGCTGGGACTTAACCGGCGTCATGGCCGGGACCTGGCTGCTGACCATCCTGCTAAGCGGTTATTCGTCGCTGGGCGCCATCGTCAGCGCGCTGATCGCCCCGTTCTATGTCTGGTGGTTCAAACCGCAGTTTACCTTCCCGGTGTCGATGCTCTCCTGTCTGATCCTGTTGCGCCATCACGACAACATTCAGCGCCTGTGGCGTCGTCAGGAAACCAAGATCTGGACGAAGCTCAAAAGAAAGAAAAAAGAGCCAGAATAAAGCGCGCGACGTCAGTAACAGCGCCCTTATCCATAAGCGAGTCATATGACAGCCTTCATTTCCGCCAGGGCATACTGAAAAGTATCCCTCTGGCGCGCGAATGGAAGCACCATGTTAGCAATTCAGGTCACTGATAATTCATACAAAGGCTGGCAGGCCTCGCTTGCTCTCCAGTTTTGTCATACTCCTGAGAAAACCCGCCTTCATGCCGCGCGTCACACCGGACCGCTCACCGTTCAGCGTCCGTTTTATCCTGAAGGGGAAACCTGCCACCTTTACCTGCTGCACCCGCCAGGCGGAATTGTGGGCGGCGATACGCTGGATATTTCCGTGCGGCTCGACGCCAAAAGCCACGCGCTTATCACCATGCCCGGCGCCAGCAAGTTCTATCGCAGCAGTGGCCCGCAGGCCCGTCTGAGCCAGCATTTTTACCTCGACGAAGATGCCACGCTGGAGTGGCTGCCGCAGGACACCATTCTCTTTCCTGGCGCGAATGCCGCGCTGCGTTCCGTTTTCCACCTCAAGGCCTCCAGCACGTTGCTGGCGTGGGAGCTGTACTGTCTGGGCCGTCCGGTGATAAACGAAACCTTCACCCACGGCACGCTGGAGAGCCGCCTGGAGGTGTGGGTGGATGACGAACCGCGCCTGATAGAGCGGCTGCATCTCAGCGATGGCGACCTTACGCCCGTCGCCGGGAAACCGTGGATCGGCACCCTGCTGTTCTATCCGGCTACCGATGTTCACCTCGAAGCGGTGCGCGCACTGCTCGCGCCGCTGGAACATTATGCCGGGGCAACACTCACCGATGACCTGCTGTCGGTACGTTTTCTCTCCCACGACAACCTGATTTGCCAGCGGGTGATGCGCGATATCTGGCAGTCGCTTCGCCCGCTTCTCACCACCAAAACCGCCTGTTCGCCGCGTATCTGGCAGACATAAGAGAAACGCTATGGAACTGACACCCAGAGAAAAAGACAAGCTGTTGCTGTTCACCGCCGCGCTGGTTGCTGAGCGCCGCCTGGCGCGCGGGGTAAAGCTCAATTACCCGGAATCGGTCGCGCTGATCAGCGCCTTTATTATGGAAGGCGCGCGCGATGGCGAAACCGTCGCCTCGCTGATGGAGGCGGGCCGCCACGTCCTGAGGCGCGACCAGGTGATGGAGGGCGTGCCGGAGATGATCCCGGATATACAGGTGGAGGCCACCTTCCCGGACGGATCCAAGCTCGTCACCGTCCATAACCCGATCGTGTGAGGAGCGCGTGATGATCCCAGGGGAATACCAGATCCAGCCCGGCACTATTGCGATCAACGTCGGGCGCGAAACCCGAAGCGTGATTGTTGAAAACCACGGCGACAGGCCGATCCAGGTCGGCTCGCACTACCACTTTTACGAGGTCAACCCGGCGCTGAAGTTTGACCGGGAAGGCACTAAAGGCTACCGGCTGAACATTCCGGCGGGCACCGCCGTACGCTTCGAGCCAGGCCAGAAGCGGGAAGTGACGCTGGTGCAGGTGACGGGCGCGCAGCGCATTTTCGGCTTTCGCGGCGAGGTAATGGGCGAGGTGAAACATGGCTGAAATTTCGCGCCAGGCGTATGCCGATATGTTCGGCCCCACCACTGGCGATAAGGTAAGGCTGGCGGACAGTGAACTGTGGATCGAAGTGGAAGACGATCTCACGATCTACGGCGAAGAGGTTAAATTCGGCGGTGGGAAGGTGATCCGCGACGGCATGGGCCAGGGGCAGATGACCGCCGAAGAGTGTGTGGATCTGGTGCTCACCAATGCGCTGATCGTCGATCACTGGGGGATCGTGAAGGCCGATATTGGCGTCAGGAACGGGCGGATCTTCGCCGTCGGCAAAGCCGGAAACCCGGACATCCAACCCGGCGTGACGATCCCGATTGGCGCGGCAACGGAAGTGATCGCCGCCGAAGGGAAGATCGTCACCGCTGGCGGGATCGACACCCACATCCACTGGATCTGTCCGCAACAGGCGGAAGAGGCGCTGGTGTCTGGCGTCACCACCATGATCGGCGGCGGCACCGGCCCCGCGGCAGGTACGAACGCCACCACCTGTACGCCGGGGCCGTGGTATATCGCCCGCATGTTGCAGGCCGCCGATACGCTGCCGGTGAATATTGGCCTGCTGGGCAAAGGGAACGGTTCAAACCCGGACGCCCTGCGCGAGCAGATCGCGGCAGGCGCTATCGGGCTTAAGATCCACGAGGACTGGGGCGCGACGCCCGCCGCGATCAACTGCTCGCTGGAGGTGGCCGAAGAGATGGACATTCAGGTGGCGCTGCACAGCGATACGCTGAACGAGTCCGGTTTTGTCGAAGATACGCTGGCGGCCATCGGCGGGCGCACCATCCACACCTTCCACACCGAAGGCGCGGGCGGCGGCCATGCGCCGGATATCATCACCGCCTGCGCGCACCCGAATATTCTGCCCTCCTCCACCAACCCGACGCTGCCTTACACGGTCAACACCATCGACGAGCATCTGGACATGCTGATGGTTTGCCATCATCTCGACCCGGATATCGCCGAGGACGTGGCGTTTGCCGAATCCCGCATTCGCCGGGAGACCATCGCCGCCGAAGACGTGCTGCATGATATCGGCGCGTTCTCGCTCACCTCGTCAGATTCACAGGCGATGGGCCGCGTGGGGGAAGTGATTATCCGCACCTGGCAGGTGGCGCACCGCATGAAGGTGCAGCGCGGCGCACTGCCGGAAGAGACGGGCGAAAATGATAACTTCCGCGTGAAGCGCTATGTCGCCAAATACACCATCAACCCGGCGCTGACCCACGGCATTGCCCATGAAGTGGGATCGATTGAGGCGGGCAAGCTGGCGGATCTGGTGGTCTGGTCCCCGGCGTTCTTTGGCGTTAAACCCGCCACCATCGTCAAAGGTGGGATGATCGCCTGCGCGCCGATGGGCGATATCAACGCCTCGATCCCCACGCCGCAGCCGGTGCATTACCGTCCGATGTTTGGTGCCCTTGGTGCCGCGCGCCACGCCACGCGGCTGACGTTTGTCTCGCAGGCGGCTCATGCCAGCGGCATTCCGCAGCAGCTCAACCTGCAAAGCGCCACCGCAGTGGTGAGAGGCTGCCGGACGGTGAAAAAGGCCGACATGATCCACAACGATTTACAGCCGAATATCACCGTTGACTCGCAAACCTATGAGGTGCGCGTCGACGGCGAACTGATCACCAGCGAACCGGCAGAGGTTCTGCCGATGGCGCAACGCTATTTTCTGTTTTGAGGAGTGATAATGATCTGTTTAACCCAACGCCTTGACCACGCGCACCCGATTACCGCCAGCGTCACGCTGCCGATTGACGTGCGGGTGAAAAGCCGCGCCCGCGTGGCGCTGAACGACGGTCGCGAAGCCGGGCTGATGCTGCCGCGCGGTTTGCTGCTGCGCGGCGGGGATCTGCTGACTACCGACGACGGCAGCGAAGTGATCGAAGTGATCGCCGCCCCGGAGTCGGTTTCCGTGGTGCGCTGCGCCGACCCGTTCCTGCTCGCCCGCGCCTGTTATCACCTGGGTAACCGTCACGTGCCGCTGCAAATCATGCCCGGCGAACTGCGCTACCACCACGACCACGTCCTCGACGACATGCTGCGTCAGTTCGGGCTGGAGGTGGCCTTCGCCAGCCTGCCGTTTGAACCGGAAGCGGGCGCTTACACCAGCGATGCCCACAGCCATAGCCACTCTCACGCTCATTCACATTAAGGACCCATCATGCGTAAGTATTTGCCCTTGTTACTGCTGGCTTTTTCCGTTCCGGCGCTTGCCCATCCGGGACACGGTACCGACAGCTTTCAGGCCGGGTTTCTCCACCCGCTGACCGGGCTTGATCACCTGCTGATGCTGACGGGCGCGGGCGTGCTCTCGGCGCTGAGCGGCCGCAAGCTGCTGCTGCCGTTAGCAACGCTCGGGATGATGCTTGCTGGCGCCATTGCGGGCAGCCTGCTCGGCGGCTTTAGCGGCATGGAGATGCTGATTATCGCCTCGCTGGCGGTCTGCGGCGTGATGATGTTTAAAACTGAAAACCGCCTGCTGCTGGCGGTGCCTGCCCTGGCGATGTTCCACGGCTGGGCGCACGGGGTGGAGATGTCCGGCCACAGCTTCTGGCTGTTCACCAGTGGGTTTATGCTCGCCAGCGCCACGGTGCTGTGCGCCAGCTTTGCCGCAGGGCGGCTGCTGCGCCGTCACGACGGCCTGCGTAAAACCTTCGGCGGCGGGCTGATTGCCTCCGCTCTGCTGGCGCTGATCGCCTGATGGAGCACGCCCGCCAGCGGCTGCGCCTGATGCAGCTCTCCAGCAGCAGCCTGCCGGTCGGGTCGTTTACCTGGTCGCAGGGGCTGGAGTGGGCCGTGGAAGCGGGCTGGATCACGGACGCCGACGCCTTCAAGCGCTGGCAGATCCAGCAGATGGAGCAGAGCTTTTTCTGCGTGGATCTGCCGCTGTTTATCCGGCTGTTCCGGGCCTGCGAGCAGCAGGATCTGGCGACGGCCAAACGCTGGACGGCGTACCTGCTCGCCTGCCGGGAAACGCGCGAGCTGCGCGAAGAGGAGCGCAACCGCGGGGCGGCCTTTACGCGACTGATTACGAGCTGGGAGCCTGACTGTCCGCCCGAATGGCTACCGCTGTTTATGCAAAGCCAGCTTAGCGGCATGGCGTGGCTCGGCGTGCGCTGGGGCATTAGCGCGCGCGAGCTGGCGCTGAGCCTCGGCTACAGCTGGATTGAGAGCGCGGTGATGGCGGGCGTCAAGCTGGTGCCGTTTGGGCAGCAGGCGGCACAACAGCTGATTATCGACCTGAGTGACCACTACGCCGCTGGTTTTGAACAGGCATTTTTACGTGGCGACGACGCGCTGGGGGCAGCGACGCCGCTCTCTGCCATCGCCTCCGCGCGCCACGAAACCCAATATTCACGATTATTCCGTTCCTGAGGAGTCAACATGGCTGATTACAAACATCCCCTGCGCGTGGGCGTGGGTGGCCCGGTAGGGTCGGGCAAAACCGCGCTGCTGGAAGCGCTCTGCAAGGCGATGCGCGACACCTACCATCTTGCGGTGGTGACCAACGATATCTACACCAAAGAAGATCAGCGCATCCTGACCGAGGCGGGTGCGCTGGAGCCGGAGCGCATCGTGGGCGTGGAGACGGGCGGCTGCCCGCATACCGCTATCCGGGAAGATGCTTCGATGAATCTGGCGGCGGTGGAAGCGTTAAGCGAGAAGTTCGGCAATCTGGATCTGATCTTCGTGGAAAGCGGCGGCGACAACCTGAGCGCGACTTTCAGCCCGGAGCTGGCGGACCTGACCATCTACGTGATCGACGTGGCCGAAGGGGAAAAAATCCCACGCAAGGGCGGACCGGGGATCACCAAATCCGACTTTCTGGTGATCAACAAAACCGATCTCGCGCCGTACGTGGGTGCGTCGCTGGAAGTGATGGAGCGCGATACCAACCGCATGCGCGGCGAACGTCCGTGGACGTTTACCAACCTGAAGGCGGGTGACGGTCTGGCAACGATTATTGCGTTTCTGGAAGAGAAAGGGATGCTGCGGATCTGAAAAAAGGCCTGGCATAGCGCCAGGCCGTGAGGGTTATTTACAGCTGTTATTGGCAGCACCCTGTTCGCGCCATGCGCCCCACTGGCCACCGGTGCCCGGCGTTTCCTGTCCCGGGTTGACATACCACTGGTTGAACCAAACTTTACCGTTGTAAGACACTTTGGTGCACTGGATTGGATAGGCAATTTTAGCTTTATAGGCGGGCGCCGCTGGATTTACCGGAGTGTCATCCGTCGCCGGGGTATCATCCGTCGTCGGCGTGTCATCCTTAGCCGGAGTGTCATCCGTTGCAGGCACCGCTGGCTTACTGACGTTAATGGTCATACTGTCCGTCGCAGTTCGCCCATCCGCGCCGGTCGTCGTCAGCGTAAAGGTTGCTTCCCCCTCGCTGTTGGCAGGAATGACGGCATAGGCATGTGCGCTGTCCACGCTTTTCACCAGCGTGCCGTTGAGTGTCGCCTCCAGGGAAAAGGTTTCCGCCCCTTTCGTCACGCTCCAGTTATACGATTTGGCATTCAGGCTCTTGCTACCGTCCAGCGGGTAGGTGCTCACGCCCGTGGTCGGTGAAACCATGGTGTGATCCGCGCCTGCAACCGCCGTTGGGGCTGGCGCGGCAGGCGTGCCACCGTCTTTTAGCGCTAAAATACGGGCGACAGCACGTTCCATATCAGGCTGAGTCCCCACTTTTGCCGAGTCTCCGTTCGCCAGTGGCGTACCGGTCTCCGCCAGGATCTGACGCATCTGACGCGGCGTCACGGTAATACCGTTGGCTTTGGCGATACCTGACAGGCTTGCTACCACACCCGCAATAATCGGGTTCGCGGAAGAGGTTCCCCCAAACGTCGAGGTATAAAAATCGTTAGCGCCCGCATTTTTATAAAGATCGCCATACCCTGTGGTCACCACATCCCAGCAGCCCCATGCAGCGCTGGTGACGCGCGAGCCATAGGTGCTGAACGACGCTTTTTTACCGTCTTTTGCACAAAACGCCCCGGCCAGGATAGCCCCGGAGTCCCGCACATTGACATCAAACGCCCCCCGGAACCCCGGGCTGTCCAGGTTGACATTCCCGTTACCTGCCGCCTCAATAACGTAAATGCCTTTATCCGTCAGCGCTTTAATCACATCGTAATAGGCAGGCTCAGACTCCATTGCGATCCAGCAATCCTTCGTACAACCTGCGGGATAACCGCCCGCTACGTGAATCCCGATCTGCACCACATCGCCAGCGTTTAGCTGCGGAATTAAATTATAGAGGTTATTATGCGCTGAGGCAGAATACCCCAGTCGGCTTTTCCAGCTGATCCCCCGAATACCGGTGCCAATATCTTTCGCCGCCATAATCCCGACTGAGGCGGTGTCATGATCCTGCTTATCAATATAAGTCGTCTTTCCTGAACTGAGGCTTATCGGCGGTAAGTTGATATGGTTGCTGTTCCAGGGATAAATCTCCGTTGAAATAATCGTCACCCCCTCACCCGCACTGCCTGCATAGTGATCGACGCTCTCGCGGTTAACGCCACCCATATAATAACCGGTGCGTTTAACATCCGGAGCTTTGAGATAATCCTGCTTATTGCGGAAATCCGGCGCTGCGGCAGCCGTTAAATTTCCATTCACCGAAGACTTCAACGACGACGCAAGAGCCGTGACATCCAACGATACCGGTTCGGCCTCCGGATAAACCAGCTCGACGTTCTGATTCTGCTCCAGCTCTGTAATAATATGGTTAATATATGTTTTATCCTGGCTTTTCTCTTTCGGTAACGCGATGCGCAGATAGCGGTCGAAGCCATAGCGCTTATTGAGTTCCGTCAACTCGGATGACTGGGCTGAACTACGCAGATTAGTCGGCCTGAACATATTTGTTGGTGTCAGGGAAGTGTCGCTCAGGGTAATTTTATTGTTAGTCGCTTTTAACAAACCTGTCGTCGGCTTTAGTTTGACTACAATTGCGTTGTAGGTAGCATTATCCTGTGCCAACTCGTTTTGCACAGAATATTCAGCCGCAGCAGAAAATGAAATTGCCGCACAAATAAAAAGAGACAGGGCACTTTTCTTCATGATACTCACGGTTCCTTTGTGAATTGAAATTTCTCCTTTTTCACTCTCTCTGATATATGCACCGTGAAGAATAAGAGCAGCCTGTTCTGTGGGACAGACATTTCTCTCATTAGATAAGAAAATTCTACATCATGATATTTTATATTTCGCAATGCGAGGATACACTCAGATACAAAAAACGTAAACATTAATCATAATGAAATAATCAACATGCGCCGCCGTTAAAAATATTCTCATCGCTGCTGCGATTTTAACGCGACCTGGATTTTAATAACGATATATCTTGCGAGGTGTTCCAACCGCCGTTGGCCCCGCCATTATCATGAAAGGGTAAATACAACGCAGCATTATGGACATTAAAATCGTTATCGCTGAAGAATCCTCGTTGATTCGTCGCGGCTTATCCTCAATGATGCCAGCGCTCTCGTTACCCGCCTCCGGCATGAATCAGAGGTGTGTGCTAACCGGAGAGGCTGCCTCTTCCGCTGAACTTCTTTCGCTTCTGGGCCAGCATCACCCCGATATCGTTATCCTGGGCTATTCACTGACAACCAGCCTGAGCCGTCCTCCGCTTGCGGGTATGGACGGTCTGAAGCTATTGAGATGGCTCAATCAGACCTATCCTGCGATCAACGTTATCCTGATCTCCCCCTATGCCAACGCCATGCTTATTCGTCAGGCGCTAAAGGAAGGCGTGAAATCGTATTTGTCGCGTGATATCAACGAGAAAACCTTAAACCAGGCGATTGCAACGGTCCTGAAAGGGGAGATCTATATCGAAAGCCAGCTGGTTAATATGCTTTTTCGTCATGAGATGACAGATATAGAAAAACTTTCGCCACGGGAAATTGATGTGCTGCGTCTGATTTGTAAGGGATTACATTTGAAGGATATTGCACAGCATATGCACCTGAGCATCAAAACGGTCAGTGCGCATAAGATCCGGGCGATGGAAAAGCTGGATGTGCAAAACGACTGCCAGCTTTACTCGTTGATCATCAAGAACCAGATGTTCGACATCAGGATGTAAACCTCCCCCGTCGCGACGACGGGAGAGTCGTTTATGCCTCCGGCAGTTCCGCCAGCGGCCAGCGTGGACGTACGGACACGCTCAGGTCAGCCGTTGCGCCAGCGTTCAGGCGTACCATCCCGGCATAGGCGATCATCGCCCCGTTATCGGTACAAAATTCCGGACGCGCGTAGAACACTTCCCCGCGGCGCTTTTGCATCATCTCCGCGAGTTTCGCGCGCAGCGTACGGTTGGCGCTGACGCCGCCCGCCATCACCAGGCGCTTAAAGCCGGTCTGATCCAGCGCGCGCTTGCACTTGATCATCAGCGTATCCACCACCGCGTCTTCAAACGCGCGGGCGATATCGGCACGCGTCTGCTCACTGTCATCGTTATTGCGGATGGTATTCGCCGCGAAGGTTTTCAGCCCGGAGAAGCTGAAATCCAGCCCCGGACGGTCAGTCATTGGGCGCGGGAAGACAAAGCGCCCTTCCGTACCCTGCGCGGCCATTTTCGACAGCATCGGGCCGCCCGGGTAATCCAGACCCAGCAGCTTGGCGGTTTTGTCGAAGGCTTCACCGGCGGCATCGTCGATCGACTCGCCCAGCAACTCGTACTTGCCAATGCCCGTGACGCTAATCAACTGCGTATGACCGCCGGAGACCAGCAGCGCCACAAACGGGAACGCAGGCGGATTGTCTTCCAGCATCGGCGCCAGAAGATGCCCTTCCATATGGTGAACCGGAATCGCCGGCACATCCCACGCGAAGGCCAGAGAACGGCCGACCGTTGCGCCGACCAGCAGCGCGCCGACCAGACCCGGACCTGCGGTATAGGCCACGGCGTCAATATCGGTTGAGCTTAACCCGGCCTCTTTCAGCGCCGCCTGAATCAGGGGAACCGTTTTGCGCACGTGGTCACGAGAGGCCAGTTCAGGCACGACGCCGCCGTAGTCAGCGTGCAATTTCACCTGACTATACAGTTGGTTGGCCAGAAGCCCTTTTTCGTCGTCGTAAATGGCGATGCCGGTTTCATCGCAGGATGTTTCAATACCCAGTACACGCATGACTTGTTTTACCTCGTTTCAATACCGCGCAGTGTAGAGCCTGGGCGGGTTGATGTAAAACTTTGTTCGCCCCAGGAGGAAGGCTCGTGTATACTCCTCACCCTTATTAAAGTCCCTTTCAAAATCGCATCGGTGCTTTACAAAGCAGCAGCATTTGCAGTAAAATTCCGCACCATTTTGAAATAAGCTGGCGTTGATGCCAGCGGCAAACCGAATTTATCAAAGGTGAGAGTTACATGCCGGTAATTAAAGTACGTGAAAACGAGCCGTTCGACGTAGCACTGCGTCGCTTCAAACGTTCATGCGAGAAAGCAGGTGTTCTGGCTGAAGTTCGTCGTCGTGAGTTTTATGAAAAACCAACGACCGAACGTAAGCGCGCTAAAGCTTCCGCTGTGAAACGTCACGCGAAGAAACTGGCTCGCGAAAACGCACGCCGTACTCGTCTGTACTAATCTGTTGAGGGCTACAGCCCTCAATTGACAGACAGAGTTGTAGTCGTAAGGCCGTGCTTCCGGAAGGAATGCGCGGCTTGTTTTCGTTTATAAGTCGCTTAAATTTTTGGGGCATATGGCCGGAAGAATCCCACGCGTTTTCATCAATGACCTGCTTGCCAGAACCGACATCGTCGATCTCATCGACGCGCGGGTGAAGCTAAAAAAGCAGGGCAAGAACTACCATGCGTGCTGTCCGTTCCATAACGAAAAAACCCCCTCTTTCACCGTAAACGGTGAAAAACAGTTCTACCATTGCTTCGGCTGTGGCGCACACGGTAATGCCGTCGATTTTTTGATGAACTACGACAAGCTCGAGTTCGTTGAAACCGTCGAAGAGCTGGCGGCGATGCATAACCTTGAAGTGCCGTATGAAGCGGGCAGTGGGCCAAGTCAGATCGAGCGCCATCAGCGGCAAACGCTGTATCAACTGATGGATGGCCTGAATTCGTTTTACCAACAGTCTCTTAAGCACTCTGCGGCTGAGCCTGCGCGTCAGTATCTGAACAAGCGCGGACTGAGCGACGATGTGATTGCGCGTTTCGCTATTGGTTACGCCCCGCCCGGCTGGGACAACGTATTAAAGCGTTTTGGCGGCAATAGCGAAGATCGTAAATCCCTCATCGACGCAGGCATGCTGGTCACCAACGACCAGGGACGAAGCTACGACCGCTTCCGTGAACGGGTGATGTTCCCGATCCGCGACAAGCGTGGCCGGGTAATAGGTTTTGGTGGTCGCGTGCTGGGTGATGCCCTGCCGAAATACCTTAACTCCCCGGAAACCGATATTTTCCATAAGGGCCGCCAGCTTTACGGTCTTTATGAGGCACAGCAGGATAATGCGGAACCTCCGCGTCTTCTGGTCGTCGAAGGCTATATGGACGTTGTTGCGCTGGCGCAGTACGACATTAACTATGCCGTTGCGTCGCTGGGAACGTCCACCACGGCGGATCATATCCAGCTGCTGTTCCGCGTGACGAACAACGTGATTTGCTGTTACGACGGTGACCGCGCAGGACGCGATGCCGCCTGGCGCGCGCTGGAAACCGCGCTGCCGTATATGACCGACGGGCGTCAGCTACGCTTTATGTTCCTGCCCGACGGTGAAGACCCGGATACGCTGGTGCGTAAAGAGGGTAAAGCGGCATTTGAAGCGCGGATGGAGCAGGCTCAGCCGCTCTCCACGTTTTTGTTTAACAGCCTGATGCCGCAGGTTGATTTGAGTACCCCTGACGGGCGCGCGCAGCTCAGCACGCTGGCGCTGCCGTTAATCAGCCAGGTGCCCGGTGAAACGCTGCGCATCTATCTGCGTCAGGAATTAGGCAACAAGCTCGGCATTCTGGATGACAGTCAGCTTGAACGTTTAATGCCTAAACACGCTGAAAACGGCACGGTACGCCCCGCGCCTCAGCTAAAACGCACAACCATGCGTATACTGATAGGGTTGCTGGTGCAAAACCCCGAACTTGCTCCGCAAGTGCCGTCGCTGGCGGGTTTGAACCACGAAAAATTGCCCGGGCTTGGCTTATTTTCAGAATTGGTCAACACTTGTTTGTCTCAGCCAGGTCTGACCACCGGACAACTTTTAGAGCATTATCGCGGCACAAAAGAGGCCGCTACCCTTGAAAAACTGTCGATGTGGGACGATATAGCAGATAAGGATATTGCAGAAAAAACGTTCACCGACTCACTCAACCATATGTTTGATTCGATGCTTGAGTTGCGCCAGGAAGAGTTGATAGCTCGCGAGCGCACACATGGCCTGAGCAGCGAAGAACGCCGGGAGCTCTGGATGATTAACCAGGAACTGGCGAAGAAATAAGTCAAAGACAACAGTATTTAACGGCTTAAGTGCCGAATATCGATCGGGAAGCCCCCGGCAGCCGCACTGAGAGGCAGCGGCAAAAATATAAGTACGCCCTCGCTTTAAAGGTTGGCAGCCCTATCGCCGACACCAATCAAACGAATTAAGTGTGGATACCGTCTTATGGAGCAAAACCCGCAGTCACAGCTGAAACTTCTTGTCCAACGCGGTAAGGAGCAAGGCTATCTGACCTATGCCGAGGTCAATGACCATCTGCCGGAAGATATCGTCGATTCAGATCAGATCGAAGACATCATCCAAATGATCAATGACATGGGCATTCAGGTGATGGAAGAAGCACCGGATGCCGATGATCTGTTGCTGGCTGAAACCTCCAACAACACTGACGAAGATGCGGAAGAAGCTGCTGCACAGGTACTGTCCAGCGTGGAATCTGAAATCGGGCGTACGACTGACCCGGTCCGCATGTACATGCGCGAAATGGGTACCGTTGAACTGTTGACCCGCGAAGGCGAAATTGACATCGCAAAACGCATCGAAGACGGGATCAACCAGGTTCAGTGCTCTGTTGCCGAATACCCGGAAGCGATTACCTATCTGCTGGAGCAGTACGATCGCGTTGAAGCGGAAGAAGCGCGTCTGTCCGATCTGATCACCGGCTTTGTCGACCCGAACGCTGAAGAAGACATGGCGCCAACCGCCACTCACGTCGGTTCTGAGCTGTCTCAGGAAGAGATGGATGATGACGAAGACGAAGATGAAGAAGAAGACGACGACAGCAGCGACGACGACAACAGCATCGACCCTGAACTGGCGCGTGAGAAGTTTGCCGAGCTGCGTACCCAGTACGAAGTAACGCGTGACACCATCAAAGCGAAAGGCCGCAGCCATGCCGCCGCTCAGGAAGAGATCCTGAAGCTGTCTGAAGTGTTCAAACAGTTCCGCCTGGTGCCAAAACAGTTCGATTACCTGGTGAACAGCATGCGCGTGATGATGGATCGCGTACGTACCCAGGAACGTATCATCATGAAGCTGTGCGTTGAACAGTGCAAAATGCCGAAGAAGAACTTCATCACCCTCTTCACCGGCAATGAAACCAGCGAAACCTGGTTCAACGCCGCTATCGCGATGAACAAGCCGTGGTCTGAAAAGCTGCACGACGTGAAAGAAGATGTGCAGCGCGGCCTGCAAAAACTGCATCAGATTGAAGAAGAGACCGGCCTGACCATTGAGCAGGTGAAAGACATCAACCGTCGTATGTCCATCGGTGAAGCGAAAGCCCGCCGTGCGAAGAAAGAGATGGTTGAAGCGAACTTACGTCTGGTTATCTCTATCGCCAAAAAATACACCAACCGTGGCCTGCAATTCCTGGATCTGATTCAGGAAGGCAACATCGGTCTGATGAAAGCGGTAGATAAGTTTGAATACCGTCGTGGTTACAAGTTCTCCACCTATGCTACCTGGTGGATCCGTCAGGCGATCACCCGCTCTATCGCAGACCAGGCGCGCACCATCCGTATTCCGGTGCATATGATTGAGACCATCAACAAACTCAACCGTATCTCTCGCCAGATGTTGCAGGAGATGGGTCGCGAGCCGACGCCGGAAGAGCTGGCTGAACGCATGCTGATGCCGGAAGACAAGATCCGTAAGGTGCTGAAAATCGCTAAAGAGCCAATCTCCATGGAAACACCAATCGGTGATGATGAAGATTCGCATCTGGGTGATTTCATCGAGGATACCACCCTCGAACTGCCGCTGGACTCTGCCACCACCGAGAGCCTGCGTGCCGCTACGCACGACGTTCTGGCTGGCCTGACCGCCCGTGAAGCCAAAGTACTGCGTATGCGTTTCGGTATCGACATGAACACCGACCATACGCTGGAAGAAGTGGGTAAACAGTTCGATGTTACCCGCGAACGTATCCGTCAGATCGAAGCGAAGGCGCTGCGTAAACTGCGCCATCCGAGCCGTTCTGAAGTGCTGCGTAGCTTCCTGGACGATTAATCGGTCCTGAAATGAAAAAGCTCCCTTCGGGGAGCTTTTTTTTCCTCTCCTTGTGGGCGAGGCTCAGGGTGAAGGCATCATGCCCCAGTGGCCCCTAAAGCCCCCTCACCATCAGCGCCTCATCCAGTTCCCGATACGCCTCCACCAGCTTATCCAGCGTCGCCCTGTTCAGCCCGCTCGGGTTGGGCAGCACCCAGACCTGCGTTACGCCGATAGTAATGTTCTGCTTACCCCATTTAGCCCCGCGCTGGCTGAACGCCTGTTCGTAGGCCTGCTTGCCGAGAATAGCCAGCGCGGCTGGCTGGTAGTCTTCAATCTTCTTAACCAGCTCTCGCCCACCGCTTCGCAGTTCATGCAGGTTGACCTCACTTGCCTGCACCGTAGGCCGCTCGACCAGCATGGTAATACCGCAGCGCGTATCCAGCAGATGCTGCTCCTCTTCCGGTTTGAGTAATCTGTCGGTGAACCCGGCCTGATAGATCACCTTCCAGAAGCGATTCCCCGGATGAGCAAAGTGAAAACCGGTGTGCGCCGATGACTTGCCAGGATTGATACCGCAGAACACCACCCGGAGGCCAGGGGCCAGAATATCGTTGATCATCTTTACTCCTGTCTATGCATCTTAAGATAAGTATAAAGGATTGATTATGCATTGTTTATAAAAACAGCAGGCAGGTGTGAATGGCTGGATTGCTGAGGGGAGTTACTTTATAATTCACCACCACGGCCCCTTAGCTCAGTGGTTAGAGCAGGCGACTCATAATCGCTTGGTCGCTGGTTCAAGTCCAGCAGGGGCCACCAAATTTTCAATGACTTACGCTATAGTTAGTTATTCAGAAATTCTCTAGGATACCTATAGGATACTTCGACTAGGTATCATCGAGTAATGATTTGGCTGAAAAGCCTAAACGTCCAGTTGGGTCGTAGCGGCCACTTTCACTGGAAAGATGTCCTAAGAAAAAAAGCGCTACGGGTCTGAACACCTTACTCCCAACTCTGTAAGAGACGGTAAGGACCTTTGTGGAGAGATTCAATGAATCAGTACATAAAGGGCTCAGACCTGCTGTCAGCACGCGTGATTGCCATTACTGGTTTAATCATTGCCCTCGGCAACATAGGTTTAGGCCCATTAGCTGTGGTGACAGCATGTATTGTTTTAGTGTACATGCTTAAGTAAAGACAGCGTAACAAGCCCGGCCCGGCTTTTGCCGGGCCCCCTTCGGGGGGATATGACACCCAATTGAACTAATTGAAGTCAAACTCATCCGCAATCTCGTTAAATAAAGCTTGGAATTTGTCCCAATCAGCAGCCCCATTCCTTTTTCGAATATTCAAATTGCCATGCCCTTTGACTCTATCGGTGAGTACACTTGTGGCTAATGACCAATAATCTTTTAATTTTTCATCATCACATTTAACTGGGACAGGGTAACGGCCAGTCCAAACGATGGCGGCAGTATAAAATTTCAGTAATTCTTTTCTCTTTGGATTAACCGATATCTCCGCCAAATTAGCCAAATGATTCAAATCATGTATCCCGGGAACTTTTTTTGAACGCTGGACAACTACTGCTTTCATGATTAATTCTAAAGCTAACCCACAAAGCATGTGGTAAACGGGATTACACGCAACCTCAAGCGAGAATCCACCGCCATACCCCATTTTCTGTTGAATATCTTTTGACTCCATCGATATCCATAAAACATGCGCCGAAGCTCTTAAGTCCGATGCTCTGTTAAACCAGTGGTTTGGATGCAAGCGTTGTTCCGTAATGGTTTTTCTATTCTTGATCCAAAAATCATAATCATCGTCGTACTCACTCATGCCCCCTCCTTCTTGTTTGGGGTCTCTTGCTTTAAGATGATGCTCATCAGTTGATAGCCTGACTGCGTACTGAAAACAAATGTTCGTTTTCAATCAGTGCCTCATTCATATACTTACACCATCCGGAAAAAATAGCCTCGTCAGTACCAGGATAACCCACCAGAAAAGATATCAGAATGTCGTCAGTGAGTTTGTCCTGCTGATCCCAGTCAACAATAAACTGTCGAAACAGTGCATATGACTTCGCCGGGTCTTTGTTTTGCCAAGTTTCAACAACGATATCGAACGGAGGTACGATGTAAGTCACCAGCACCGGCAATGGATCGTACTTAGTCGGGATAAATACCTCTCGGGTAAAAATCTCACCTTCCGGCCAGAGTTGCGCCTGATTTGTCAAAGTTGATCCTCCACATAGATACCTGCTGAGATTATTGCACCGCCGATACGGCGCTTACCGTAAAGCAATGGTACCGGATAACCTTGCGCAGCAGTATTAGTAACGCCACCAAATGCGTATGAAGCCTTATTATCGGCATCCTGTTTGCTGGCCAAGCCCGTGGGCTGAGGAGATAGCATTTGCACAATTCCACCAGCAATCATGGCTGCGCCAAGCTTCCATGCCTGTCTCTTATACACATCTCCGAGCCCACGAGACAGGCAGAAATCTCGTATGCCGTCTTCTGCTTGAAAAAAAAAAAACGGACTCCTATCTCGTATGCCGTCTTCTTCTTTAAAAAAAAAAAAAAATATAATACCTGAAAAAAAAAAAAAAATACCTGGAATGGCCTTATGAAAGGAGAGAGAAGATAATAAATATGGTAAAACCACCGAA
>OJJN01000085.1_pt1 | contig 26331 bp, 28 predicted proteins | sample 1596321 | NCBI WGS metagenome assembly OJJN01 (sample SAMEA4350123, study PRJEB24818) | metagenome | biome: human; feature: gut; material: faeces | place: Denmark | collected 2013-09 | reverse complement strand
TGAATAGCTTCATCATCCAGCCAGAAAGTTATGGAGCCACGGTTGATGAGGGCTTTATTGTAGGTGGGCCAGTTGGTGATTTTGAACTTTTGCTTTGCCACGGAACGGTCTGCGTTGTCGGGAAGATACGTGATCTGATCCTTCAACTCAGCAAAAGTTCGATTTATTCAACAAAGCCCAGCAAATCATTTATTAGTACGGTGCAGTCCATTCTGGCTGAGACCGGGCTACCGGCTAACCGTCTTGAGTTAGAGGTCACAGAGTCATCCCTCTTTAGTGACAGAAATAACCCCATTACTATTCTCAAAAAACTACGTTCACTGGGCGTAAGAATTTCCATCGATGATTTTGGTACGGGTTATTCATCCCTCTCCAGACTCAGTGAACTGAACTTTGATAAAATCAAAATTGATAAATCTTTTGTCAGTCCGATATCTACACAAGAAGATGCGCTTAATATTGTAAAGCTGATTACCGGTATGGCTAAAAGCCTTAATATGGGCGTCATTGCCGAGGGCGTCGAGACCGAAGAGCAGCTTGAGCGGCTTCAGGCTCTGGGCTGCGAGCTTGTGCAGGGATATCTTTTCAGCAAACCACAGCCTCAGGTCGACAGCAAAATTAAGAGCGGCCAGCGATGACCTTCTCTCCTCAGCCCGATACCAACCGGGATCACATTTTTTACCCCTGGGTATTCACTGACAATAAACAGGTGTTATCATTCACCCCGTAAATACCTATCAACTCTATCCGAGGCTTTGATGCTGGAGAATGTAATCATCCGATAATCAGCTTCCCGACCTTTCCAGGCCGGACTGATTATCAATGCGCCGAAATCGTATGCGGACACCGCTGTGTGTTTGCACGTTTTGCACATGATGATTAAACAGGTTTTCCAGTATGAATTTATCCCGTCAGGAACAACGTACCTTACACGTTCTCGCCAAAGGTGGCCGTATTGTACACGTCCGCGATACCTCTGGCCGCGTCACTGCCGTTGAATGCTATACCCGCGAAGGGCTATTGCTGGCTGACTGCACGCTCGCCGTTTTCAAAAAGCTCAAAACCAAAAAGCTGATCAAATCCGTTAACGGTCAGCCCTACCGCATTAATACCACCGGGCTGAACAATGTTCGCGCCCAGCCTGATAATCGTTGAGGAGAGGATGATGGATATCCCACGTATTTTTACCATTAGCGAAAGCGAACACCGCATTCATAACCCCTTTACGCCAGAGAAGTACGCGACGCTGGGCCGCGTGTTACGCATGAAGCCAGGCGCACGCATTCTCGATCTCGGCAGCGGTTCGGGAGAGATGCTCTGCACCTGGGCGCGTGATTACGGTATTACCGGTACCGGCATCGACATGAGTCAGTTGTTCACCGCGCATGCCACGCTGCGCGCAGAGGAACTCGGCGTCAGTGAACGCGTTCATTTCATTCATAACGACGCAGCTGGCTACGTCGCGGATGAAGAATATGACGTGGCGGCCTGCGTTGGCGCCACATGGATTGCGGGTGGCGTAGCCGGGACGACAGAACTGCTGGCAAAAAGCCTCAAGCCCGGGGGAGTGATGCTCATCGGCGAACCGTACTGGCGTCAGGTCCCCGCATCGGAAGAGATAGCTCAGGCCTGCGGCGTCTCGTCGATTGCAGACTTTCTCACTCTGCCCGGTCTGGTTGCATCTTTCGATCAACAGGGCTATGACCTGGTGGAAATGGTGCTTGCAGACCAGGAAGGCTGGGACAGGTACGAAGCCGCAAAATGGATGACGATGCGTCGCTGGCTGGAGGAAAACCCAGACGATGACTTTGCGAAGGAGGTTCGGGCGGAGCTGACGATAGCGCCTGAACGTCATGTGACGTACACGCGGGAATACTTTGGCTGGGGGGTGTTTGCGTTAATGGCGCGATAATGTGGCGCTGGCGGTATAGTCTTTAAGGTTATGCCGCCGTTCAACTTCTTACAGGTACAAAACGATGGGACGAAAATATGCAACCATCAGCAACATTTGCTGCCATGATCTGCGGAATGCAAGGTAACTAATTGATTTAGAATGGTGCGATAATAGGAACCATACTAACCATTCAAGAAATTGATATTTATAATTTTTTTCTTTATTGACTTATGAGATACCCCCATAGATACCCCCAAACTAATTTCTCTAACCCAAGTTAATACCTAAAAGGAATCCAACTAGTTCTTGTATTCACAAAGAAGCACATTGTAATAAATTACAGTTGAATGTTCATTTGCCACTAACATTCTGATAATAGTTGCAAGCAAAGCTATAACGTTATTTAAGAGTTAACAATTTTGTATCACATCCCTCATACAAGATTCCAAATGCTTGTAATTACTTAATTAAGTTATAGTGATCTATCACTTTTTCTAACCGTTCCAGTAAACTAGTAAATCTCGAAAAATCAATATCATTTTTATGTGCATTGACTATGTGCGTTGCAAATGCCTCCTTGCTCAAATCATTGCTTGGATCACGATCAGCAACTGTATTAAAACATTTACCTTTATGTTGCTTAAGTCGATCAACATTGCTAAAGAAATACTCTATGTCAGTTTCAGGACACCCTTCAACTTGAGGTGTGAGCACTAGATATAAATTGCAAAAAATATGAACAAAATCGGATTGACGAATATCTGCAACACCCGCTGGAAAAATCTGAATACCCTCAACTCCATTCACGTAATTGATCAGATTCTTAGGCCCAGAGTCATTATCTACGAATATAATAACCGGATTAGACGGTTTAGGGGCTTTGTAATCATGAAAGTAATGTCTGTAATGTATAACAAAGTCCTTAAGGTAATCAGTGCCACCAAAAAGCTCTAACAAATATTTGGTACGTTCATTGTATTCGACGAACTGCGTTAATAACTTATACGGTGCTAGGGCGGTTTTTTCAATTGCTAATTTAGGGAATAACGCTGCTAATTTGTGAATGGCTGCTTTCAAATACACATTATCAGTTTTACCTTCTGTGAGAATAGTCGGTTTTTTATTACCATAGAACATACGATAAAACAGAAATTTACTAAATGTTTTTTCTCTCGAAGTATGTAAGTAACGTCTGCTTTTGGCATGACCATTTTTGAGAGCATCTTTTTTCAAATGATACTTCGGATTCAGCTTCTCGCTTTGTCGAAGCCGATTATAATGATCAACTTGGTCGATGAAATTTAACTTCCCTTCCAACCTATTTATATTGCCAACTACTTCAACACCATCGACAATCTCTTTAAACTGACCAGTTCTGAAGAGATGATTGCATTGAGCACGCACAAGACGCCAATACTCTTTCTTAGTGTTAGGTTTTTTATTTACGACTAACCCCGTCACTTCCTGCCGTGAATCTTTATATTGATTTCTAGTTTTAGTTTCATTAATTGAAAATCCTGAGCGCTTAATCTCACTTTTAATTACCTTACCGGCTACAAATGTATGATTATCGGATTTTGCTATTGACGAGGGTAAACTATCCTTCCTTGTGGAAAAGGTTATATCGTCTGCATACCTTGAATACGTACATGAATATTTTGATGCAACAGCAGCCAATTTAATGTCTAAAGCATGTGTTATCAAATTAGAAATAACTGGGGAACAAGGGCTACCCTGTGGTAGTTCATTATTATAACATGCAATCTTTGCAATCACTGTAGCTATTTCTGGCTCGAGTAAGAAATTCTTGTTTTTTATGAAAAAACCTCTTACTCTTCCGAAATTAAAACTACCGAAAAAGTTTTCTAAATCTATATTGAAAACGTGTTTCTTACCTAAATGCATCATTGCATTAGTTATTATAGAACGTTTCCTTTCAAAGCCATGCGACAATGAAGGCTGTTTAATTTCCGAACCAGAGCATTTTAATTTTAAAATTATGGAGTTTTTTGCTTTTTGCCTTGCTATCTCTGAGTTTGGAAATTTATCAAAAATAATTTCATCTAAGCAATCTAGCAATAATTCAGAAAGAGATGCCTGTATATTTTTTAACATACCAGAGGGGGCACTAATAATTCTATTGCCACCATTTTTCTTTGGTATCTCGAATTGAACGTATTGAGTCTCGGGCTTAGTTTTATATAAGCAATAGGTTAATGCTGAAGGCTTAACGCCTAAAAGCTTAGCCAAATCCGGCTTTGTTTTTGCAGCTTTTAATAAATCCAATTTTTTCATGATATGTCACCATTGAAAATGGTTTATGGGCACTCTTACGCAAACTTGACAAGAATTCAAGAAACGCCAGGACAATGAGTTCCTGAAAGGCAATCCTATCGGACATTTTTTTCACTGATCGCGAAACGCGACCCAAAATCTGCCCATAAACCGTCTTTAACTTACCAAAATTTGAACAAGTTGCAATTTCTAATTTTATTCCAAACCCTATCAAAAATAGTAGCGTGATTAATATCGCATTATCTTAAATTAATTTTGCATTTTACGTTGAATAACCGATGTCAGTTTGAAGCAACTGTAACTTAGAGCGCGTTCTGCCAAAAATCCCCACTGGCGCTGACGGTGGGTGAAAACTTTTGACAACTCAATCTGAACGCCAGCGTCCGGGCAAACCAGAACAGCGATCTGAAAGATGCTCGAGGATGGTTGCAAAGGGGGAGTGCTTAACACCTCCCCTTCACGAGTTCGTGTACCTGAAGTTTTCTGAAGCGGTAGCGGTTGACACTTTCCCCCTAGTTTTCCCTAGTAAGGCATAACAAACCATAACAGGCTGACACCTGCCCTGCTTCGCATCAGGATTAAAAAAAGCTAACAGCCAAGGCTCAACAAATCTCAACGCCAGCCCTTTACACTTCTGCTGTAGCTGCTGTTCGTAGGCGTCAGGATCCGTTAGGTTGGGTTGACACTTTTCCCAGTTTCTCGCGAAAAAGTGTCAAGTTTGAGGGGCTGGGGGGTTACAGTTTTTCGCCGTCCAGCAGGCAGAGTGACATTAAACCAGTTTTGTTCCAGTCATCCAGCGTATCGGGGTGCATTGTGGCAACGTAAGCCAGCTCAGAACGAAGAAACCGTAAAGCGCCTGCTGCACGGTCTTTGCCATAGAAGCTGTGGGTTTCTTCATCCAGCCGGAAGAGAATCAGTAGTTGCTCTTCGGGCTCGTGCTGAACATCAAAACCCAGCTCAGCGGCTGCGGCCTCTATCCTCTGGCCAGCATCAATATCAGCCGGCAGCTTTTTCCCGCTGTCATGCTTCCATACCCATGCGGCGGCCTGCGCCCACGTCATTTCAGTCTGGTGTTCGCCAGCACCAGCAGAATTTTGTTTAGCCTGCGATGCATCAACATCCACTTTATCGCCTGAAATTACAATTTCACCGCGGGCTATCCAGCCGTAAACAGTTTGCCGGCTGACGCCCATATGCCTGGCGTAGGCTGATTTACTTAACAGCATCCTGTGTTTCCCTCCGGGCAGAAAAAAACCGCCCTCAGGCGGCCTGCTTCTCTTCTGAATGTGTCTGCCGCTGGCTGCCTTTGAGCATCGCGCTGACATGTTCGCTTAACTGATCAAGGCCGGTCATGCGGGGGAGAACTTCTGATGGATCGTCGTTCTTCCCGTAAACGAGATTGTTATACCAGGTTCGGACAGCTGTAATTTGTGCGACGTCTTTCCTTACCGCGTCGACCAGCTCGGCAACCGCGCTAATCACCTGCCCGTTCTCTGATGCGATACGGGAGAAGCCGAGACGTTTTAGCTGTTCCGTATCGAGTCCCGAACACACTGCGTGCGCCCTTAGTAAGGCGTCCGCCAGATCCGGATGCTTTCCACTGTGCATCGACAGCAGCATTTTTTCCTGACTGCGGCGATCCAGCCTGGCGAATGCCTGGCGCATTTCGCTGTCACGCATGAATCCCTGAACATCATCAGATGCCAGTGGATTAACCGGAGCGAGCTTATTCTTCAGGTAATCGAGAATGTTTGCGGCCTGCTCGCTTACAGCTGCCACCCCGCGGGTAAAGTCTTTGAGCGTGTCCGGGTTCCGGGCTTCACCTGCCCTGCGGTTTTTTGCCTGTTCGTTCAGATCCGGATCGTTGCGGATAACGTCCAGCAAATCCGCCTCAGCTTCGGCCTGCTGCGCCGTTGTCCTCAGGCTGGTGAGTTCCCCCGCCATACCACGGAATAAAGCGGCCATCTGAGTATTTGGCGCAACAACCTTACCGGCATAACCCGCCAGCTCGATGCTGTGTTTCCCTATTTTGATTGAGTAGCTCACTGGCCAGCCTCCATTTTTGACAGCCCTGCATCAAATACCTTGCGTGCAACTGCATGGATTGACGGCGCGATCCCCATGCCCGACTTCTGGCGCTCCCTCTCCTGAATGGTTTTCAGAGCCTGAATCTGTTCCCCGTTCAGCAGAACGGGCTTAACGTTAACCTTGCTCATGATGCCCCCTGTAATAGCGACCATTAAAGTTCCATTAATCGCAACAATCAAATAATTAATTGCGATTTATGAAACGATGTTAATGAAATTACAGGGGTGCACAACGCGAAAAGTGTGGATGCGTTTTAAAGAATTTGCCCTCAAGGTATACATGGTGTTCATAAAGGCAATATATTTCTTATAAAACAATACATTAACCCATGAATACCAGCCTACATTTTGGGATTTCAGGTGTACACGGTATACATCATTCTGTTCAATAAACCACCAGATGATTAATGAGAGAATGAACACCATGTACACCCTGTGTATACCTGAAAACAAGGTATACATGGTTTATTTCACTGATTTATATATAAATTATTCTCTCGATGTATACCATGTATACCTTTCTCCATATTTATCTGAACTTCATTCTTTATGACCGGCTACAGGATGCGTCTGAGGTAACCAGTCTTCCGCACTTTCCGAAAGTTCGACGTTAGTCACCATGCCACGGGCTCTACGTTCCTTACGGTACTCGTGATTAAACTCCCGCATCGCGCTTTCCATCCCCTCTGCGAATTTATTCAGCGTCAGCGGCTTGTCGAAACCGTTGGCCTCCAGGAATGCCAGATAAGCGTGATAGAGATAAATTCGCGGATAGTGAGGCGGATTGCGGTTTCCTACCATCATTCCCGCACAATCAGCCAGTCGCTCAAGGTGAGCGCAGAAGGCATACAGCGGATCCGTTTTCTGCTTCACCTCCAGTGCTTCTTCGCTGTTCCGTTGCTCCAGCAGCAGCGCCCGCGCTTTTTCCGGGTCCGCAAAGTTCGCCAGCAGCCGACGAACAACCACCGGAATTTCAGCGGATATCTTCTCTGCCAGGTCGGGATCCTTATCCTCTTCGCTGACGCGCCGGTTAAACTGGAAAATTACGCGGCGCCGGGAAACGCCGCCGGCACGTTCGGTGAAAATCATCGGCGTGTTGTTCGTGGCCACAACCACCGCCCGCAGAACGGCGGTGTACTGATGCTCGTGTTTCGGGTCGATCTCCACCGCATCCCCGCCGGTGATTGCCTTTATCCCGGTGCCCTCACCTGAATATTTGGGCTGATCAGGAAGCGTTATCATGCTCTTACCGACGAACTGCGCCCGTCCGCGTGCGCTGTCGAGCGCCGCCATGTTCCCGCTCGCAGTGTTATGCGCGCCGGCCAGCATCGTGGCGATATGGGTAAAGACACTTTTCCCGCTGCCACCCTCCCCGGTTATCTCGAGGAACAGCTGCCAGTCGTACCGGTTCGCCAGAACCATAAAGAGCTCCGCAGCGATACGCTGCATCTTAATTGCGTCTCTATCTGATGCGTAACTTAGCCATTTATGGAAGTTCGGCGCGTGGTCGCGGAGGTTTTCGCCCGGCACCGCCGGCATGTAGGTCACGCCGTTGTGGTTGGTCAGCCAGTTATCCTGGCTGTGTTCGGAGAAAACGCCGGTTTCCATATCGTAGACGCCGTTTGCAAAGGGGATCAGGCTGCGCCGCGGCTCTCCCATTACCGGGATAACGATTTTCAGGGCGTCGATAACGTTGTTGATCGCACGCTTGCTGAAGTTGGTTTTGTTCTCGTTGTAGATAGCCACCATTTCGCGGCTCAGCTCGAGCAGAGACGTTTTCTCCCAGATGCCGGCACGGTAGACGTACACGCCCTCGCTGTTTTCATTGATTGCAATGCCGGTGTAACGCGCGGCCAGTATGAGCGCCTTTTCGTTATCAGCCAGGTCGCGGAGGTTTACATCCGTCAGCGGTTTGCCGATCACCATGCTTTTGCCGGCTTCCGCATCGGCTTTGAGGCGCGGCAGTTGCGGCGTCCAGTCCTCCAGAAGCTGATAACCTTCAGAGTAGAATTGCGCGCGCTCCACGCCGGCCACCGCCAGCTTTGTAGCGAGAATGGTTATCTGCCGTTCGGTCAGATGCCCGCCACGACAAACCCGGGCATAGAGCCGGCCATCATCCACAATCCGGATATTCTCCAGCTCCGCCAGCTGCTTTTTATCCAGCACGACCGGCGGCACGGTGTCACCAATCGGGTTCATTTCCTGCCATGCTTTGGCGAACGTCCAGGCATCGGCTCCGGCAAAGATAATTGACTCCTCCATGAGATCCGCCGGCTGCTTTTTAAGGTTTGGTGCATTCTTCATTTTCTGTTTCCTCGCTCCCTGATGATTTCCCGCATGACCCGAATTCGTTCGATGCCCTGCACCCGCATAATCCGATCGATATCTTTTTCGCCGGCGACCGGCGCGGAAGAAACAAATTCAAACTCCCGTACCAGTCTTTCGGGCGTGCAAAAACACGGTGAGCTGTACCCTTCACGGCAATATGTCACTCTGTCGAATCGGTAACTTTCGATAATTACTATGTTGCCCCGACTGTCCTTCCATTTATCGCCCGGCCTGATTTCAGGGTGAGCGCGGCCACCAGCAGCTAAGCCGGAATTTTTAATCGTCATATTTTTTACCTCACGCCGCTGGCGGGATTACCTGATAACCAATTTTCCTCAGAAAGCGCGCGGCACTCTCCACCGTAAAAATGATCTCGTCGTCCAGAAGGGGGCGCATCGACTGCAACCCGTTCGACGTGTCCACCAGATAGCGACCACCGGCCGGAAAACTGAATACGTTTTTGCCGTCGGCCCGGCGAACCAGATCGTAAACAGGAGTCATAATTTCCCCTCACTCCTTATGTTTCTGAGATGTTAAGTGCGCTAGCGCAATTCCCAAATTCTGACGTAAATAAGGAGGGTTGGGTTTTCAGAAGTAACAGCAAAAGTGGCAAAATTATTGAACCGCGTTCAGCACACAACAGAGCGTTAGCTCGAGCTGAGTTACCACATATCAGCCTTCACGGCTTACGCCGTAGTTTTGGCACTCTTGCTGAATGGGTTGAAGTGCCAACAGGTATTGTTGCTCAAATTATGGGACACAAACCAAGTGCACTGGCGGAAAAACACTACCGCCGTCGTCCGTTAGATCTGTTGCGCAAATGGCATGAAAAAATTGAGAGGTGGATCTTACAGCAAGCAAATATTGTAAAAAAATAACCGTTGATATGCGTTGATTTCATTTAATATCAATAGATTACAGAACAACATCCATCGTTGACATAAGTGTATTTTAAGGTTTAAATTCCATCGTCCACTTTTAAATCAGGAGATAAAGCATTATGTCTAATTCTTTGAAGAGTTCTGCGCAAACTAGCTCAAAGGCTCGAATAGTACGGGTCGTGGGTAAGATCAAAGTTGTTCGTTCTAGTAAGCAGCGACAAACCTGTGCTGAGTCCATATTTCAGGAAAGACAGGTGAACATCAGGATTCGAGCTGCTCTTGGACACTTCAATGAAAAAAACTCTTTATACAAAAAAAACAATCGACATAAAACTTTGGGCGTTTTTTTTGCACGTATCATCTCGCACAAAAATCAGGCCGAAAACTCGCAAGGTAATGCGTCTAAATCAACTAAAAGTACCTCATCCGGCTCAAGCGAAGGTAGTGACCCTGACCCTGAAGCTTATTCAAGCTTGGCTTTTTCGTTTTCTTTTTGGTCCTTTCTTTCCCTTCTAATTTCATTACTTTTTGTATATGCCTGCATCTCAATCATTGAGGTGGTAGCATGAGCATATATGAGCAATCCAGAACATCTCTATCTGAACTTGTTTCCACAAGTGAGTTAGCACATCTATTAAACCTTAAAGCCCAAACAATTCGAAAATGGCTTTGCCAAGACAAGCTGCCTAATGGTTTACCACGCCCAAAGAAAATTAACAGCCGACATTATTGGTTACGCAAAGACATTGATAGGTTCCTATTAACCTTCTCAGTATATTGTAATTAACAGCAGCATCAAAATCATAACTCCCCAGCTATTCCAAAGAATAGCTGGCTTAATTAACAGAAACAATCCGTCAATAAAAGATACTAAATCACCACCGTTTATCACATTTTACATTAACGAAAGACAAGGATACATATGAAAAAACGCATCACTTTCAGCACAAACAAAAAATCAACTATTGATGCAATTGACGACTATAGCAATGCAAAAGGATACTCTAGGTCAGAGGTGATATCATTTTTGTTAAACGCCACAGCCCCAGCATTGAATAAAATAACATCGCAATATCATATAGCTCAAACTTTGGAGTCAACATTAGGCTGTATTTTTGAAGAGAAGGCCCCCTCAATCGCACGGGGTGAGCCAAAATTAACTTACGAAGAGTTTTTTCATTCCGTCTGGAACACCCACATTCGACACCGGAACGAGGTTATCGACCAGAATTTTTATGCACACAAAATATCTCATGATAAGATGGGGAAGAGTGAAAAAAAATTAATTCATGAAAAGCTCACATACATTATAAAAAGATTCCATGTAAAAAAAGCAATTTTTATTTACACAGATCGGCGCGTGAACCACAAACATCTAATTGCAGGAGGGTTGTCAAATATCATACTGATAAAGGAAACAGTTTACGATGGTTGTTTTTTTGATTTGAGCAGCATTGTGATTATGCCAATCTTTGAACTTATTACATTTGGAGTTGAAGAGGTATTGAAAAGAAATAAAATCCACCATAAACAATCATGCTATTGCTGGATACCAATTTATTACACAAATGATCTAGCGGTAATGGTCCCTGTGATTGCCGAAGGCGATACACCTCAAAAGGCGATGAAAGGAGGAGATGCCATCATTATTAACCCCTTTAACGGTGAAGTAAACCATACTTTCTGATACCAATGTTAAGCATAACCACTTAGTTGCATACATCTCGACAGTATGGAGTTAGTGCCTAATAGCTTGATGAGGGTAAAAGATGCCTACTAACAAAGCAAAATCAAAGAAAATTCTAGGAAGGCCTGAAGGAAGTAAATATTCCCATTTAATTCAGAGTGAGAAGGCTAAGCATTACTCTCAATCCAAGGTGGCAAAGATCTTAGGAATAAGTATTTCCACGGTAAAAAGACACTGGGATAACGGCATCTTTGGGTGATTATAATTGCAGAGTTGCTTTTTAAGTATTTTACTGCATGGGTAATGGGTTGATAACAAGTTTTATTGTTGGAAAGGTATTATATAACAGTCATTACTATTAACAGTTAATTAATATAACTAACCACAGACATTCAGCTATGTCTGATCATATTACTATATACGGCTATCCAAAGCCGTAGGGCTAACGACAGGATCGAAGCATGGAATTATATCATGGTTCCCATGGTGAGCATGTGCTCGCCTATAAAAAACATATTGAACGAGTCGTCAATGATGCTATCAGTGAATTCCCTAGAACGATGGCGTTACGTGTTGATGTTCATTATCCACCCATTTTAGACAGAGGTGACACTGTTTGCTGTTTTCCTAATCTGGAGCATGGTGCCATATCCCGTTTCCGTAATGCATTAAATGCCATGTTGGAGGCCAATGAGAGAGCCAGAGCCGCCAACGGTAAAAGAATATATTCAAATCGTGTTCGTCATGTTTGGGTAAGGGAGTTTTCCGAAGAGGGGAAATGTCATTTTCATCTTGGTCTTTTTTTTAACAAAGATGCTTATTACCATTTAGGTGATTATGAGGCGGAAAGCAATTTAAGGATGATGATTGTAAGAGCATGGTATAGCGCACTGGGATTGGAACTGGATGATTATCCGGGATTGGTTCACTACCCTGAAAATTGTCGTTATATATTAGACGTCAATGATTTTAACTTCGAAGGCGAATACAATAAATTACTGAATCGTCTCGACTACCTAGCTAAACTCGATACAAAAGCATATGGAGATGGCGACCGTAGCTTCGGCTGCAGTCGCGGGTAATTTATTTTTTTCAGCAATGGCCTTTCTTATGGATGGAAAGGCCAGACCTTATATATCAAGACGATGGTGAGCGATAAAGTATTGTTTTCAAGTAATCATCTGTTGCAGTAAAATCAGGGAGTTGGCCACTCATGGCCTGTGTTAGGGGAATAATCTTCGTCCTGACTCCCATCCCCCTAAAATCAACGTAACCATAATCACGTAAGACTTCCATGATAATCGTATTACGTGGTGAACGCTGACCTGCAACCATCTTTTCAACCGACCTCGAATTATTCAGCGCCCCTGGGCTAATAACTTCAAATCGATTGCTATACAAGCCAATCTCTATCTCAACAAAGCGTGTCCAGTCACGATGAGCCAGTGCAGTCACTGCGAACTGTCGCTCAAGGCGATTCGGGATAACTATGTGTTCATGACCACCACGTTTATATCGGTGGGTAGGCTGCTGATAACTCACCAGACCCAGTTCTTTCATGAGCTTTCCGGCAAGCCAGCGTCCCATTTTGAAGCCTCTCAGGGTTGCCATAATCGCGATACTTCTTGCGCCAGCAGAACCATGACTGATGTTATGCAGCTCCAAAACCTGACTGCGTAACACAGCTCGCCTGCCATCTGGCTTTTCGAGGCTTTTTCCCCAGTATTTGTAGCTGCTGCGATGAACCCCGAACACGTGGCAAAGTGTGACCACAGGATACTGCGCTCTGAGTTTCCCGATTAGCGAGAATTGTTCAGGGAGTCTGACATCAAGAGCGCGGTAGCCTTTTTTAATATGCCGTTTTCCATTTCAATGCGTTGTATTTTTTTCTTCAGCTCACGTATTTCAATCTGCTCCGGGGTTATAGGAAAGGCTTTAGGTATTTTGCCTTGTCGTTCATCCCGCAACTGCTTTACCCATCGCGTCATGGTAGAAAGGCCGACATCCATAGCACTGGCCGCAGCTGCAACGGTGTAGTTCTGATCAAGGACCAGTTGAGCGGATTCGCGTTTAAACTCTGCGCTGAAATTTCTTTTTTTCATTGAGGCACCTGTAATGTTCTGAGGTGAGCATATCACCTCTGTTCAGGTGGCCAAATTCAGTAAACCACTTCAGCCCTTCTTCTGGGTCATTCGAGAGGAGAAACGAAGAGTTTCAAAACATACAGCAAGAATGCCGCCTCCCCTGTTGAGCTACAGCAGTACATCGAATTGCTACGCTATTCAGAAATTGACAACCCATAAGAAAATGGGCGTAAGCCCCTCGTTAACTTATCGAATAGAACATTATTACATTACTTATATAATTATGTGAATATGAACCAGTATCAAACAAAAAAACGAGCAAAAAAACAACCAGAAATACATCGCAAGACTAATATATAACATGTTGGCCGGACGGATACTGTTGAACTACGTTGTCTGGGGCAACGGAAGTGTTTCGGCCCGACTCTGGAACGCGATCCGCAGCGACGACTGGGCAATTCCGCACGTTGGCCTGAGCAGCCTCGGGGAAATCGTCGTCTGGGCGCGCCCAGACGAGTTTCCGCCAAGGAACATGCAGACAAGCAAGGGGCTGCGGGCACTCGGCTACAACGTGAGGATCGGTGTTTGATCGAGGCGCCTGTGGCACACGCAGGCTGAGGAGCCAGGCGCTGTCCATTGCCTGATCAGGCCGCCCCCCTGTGCCTTGCCTGAGCAGTTGATCTGCATCAATGGGGCGGGAGAACGCTGCACATTGACTCTTGAAGTTTTTCATAGTAGGTCTAATGTTACAAAGTATTGCAAGGATTTCCTTGGCCGGAACCGCAAAGCGACGCGATTGGAGAGGGTGAGATGAAAGCGCACCTACAGGTGATTTTCACGCTCGATGAATTGGCTGCGTACTTGAAAGTCGGCAAGCGGACGCTTTATCGGCTCGCCGCACACGGGGAAATTCCGGCTTTCAAGGTGGGCGGGACGTGGCGGCTTCGTCAAAGTGAAATCGATCAGTGCATCAATGATCAGACCCGAGCCGGAGCAAAGAAGGAGGTGATGCGCAAGCGTGAACAGCAGAAGTCATCCGAGCAGCCCGTGTCGCCTGGGCGCACTGCCCGTCGCAGCAGGCAAAGGGCTTGAGTAACTCGTTTTCCAATTTTTCTGGAGGTATGACATGGACATCGATTTCAAGAAGTTGGCTCCCTGGAACTGGTTCAAGAACGAGCAGCAAGAGCAGCAGACCGCCTCTTCCCTGCCGGTGCAGCGCAATGACCTGCCAGCGGCGAGCGGGCCAGTCAGCCCGATCCTGCAACTGCATCGGGAAATCGACCGGCTGTTCGATGACGCATTCCGGGGCTTCGGTTTTCCGGCGTTGAACATGCCGCAGTGGCCATCCGATTGGTCGGGCATGCTGAAGCCGGCCCTGGACATCCAGGAAACCGACAAGCAGTACAAGATTACCCTGGAAGTGCCCGGTGTCGAGGAGAAGGACATCCAGATAACTCTCGACAACGACGTGCTGATGGTGCGTGGCGAGAAGCGCCAGGAACAGGAGAAGAAGGAAGGTGGCTTCCACCGTGTGGAGCGCTCCTACGGCAGCTTTCAGCGTGCCTTGAACCTGCCTGACGACGCCAACCAGGATTCGATCAAGGCATCGTTCAAGAACGGGGTGCTCACGGTCACGATCGACAAGCGCGAGGTCAGCGCGCCGAAGCAGGGACGCTCGATCCCGATCAACGGCTGACGTCGCCGGCTCGTTCGTCACAAGAAAAACCCGGCACGAGACGAGGAGTCGCGGCTCGCGATGCCTCGTCGCCTCAACCTTGTCAACCTTCTCAGGAGCATCAGCATGGCCAGAAAACAATGCCAGGTCTGCGGCCAACCCGCCACCGTGCGGGTGGAAGCCAATCTCAACGGTCGTAACAGCACCATGCTGTTGTGCGACGACCATTACCGGCAATTAGTGCGCCAGCAAAAGCGCACCGTTTCGCCGCTGGAAGCCTTGTTCGGCTCGCGTAGCGGCCTGTTCGAGGACTTCCTCGGCAGTGACTTCTTCCGCATCGGCGAAGACGCGACGCCAGTTGCCGCCGATACCGATGACGTGGTCGATGCCTCGTTTGGCGAGCCCGCCACCGCAGGTTCGGGTGCGCCGCGCCGTCGCGGCAGTGGGTTGGCCAGCCGCATCAGCGAACAGTCGGAAGCCTTGCTGCAGGAGGCCGCCAAACACGCTGCCGAATTTGGCCGCTCCGAGGTGGATACCGAACATCTGCTGCTGGCGCTGGCCGACAGCGACGTGGTCAAGACCATCCTGGGTCAGTTCAAGATCAAGGTCGATGACCTCAAGCGGCAGATCGAGTCTGAGGCCAAGCACGGGGACAAGCCCTTCGAGGGCGAGATCGGCGTGTCGCCGCGCGTGAAGGATGCGCTCAGCCGCGCCTTCGTGGCCTCCAATGAACTCGGCCATTCTTATGTCGGTCCAGAGCATTTCCTGATCGGTCTGGCCGAGGAAGGCGAAGGGCTGGCCGCCAACCTGCTGCGCCGCTACGGCCTGACGCCGCAGGCGCTGCGCCAACAGGTCAGCAAGGTGGTCGGCAAGGGCGCCGAGGATGGCCGCGCTGAGACGCCGACCAACACGCCAGAACTCGACAAGTACTCGCGCGACCTGACCAAGATGGCGCGCGACGGCAAGCTCGACCCGGTGATCGGCCGCGCGCAGGAGATCGAAACCACCATCGAGGTGCTGGCCCGGCGCAAGAAGAACAACCCGGTGCTGATCGGCGAGCCGGGTGTGGGCAAGACCGCCATCGTCGAAGGGCTGGCGCAGCGCATGGTGGCGGGTGAAGTGCCCGAGACCTTGCGCGACAAGCGCCTGGTGGAACTCAACATCAACGCCATGGTGGCCGGCGCCAAATATCGCGGCGAGTTCGAGGAGCGCGTGCAGAAGGTGCTGAAGGAGGTGACCGAGCACCAGGGCGAGCTGATTTTGTTCATCGACGAGGTGCACACCATCGTCGGTGCCGGCCAGGGCGGTGGCGAAGGCGGGCTGGACGTGGCCAACGTGTTCAAACCGATGATGGCTCGCGGTGAACTCAACCTGATCGGCGCCACGACGCTGAACGAGTACCAGAAATACATCGAGAAGGATGCCGCACTGGAGCGGCGCTTCCAGCCGGTGACGGTGCCCGAGCCGACGGTGGCCCAGGCCATCATGATTCTGCGCGGCCTGCGCGACACCTTCGAGGCGCACCACAAGGTCAGCATCTCCGAGGACGCGATCATCGCGGCGGCCGAGTTGTCCGACCGCTATATCACGGCGCGCTTCCTGCCGGACAAGGCGATCGACCTGCTCGACCAGGCGGCCGCGCGCGTCAAGCTGTCGGCCACGGCCCGGCCGGTGGCCGTGCAGGAGCTGGAGTCCGAACTGCACCAGCTGCGGCGTGAACAGGATTACGTGGCCGCGCGCAAGCAGTACGACCAGGCCGCCGAGCTCGGCAAGCGCATCGAAGCCAAGGAGGCCGAGCTCAAGAAGCTCGTCGAGAACTGGGAGCGGGAGCGGGCCTCCGGCAGTGCCGAGGTCAAGGCGGAACACGTGGCGCAGATCGTCTCGCGCCTGACCGGCATCCCGGTCAACGAGTTGACGGTGGAAGAGCGCGAAAAGCTGCTGCACTTGGAACAACGGCTGCACGAGCGCCTGGTGGGACAAGACGAGGCGGTCCGTGCCGTGGCCGATGCCGTGCGGCTGTCCCGCGCCGGCCTGCGCGAAGGCAGCAAACCGGTGGCTACCTTCCTGTTTCTGGGCCCGACCGGGGTGGGCAAGACCGAGCTCGCCAAGGCATTGGCCGAATCGATCTACGGCGATGAGCACGCCCTGTTGCGCATCGACATGTCGGAATATGGCGAACGCCATACCGTGGCGCGGCTGGTGGGCGCGCCTCCGGGCTATGTCGGTTACGACGAAGGCGGTCAGCTCACCGAGAAGGTGCGGCGCAAGCCCTACAGCGTGCTGCTGCTCGACGAGATCGAGAAGGCACACCCTGACGTCTACAACATCCTGCTGCAAGTGTTCGACGACGGTCGCCTCACCGACGGCAAGGGCCGGGTGGTGGATTTCACCAACACCATCATCATCGCCACGTCCAACCTGGGTTCGGACATCATCCAGCGACGGCTGAAGGCGCGTGGGGCGGCCGACGAGGAGTACGAAAAGACCAAGGCCGAGGTCATGGACGTGCTGCGCGGCCACTTCCGGCCCGAGTTCCTCAACCGCATCGACGAGATCATCGTCTTCCATGCGCTGGGCAAGGAGGAGATCCGCCACATCGTCGGCCTGCAGCTCGATCGCGTGGCGCGCAGCGCCGCCAGCCAGGGCGTGACGCTCACTTTCGATCAGACGCTGATCGACCATTTCGCGGAAGAAGGCTACAAACCCGAGTTCGGTGCGCGTGAACTCAAGCGCCTGATCCGCAGCGAGCTGGAAACTGCGCTGGCGCGCGAGATGCTCGGTGGCAGCATCGGCAAGGGCGATCACGCCAGCGCACGCTGGGACGACAAGGCCGAACGCGTGGTGTTCGAACGCAAAGAGCTACCGCAGACCCCGGCCGAGCCGGAGCAGCCGGATGTCGCGAAGGCGACCGAGACGCCGCACGGCGACGCTGGCAAAGGCTCGCGCAAGAAGAAGTCGGCGAGCGACGCATCTTGATGGCGGGCGAGGCTGCCGTGTCCGACCCCATCGGCCTGACATGGGCAGCCTCCCTGGCATCAATCGCGGTGGCGGTCGTGGCCGCGGGTCACGCGGTCGTCTACAAGCGTGATCCGCGGTCGGCCACGCCGTGGGGGCTGCTCATCAGCGGCGGCACTGCCCTCCCACTCGCTGGCCATCCGTTTGCGTGACGGTTCGGCCCGTCTGTTCACCTGATCCTCTGGCAACTCGACTTTCGAGGAACAAGGCCCATGGAAAAAAAGAATCAATGGAATACCGGCTACTGGATCGTTGCCCTCCTGCTGTTGCTGAGTTTGCAGAGCTACTGGCCGACGGCGAAAACCGTCGAGCCGGTGCCCTACAGCGAGTTCGAGAAGGCGCTGGACGAGGGGCGCGTGGCCGAAGTGCTGGTGTCGGATCGTACGGTGACCGGGCGCCTGAAGTCGCCGGACAGCCGGGGCAAGACGACGATCGTGGCAACGAGGGTCGAACCCGATCTTGCCGATCGCCTGTCGAAGTACGACGTGCCCTATGCCCGCGTGTTGGAGAGCACCTTGCTGCGCGATGTGCTGTCGTGGATCCTGTCAGCGGTATCCTTCTTTGGCGTCTGGTTCTTCCTGTTCCGCCGCTTCGCCGAGAAGCAGGGCATGGGCGGGTTTCTCAACATCGGTAAGAGCCGCGTCAAGGTGTTCGTGGAAAAGAACACCGGTGTGACGTTCGCCTATGTGGCGGGGGGGGATGAGGCCAAGGCGGAGCTGGTCGAGATCGTCGATTTCCTGAAGAATCCGCAGGACTATGACCGTCTCGGGGCGCGCATTCCCAAGGGCGTGTTGCTGGTCGGCCCACCGGGCACCGGCAAGACATTGCTGACCAAGGCTGTTGCCGGCGAGGCGGCGGTGCCCTTCTTCTCCATCTCCGGATCAGAGTTTGTCGAGATGTTCGTCGGCGTGGGTGCGGCCCGTGTGCGCGACCTGCGCGACCTGTTCGAGCAGGCCCGAGGGCAGGCGCCGGCCATCATCTTCATCGACGAGCTCGATGCGCTGGGCCGCGCGCGCGGCGTCGGCGGCCACGACGAGCGCGAGCAGACCCTCAACCAGCTGCTCACGGAGATGGACGGCTTCGACAGCTCGGTCGGGCTGATCATCCTCGCCGCCACCAACCGCCCCGAAATCCTCGACCAGGCGCTGCTGCGTGCCGGCCGCTTCGACCGCCAGGTGCTGGTGGACCGGCCCGACAAGAAGGGGCGGCTGGACATCCTGAAGGTTCATGTCAAGAAGGTGACGCTGGCCCAGGATGTAGACCTCGAACAGGTAGCCGCACTGACCACGGGCTTTTCCGGCGCGGACCTCGCCAATCTGGTCAACGAGGCGGCGCTGGCGGCGAGGAGACGCCGTGCGTCCGCCGTGGAATTGCAGGACTTCACCGCGACCATCGAGCGCATCGTGGCGGGCCTGGAAAAGAAGAGCCGCGTGCTCAATCCCAAGGAGCGGGAAACCGTGGCCCATCACGAGATGGGCCATGCGCTGGTGGCGCTGGCGCTGCCCGAAACCGACCCCGTACACAAGATCTCGATCATCCCGCGCGGCATCGGCGCGCTGGGCTACACCTTGCAGCGCCCCACCGAAGACCGCTTCCTGATGACGCGTACCGATCTCGAGCACAAGATCGTCGTACTGCTGGGCGGGCGTGCCGCCGAAAAGCTGGTGTTCGGCGAGTTGTCTACCGGGGCGGCGGACGATCTGGCGCGAGCCACCGACATCGCCCGCGACATGATCACCCGCTTTGGCATGGACGAGGGCCTGGGCTACATCGCCTTCGAGGCGCAGCGGCCCCGCTTTCTCGATACACCGGAACTGGCCCACGGCGGTTGCCGGGTGGCCGAATCGACCCAGGCGCGCATCGATCAGGCTATCCGCGACATCGTGATGGGCGTGTTCGAGCACGCCTACCGGATTCTCGACATCAACCGCGCGGTGCTGGAGCGCTGTGCGCGCGAGCTGCTGGCGCGGGAAACGCTCGACGAAAGCGATATCCGTCAATTGACTCAAGGACTTGTTCGGAACTGAGAACAGTAGTAGGTGCCATTCAGAGTAAACCGACGGCTCTGTTCAGTGCGTCATCCAATTCGTCGGCATTGTTCAAGGAGAACCGATATGTCTGCATTGACTCCGTGGGACCCCTTCCGGGAACTGGATGAATTGCAAAACCGCCTGGCGACGATGTTCGGACGAATACCCCAGCGACAGGGCGCCCGTACCGGTAACGAAGCCATGACCACGGCGGACTGGGCACCAATGGCGGACATCAGCGAGGATGAGAACGCATTCCTCCTCAAGCTGGATCTGCCGGAGGTCCCCAAGGATGCCGTGCGCGTCAGCGCGGAAAACGGTGTGCTCACCATCAGCGGCGAGCGCAAACTGGAAAAAGAGGAGCAGGGCAAGAAGTTCCACCGCATCGAACGTGCGTATGGCCACTTTGTGCGCAGCTTTGTCTTGCCTGACAACGTTGATCCGACCAAGGTGACGGCTTCTATGAAAGACGGCGTGCTGGAAGTGCGGCTTGTCAAGGCCGAGCAAGCCAAACCGAAACAGATTGAAATCTCAGTCAACTAACTTCAACCAAGAGCCCAAGATCATGAATATCAAACAGCCACAATACACCTTCTCCGCACTTGCCCTGGCGGTCGTCGTCGGACTGAGCGGACCGGCTCTGGCCCAATCGGCGGCAGGTTCTAGCCCAGGTGCTGCAGCACCCTCTGCCGCATCCAAGGCGGCACAGCCACAGGTAGATGACAAGGCCGCCCGGGAAGCCGATAAAAAGCGTGCCGAGCTCACTCAAGACGCCATCACGGCGCTCACCAAGACCCAGGAGGCTTTGACCCTCCTTGATGCAAAGAAGACCAAGGAGGCGCTTGCTGCGCTGGAACTGGCCAGCGGAAAGCTGGAACTGGTATTGGCACGCGACGCCAAACTTGCTTTAGCGCCGGTCGATGTACGCGTCATCACCCACGATATCCACGCCAACGTGGAATCGGTAAAGAAAGCGGTCAAGTTGTCTCGGGAGTTGTTGGGTGATGGCGAGGTGCAAAAGGCCCGGCCCATCGTTGCCAATCTGGCCAGCGAAATCGTAATCCAAACCGACAACCTTCCGATGGCAACGTACCCGGCAGCGATCAAGTCGGCCGCACGGCTCATCGACAGCGGCGAGATCGACAACGCCAAAGCGGAACTCGCCCGAGCACTGAACACGCTGGTGGTGACCTCGGTCGCCTTTCCTCTGCCCGTGCTACGGGCCGAAGCCGCGATGGCAAAAGCTGAAAAGCTGGCCGAGACCGACAGGCGCGATGCCAAGCAGAACGAGGAGCTCAGCACCTTGCTGTCGTCCGTGCGCACGGAGATCGAGATGGCGCAGATCCTGGGTTATGGCAAGAAGGCGGACTTCAAACCCATCTTCGATCAGGTGAAGTCCATTGAGCAAAAGTCGGCTGGTGGCAAAAGCGGCAAGGGATGGTTCGACGAGTTGAAGACGCGCATCCAAAAGCTGTTTTGAGGTGATGAAGGGGCTGACTGCTCTGTCGGTCAGTCTCGCGATGTTCGCATTCAGCCCCAATAGATTCGCCTATTTTCACTATCTCATACGAGGCATATCACCATGAATGAGCAAACACCGAATCCCAATGCGACGAACGAAGGAATAAACGAACAGGCCGCGGTAAGCAGCCTTCCTGTCAGTCCAGAGTCCAAGCCTGAAGTCGTCACGGAGGTACAGCCTGAGGTTCAGAAAGAAACGGACTCGCAGGCGGCAGACAAACGTAAACAAGTCCTCGATGAGGCAGTCTCGGCCTTGTCGCTGACCAAATCAGCGCTGGCCGCACTTGACGGCAAGGACACTGCACGCGCATTGGCAACGCTGGCCGAAGTGACGGGAAAGCTGGAGCTGATCGTCGCGCGCGAACCCATGCTCGCCCTGGCCGGCGTTGATGTGCGCACCATCGTGCACGACTTGTTCGCCAACACGGAAACCATTGAGGCGATGACCGACGAGGCGCTGGATGCCCTCAAACATGGCGAGGTGCAACAGGCTCGCCACGTGCTGGCTTTGCTGGCCAGTGAAATCGTGATCACGGTCACCAACATCCCTTTGGCGTCCTATCCCGCAGCCGTGAAGGCAGTCGTGCCGCTGATCGATCAGGGCAAGATCGAAGAAGCCAAAGCCGCGCTGCAGTCAGCGCTCAGCACGCTGGTCGAGGAGCGCAGCGTGCTTCCGCTGCCCGTCCTGCGTGCGAAGCTGCTCCTGAAGCGCGCCGAGCCCCTGGTAGAAGATGGTCAGCGCAGCGAAGCATCCAATGAGCGCCTGGAGACATTGTTGAACGAAGCCCGGCAGCAGTTGGAAATGGCAGAACTGCTGGGCTATGGAAAAAGGAAGGACTTTGAGCCCCTGTACGCTGAACTCAAGAAAATCAAGGAAAAGACGGGAGGGGGAGGCTGCGGAAAAGGCTGGCTCGATGAAGTCAAGGCAAAACTGTCCAAGTTGTTCTGAAACCGCTGGAGAGGGGGCGCATAGCGCCCCCTCTCTTGCCCCATGAGTGTTTGATTTTTTATTTTGTATAGATCTTTAGGAGATATTGCATGAACACAGACACCATCGCCAATTCCAATGCGGATGACCCCACCAAAGCACTGTGTTCGCTGAGCCAAAATTGGTGGCTTTTTGTGCTGCGCGGTGTCTTGGCATTGATTTTTGCAGCCCTCGCGTTCTGGATGCCACAATCGGCTCTGTTGGCCATGACCATCATGTTCGGCGCATTTTCCTTGGTCAATGGCGCGTTCAACTTGTTTGCAGCGGTGCGCCATATCCAGAAAAAAGAGCGCTGGGGCTGGCTGCTGTTCAGCGGCATTGTCGGCATACTTACGGGCGTCGTCGTCCTGGTTGCTCCTTGGGTCGCCACGATAGTCTTGGCTTCTTTTTTATGGGCTAGCGTGGGCTTCTGGGCGATTTTCACCGGTGTGCTGGAGATATCCGCCGCCGTTCGGCTGCGTCGGGAAATCAAGGGTGAAATCTGGCTTGCCCTCAGTGGACTGCTCTCGATTATCCTTGGTGCTATCGTCTTGTGGATATTTTTTACCCGTCCGGTCGAGTCATTCGTGGCCGCAGGCTGGCTGTTGGGTTTCCATGCGGCAGTCTATGGCGTCACGCTTTTGTTCTTGAGTTGGAGTCTTCGCAAAACGCGCCTGGGGTAAGAGCGTGCCAAACCAAAATCTATGGATATGAGCATCCTCGATTCATGCCTCCATAGAAATGACATCGAAGGAGTCATACATGCAGATACAATATAGCTATCGAGCTATCGACAAAGAGTTTCATGAACCTTGGCAGAGAGCTTTGGGAAATGTGATCGAGCACGCCCTCAAGCCATTGCTCGACAAACACACTAAAGATTCAGCGCGACTTCAAATCGTCCTTGATCGCGACAAGATCAAGCGGCAATTTCTGGCCAGTGGCTATATGCACCTGCCCGGCAAAAAGATTGTCAGCGTTACTGCATCACATAACGAGCTGACGCCCCTCGCGCAGATGCTCGCACAGTCGTTGTTCCGTCAGGCCAAGAAGCATTTTGACCGACTGCATGCTCAGGATCAAATCAAGCGCAAAGCACGACGCGAGCGCTTGCGCGAGCTCAAGGTGCGGATTGCCGCAAAACCCGCATCAGCCGCCCATGAGGCCGAGGTGACCCGAATGCCTCTACTGTCGAAACTTGAGGCTGTCGCAAGGCGTGAGCTGGCTTATCTGCGGGCCGTCGGCGATTTACCGCGCGATTATCCGACGCTGCGCGACGTGGTGGATGAAGCGATTGTCCGAGCTAAGGTGGAATGGCAATCCGTGCCGGGGGAAAAAGAGGCTTACACCGGTCTTTTGAAGCATCTGTTCGCCGTCCTGGATAACGAAGTGGCAAGCAGCCGGCAATTTGGCGAATCCGTTTCTCTGGACGCGCCGGTCGAACCGGATGCCCAAGACGTGGCCGAGGCCATGGTGGAAGAGGAAATCTTCGAATTTTATCAGCACGATGACACACTCAAGCTGGCCGATATTTTCGCTGGCAGTCAGCATCCCGATGTCGCAACGATCGCGGAACAGGAGGAGCTGATTGATCGGTCGAGCGAGTTCGCTTTTGCATTTGACCTGCTGAAGGACATGCCGCGTTTGTGGCGGCGCATTTTTCTGCTTATCCGTGTGGACCGGCTGAATGCCAGCAGCGTCTCTGAAATCCTGCTAATTCCTAGTAAGGAAGATGCTGTCCGAAGGTGGCTCATGCAGGCCGAAGCATTCATCGCTGCTCATCTGGAAGAGGCCGGTGTAAGCAAAAACGGGAACGATTGGCTCCAAGGCGTTGATTGGTCGGCATTGTCTGTGACCCGAAACGAGGCAGCCTCACTGTGGTCCAAGGAGGCGAACCATGAAGAATGATCTTCACCTTGTCTGCCCGCATTGCCAGTCCATCAACCGCGTACCGACTGCGAAGCTATCGGAACATCCCAACTGTGGCCGCTGCCAGCAGCCCTTGTTCACGGGCGAGCCCATCGAGTTGACCACGGCGACGTTCTCGCGCCACGTGGAGCGCAGCGATCTGCCGCTGCTGGTCGATTTCTGGGCGCCATGGTGCGGGCCGTGCAAGATGATGGCGCCACAGTTCCAGCAAGCGGCGCACCAGCTCGAACCGAGGATCCGGCTGGCGAAGGTGAATACCGAGGCTGAGCCCCACCTGGCCACGCAGTTCGGTATCCGCAGCATCCCGACGCTTGCCCTGTTCCAGGGTGGGCGGGAAATCGCCCGTCAGGCCGGCGTGATGGGCGCGCAGGACATCGTGCGCTGGACGTCGACGCAAGTGGGACGCTGACCGATGCAGGGCTTGCTCGGCACTACACTAATCCTGCTGGCAGCTTGCAGCCTGGCGGCGATGGCGACGGCGGCGTTCAGAGTGCCCGCCTTGCTGGGGTATCTCTCTGTCGGCGTTGTACTGGGCCCCTCAGTCATCGGCGTGATCGCGCCGGGGGAGACGCTGAGCTTTCTGTCCGAGCTGGGCGTGGCGCTGCTGTTGTTCATGGTCGGACTGGAATTCTCCCTCGGAGACTTCTGGCTCGCCCGCAGGACGGTGCTGATGGCGGGCGCTCTGCAGATGATCGCCGTGGCCCCGCCGCTGATCCTGCTATTGATGTGGCTGGGGCAGCCCGGCCAGAGCGCCGCGCTGCTCGGCACTGCGGCGGCCATGTCGTCCACGGCGCTGGTCAGCCGACAACTGGCCGACCAAGGCGAGCTCACCACCCGCCACGGACGCAGTGCCATCGCCGTGCTGGTCTTTCAGGACCTGGCCAGCGTGCCCCTGCTGGCCTTGCTGGCGATCTGGGCGCGCGGCGAGTCGCCGAAGATCGAGCATGTGCTGCTCGAAGTATTCGGTGTGCTGCTGCTGTTCGCGGCAGCGGCCCTCGCCTCGCGCCGTCTGTTGCATGGCCTGCTGGGCTGGGTGGCGCGGCGCGGCCACGAGGAATCGTTCGTGCTCGTCTCCTTGTGCGTGGTGGTGGCTGCCGCCGCCGCTGCGCACGCGGTCGGCGTATCCGCCGCCCTGGGGGCCTTCCTCGCCGGGATGGTGCTGGGCGAGAGCGACTTCCGGCACCACATGGAAAGCCACCTCAGGCCGTTTCGCGATGTGTTGTCGGGCGTGTTCTTCGTGACCATCGGCCTGCAACTGGACGCAGCACAGATTCTTTCGGCACCGCTGGCGGTGCTGGCGTGGCTGGTGGTGCTGGTACCGGTCAAGATCCTGCTCAATACGCTGGCCTTGCGGGCGACGCGCCTGTCCGCCCTCGATGCCTGGCGCACGGGCATAGCGTTGGGGCACGGCGGCGAGTTCGCCCTGCTGTTGTTGGGCACGGTCTTGCAGCAGCATCTGATCCCCGCGACCGTCGTCCAACCCATGCTGGTCGCGCTGGTGCTCAGCATGGCCCTGGCACCGCTACTGATCCGCCATCACGATGTACTTGCCCGGTTCTTGAGCCGCACCGGCGGCGTCATTCAGCCACCCCAGGCTGAAGAAGTCGAGATCGCCGCGCAGACGACGCGATATCGAGACCATGTCATCGTTTGCGGCGCGGGCGAGCTTGGCCTGACAGTCAGCGAGATTCTTCGCCACGCCGGCGTGGCGCATCTGCTGCTGGAGGCGGACGCGCAGAAGGTAGAGGCCGCGCGTGCCGCCGGCGCGCCGGTGTTCCATGGCGATGCCAGTCGGCCCGATACCTTGCTGGCTGCCGGCTTGACGCCTGTCTCTTATACACATCTCCGAGCCCACGAGACAGGCAGAAATCTCGTATGCCGTCTTCTGCTTGAAAAAAAAAAAAAAAACATAAACAACATTATGTATGCACACAAGTA
>OJJN01000081.1_pt1 | contig 27272 bp, 28 predicted proteins | sample 1596321 | NCBI WGS metagenome assembly OJJN01 (sample SAMEA4350123, study PRJEB24818) | metagenome | biome: human; feature: gut; material: faeces | place: Denmark | collected 2013-09 | reverse complement strand
TCACCTTGCTTATATCTGTCCCAGATAATTGCCTTCTGCTCTGGCGTGTAGTTAATCCGAGTTCTTCGTTTCATGGCAACGTCCCCCTTGATTAAGGATAGCGTTGCATCGACCCGTTGAACTCACATGAGATAGAAGCCAACAGCGCGGTGAGAATCGATAATATTATCTATTCGTCGATGCATTTTACTGCTCACCCTTTTCAACAATTAATGCGTTTTTATCGGGCGCTGAGAACACACTCCTTTACGCGACGCGAATATGACGTGCTGAAGCTTTTTCATATGGAAAACCATGAGATCGCGAAAAAGTTAAAACTGTCACAAAAAACCACCAGCACCTACCGCGTGAGGATCCTCGAGAAATTAAATATGCGTTCTAAAAATATTCTGGCGATGACCCGGATAAAATCGGCGATTGTCGATCAGAAGCTGTGACATTTCGCCTGGCCTCGCCAAAACCGACGCATCAGTTTTCGCCCTGAGGGGGTTTAGCTGGCGCGGGATACCAGTTCTCTTTGGCAACCATCACGCTGCCCTCCGGCTGCATAACAAAATTCGGGGACATGATCTGCACGTTAAATTCATTAAACACGTCCTGTATCTGGCTGTGCAGTTCATTGCGGGCAACCGCGAGGGACTGATCGGGCAGCAGACGAACCTGCAATTCGTAAGCGATATACCAGTCCATTAACCCTAACTGGCGCACCAGCGGCGGCTCGGTAAGGTCAATTCCTTTTGCCCGTTTCGCAGCCAGCTCCAGCATGGCATGCACCTGACGCCATGGGGTGTCATAACCGATCGTGACGCTGACCGTCAGATTGAGGCTGCCATCGGGCTGTAGCGCGCTCAGGTTGGTGATCTTACCGCTCACCACCACCGCATTGGGCACGGTAACGACATAATTTTCCCGGGTAATAATTTTGGTCGCCAGCATGCCTATTTCACTGACCTTACCTTCGTTATCCGCCACCCGAATGACATCGCCTTTACGCAGGGCGCGGGAGTAAATCAGGACCAGACCGCTCATGGCATGGTTCATTACCCCCGCCGAGCCCAGCGTTAACATCAGGCCGAAGAAGACGCTAATACCTTTAAACGCCAGCGAGTTTGCGCCGGGGAGAAACGGCCAGGCGGCAGAGAGAGCAAATAGCCAGACGGCAACGGAAATGAGCTTGCGGGTCGCCCCCACGGTTTCCGGATGGACGCCGGGGAGTTGCAGACGACCAGCCTCCACCTGATTGAGCACCACCTTGAGAAGCTTCAGAATAAAAGCGGTAAGGAGGAAAATGATCAGCACAATCGTCAGCCCCGGCAAGGCCGAGACAATTGCCAGGGCGATTTGCTGCACCACGCGAAGCGTCCAGTCCCCCAGCGACGTGCCCCACACCCGGGTCCATGGAAACAGGCTGAATGCCCAGCTCAGCCAGACGTAAAAGCCAATCAACCCCAGCAGGAACATCAGGATGCCGTAAAGCCGAATCTCAATTGCGCCTATGTACCGCCGCCAGCTTTGCGGTACACGGCTGCGATTCTCCACAATACGCCGACGGTAGACGCGCCGGAACCAGCGCCAGGATCGCCAGGCGCCATAGCAGAGCAGCATAAGCGCCAGCAGACCAGCGGCTGTTTTTACCGTCGACAGCGCCAGCCAGCCGGTATCGTATTGATCGCGCAGCGCCATTCTCTGCGCTTCCATGCGCGCCAGCACGCGCTGCGCGGCCTGATCGAGGGTAAGATCGTCCCCTTCATCCAAATCCCCTTCCGTCAGCAGCATCACCGGCTTACCGTTCATCACTATCAGCCGTCCCTGCTGGTTATAGCGGGTGACGGGGACGACGCTGAGCGGCTCACGTACATCCGCCTCGGTAAAATTGCGCAGGGTGTTGCGGATGCGTAAAACGCGCTCTTCGGGCGTAGTCAGGCCAAACTTCGCCTGTAGCATGACGATCGGCTGATGGAAGATATAGACGGTTCGGGCGCGCTCCTGCTCCGTAGGCGCCTGGCGAGGCTCTGCGGCATACGATGAGAAGGCGCTCAGGGCGGCAAAACAGAACGCAAACGCGAGCAGGATTTTTTTCATCCTCACTACCCCAGGTCAGAAATCTTGTTATTTTTCAGGCAACCCGCGAATGCCAGGTGGGTATGTTGAGAATAGTCCAGCCTTCCGTTTCTGCAAGATGCAACCGTGAGCGTGTTGCTCTCAAACACAATATATGTATTATGTTATAACATAACATTTTCGGATTGCGTTCTATGAGACTTAAAAAAGGGTTATTTCTGGCTTCACTTCTTTCCATGGCACCTGCCGCTTTCGCCGCAACCTCCTGGCCTCTCACGATAGAAAATTGCGGCGTAACGCAGACCTTTGCGCAGGCTCCTCAGCGCGTCGTGACCGTGGGTCAGCATGAAACTGAATTATTGCTCGCTCTGGGGCTGGAGAAAACGATCGCCGCGACGTCGGTCTGGTTCGGTGAACTTCCGGCTCCGCTGGCGGATGCCGGAAAAAACCTTCCCCGGCTCACAGAAAATTCGCCCTCTTTTGAAGCTGTGGTGGGACAGAAACCGGAGCTCGTTCTCGCGCAGTATCACTGGCACATTGGTCCGCAGGGAGAAGTGGGAACACGTGAGCAGTTTGCATCGCTGGGAATAAATACCTGGATCTCCCCTGCCGACTGCACGGATAAAGCGGTGACGGAAACGTCAAACGCAGACGGAGCACGAAGCGCGCCGTTTTCACTGGCGGAAATTACGCGGGAAGTGACAGATCTGGCCACGATTTTTGATGTTTCCGCCCGAGGTGAGCAGCTCAACCGCGCGCTGACGGAACGTATCGAAAAGGCCCGGGCGCGCGTCTCAGCGAAACCGCTTCGCGTCGTGTTCTGGTTCTCCAGCAGCCGTCTGAACGGCGACCCCTGGGTGGCGGGGAATTACGGCGCGCCTGGCTGGATCAGCCGCACGCTGGGGTTGAAGAACATTATTGACTCTCACGACGAATGGCCAGCTGTAACGTGGGAACATATTGCCCGGTCGCAGCCGGACGTGATTGTTATCGCTGAGATGTCCCGCAGGCTCTACCCTGCCGATGACGTTGCGGTAAAAGAAGCATTCTTGCGCAGTGACCCGGTGACGAAGAACATGCCTGCGGTCAGGAACAACCACATCATCGTGGTGCCAGCGATGTCGTTAAACCCTTCATTGCGTAACGTTGATGCCGTTGAGCTTATCAGCGATCGACTGGCTTCTTTCCGGGATGAACAATGAGTCCGTTGGCTTTTGAACGCCGCCAGCAAACTTTACTGGCGGCAGGCATCATGGCGCTGCCGCTGATGCTGGTCTTTGCCGCCAGTATCGGTGATATGCCGGTGTCGTATGCCAGTACCGGGAAAGCGATCCTCAACGGACTGGGGTTGACCGCTTATGCGTTGCCGCAAACAGAGGAAGGTATCATCTGGGAATATCGCATGAGCCGGGCAGTAATGGCGGCGTGCAGCGGCGGTGGCCTGGCGCTGTGCGGGCTGGTGTTACAGTCGATCCTGCGTAACCCTCTGGCTGAGCCGTATCTGCTGGGGATTTCCGCGGGCGCATCACTGGGCGCCGTCTGTGTAATGCTTCTCGGTATCGGGGGAAGCGTGATTGGCGTGAGCAGCGGTGCGTTTGTCGGCTCCTGCGCCGCCTTTGCGCTCATCATGCTGATTACAAACGGCATGAGCGCAAGCCCGTCACGCATTTTACTGGCTGGCATTGCGGGTACTCAACTCTTCAACGCCATGACCGCGTACGTTGTCAGCACGTCCGCCAATGCCGAGCAGTCCCGTAGCGTCATGTTCTGGCTGCTGGGGAGCCTGAGCGGCGTGCGCTGGCCTGACGCGCTACTGGCGCTGGCCGTTACGCTTGCAGGTTTACTGGTGATATTTCTCTTTTCGCGGGCGCTGGATACCTTCACCTTCGGGGATGAGGTCTCTGCCACGCTGGGGATCCCGGTTACCGCCGTGCGTATTGTCTTATTGCTGACCTGCGCCGTCGTCACCGCAACGATGGTGAGCGCCATAGGCGCAGTGGGGTTTGTGGGACTGGTGATCCCCCACGTGACGCGCATGCTATGCGGGCCGGGTCATCGTCGCGCGATCCCGCTGACGTTTCTCATCGGCGCCCACTTTATGATCCTCGCAGATATCGTCTCACGCACGCTGATTGTGCACCAGGTTCTGCCCATCGGAGTGGTGACTGCGCTGGTGGGCGCCCCCGTCTTTGTGGCGTTGCTTTATCAAAACCGAAAGGAGCATCCATGAATATTACCGTGGCCGGGTTAACCGTAACCCGACAAGCGCAGACGGTGCTGAAGGATATTGATCTCGACCTGCCATCCGGGCAGATTGTCGGCCTGTTAGGGCCAAACGGCTCGGGCAAGTCGACGCTATTGCGCTGTCTCGCCGGGCTGATCCCGCGACTTAGCGAACGTGTTGCGCTTAATGGCACAACGCTTGGCACGATGCCACTGAAAACACGCGCGCAGACCATGGCCTTTGTTCCGCAACATGCTGAAGTCGACGGAGAGCTGACCGTTGAGGAAATCGTTAGACTGGGGCGTACGCCCTACCGGAAAACATTCCAGAGAACCACTCGCGAGGATGAGGCTGCGGTTGAACAGGCGATTGGCCTGATGCAGTTAACCGGATTGCGCCAGCGGCGATGGCAGTTTTTGTCTGGCGGAGAGCGTCAGCGAAGCCAGATAGCCCGCGCGCTGGCCCAGCAGCCGCAGGTGCTGTTGCTTGATGAACCAACGAACCACCTGGACATTCAGCACCAGCTGGAGCTGATGCGGCTCGTTTCACAGCTGCCGCTTACGGTGGTGGTTGCACTGCACGATCTCAACCTTGCGGCCAATTACTGCCAGCGGCTGATCCTCCTGAAAGCCGGAAAGATTTCAGCCACGGGCGCGCCCGAAGCGGTGCTGACGCCAGCAAACATCGAGGACACCTGGTGCGTAAAAGCGCAGGTCAGTAAGGCCGACGCCGGGATCACGATAAGCTACAACATGGGCGGCATGGCTGAAGTCTGGCGCAAAAGCAAAAACCCCTGCGATATTGCTATCGCAGGGGTTTCGAATTTGGCGGAAGCGTAGAGATTCGAACTCTAGAACCCTTTCGGGTCGCCGGTTTTCAAGACCGGTGCCTTCAACCGCTCGGCCACGCTTCCTAAGTGAGGCGAACTATAAACACCTCACCGCGCGCTGTAAAGAGTGCGCGCATTCGTTCGCTTTAAAAATAGCCAAAATGCGTTTAATCGGTTGAATAGACGACAGATTGGCCATTTTGCCAGCATAATATCCACCGCGGATCGTTAGTGCTTTTTGATGTACATATCTTTGGTGTAGTAATACCCGAGCTTGTCCGGCGTGAATCCCCCCACCCAGGGTTTTACCAGGTGCGTGCGCACGTAGTGATAGACCGGGATCGCCGGTACATCGCGTCCCAGCAGATCTTCTGCCTCCTGGTAGAACTTACCGCGCTCCTCCGCCGTTTTCGATTTCGCCGCGTTCGCCAGAGCCCGATCGTAGTCCGGATTGCTGTACTGCGTGGTGTTTTGGCTATCCCCGGTACGGAAGGTGTTCAGGAAGGTTGCCGCATCGTCGTAATCGGCAATCCAGGCGTAGCGTACCGCGTCAAAGTTATGGGTGTGCATAGTATCAAGCATGGTTTTCCACTCCTGATTTTGCAGCTTCGCCTCCACACCGAGGTTCTTCTTCCACATAGAGCTGGCGGCAATGGCAATACGCTGATGCGATTCTGACGTGTTATAGAGGAGATTAAAGCTGAGCGGATGGCTGTCGTTAAATCCGGCTTCGGCCAGCAGCTTTTTCGCCTCGGCAATGCGTTTATCCATCGGCCAGCTGGCGTAATCCGGGTTCTGTAGCTTGACGCCGCCAATATCCGTCTGGCTGATCAGCCATGCCGGGCGCTGCCCCTGCCCTAATACTTTCCCGGCGATGATGTCTTTATCCAGCGCCAGGTTCAGCGCCTTGCGCACGCGGGCGTCGTTGAACGGCGGCCGGGTGGTGTTGAACTGATAATAATAGGTGGCAAGCTGCGGTGAAACGTCCAGCTCGCTCCCCAGCGTTTTCTTCAGCTGAGCAAACTGGTTGATCGGCACCGTGTAAACAATGTCGATTTCGCCCGCTTTGTAGCGGTTGACGTCAGCAGCTTCAGAGGAAATGGGCAGATAGGTCACCTTGTTGATGACGGTATGTTCGTTATCCCAGTATTTCGGGTTCCGCACCGCCACGATGCGTTCGTTCACCACCCACTGTGACAGTTTATAGGCCCCGCTGCTGACGAAGTGCTCCGGCTTGGTCCACTTATCACCGAAACGGCCTACCAGGACTTTATCTATCGGCACCAGAGACGGGTGAGCCAGCATCGCCAGGAACGCGGCATTTGGCTGCGTGAGCGTCACTTCCAGCGTGGTGTCATTGATGGCTTTCACACCCAGCGACTCGGGCGCTTTTTTGCCTTCTGCAATATCAGCGCCGTTGACGATACGCATACTGCCGGGATAGCTGGCATAGGGAGAGGCGGTTTTCGGGTCGACCAGCCGCTGCCAGCTCCAGACAATATCTTCCGCGGTGATGGGGGTTCCGTCGCTCCAGGTAATGCCCGGGCGCAGATGGAAAGTCCAGACGGTGTTGTCTTTATTTTCCCATTTCTCCGCCAGGCGCGGCTGGATTTCACCTGCCGGAGAGACACTGACCAGCCCGTCGAATAAATCGCTGATAATATTGAATTCGACATCGCTTTCGACTTTATGCGGGTCGAGCGAGGCGGGTTCACTGCCGTTGTTTCTGACCAGTTCCTGCTTATCTGCCAGCTGGGTTCCTGCCGGCACGTTAGCCGCCCAGGTTGCCGTGCTCGCGCACAGGATCCCCGCGGTTAACAAAGAGAGCGTAAAGTGCGTGCGTGTTTTTGGTTTCATTTCCTTCGCCTTATTGTCTGTTTTTATGACGATCCGGAAATAACTCGTAGCGGCCTTAGGGAAATAACGCAATATTTTTCAGTAACCTATAAGAGGTTGATCTGAATCCGCCCTACAAACCGCACTTCATTCTGAGGACAAAGGCTTTACCAGAATAAAAAACCAGCATAATCCCTAAGGGGCTGAGTAAAGATGGGTAAAACCACTTTGCGTCTGCCGCGCCGTTTCCTATTCTTTGCGCTAATTACATCTGTCATAAGAGAGTGACTCATGGATCGTATTATTACTTCTTCACGCGACCGCACATCGCTACTCAGCACCCATAAGGTGCTGCGCAATACTTATTTTATGCTCAGCCTGACGCTGGCGTTTTCGGCGATCACCGCGACGGCCAGCACCGTACTGATGCTGCCTTCTCCGGGTCTGATCCTGACGCTGGTGGGTATGTATGGTCTGATGTTCCTGACCTACAAAACCGCGGATAAACCAGTAGGTATTCTTTCCGCGTTCGCCTTTACCGGCTTCCTGGGCTACATCCTGGGGCCAATCCTGAACGCCTATCTGTCTGCCGGTATGGGTGACGTGATTGGTATGGCGCTGGGCGGTACCGCGCTGGTGTTCTTCTGCTGCTCGGCCTACGTGCTGACCACCCGTAAGGACATGTCCTTCCTTGGCGGTATGCTGATGGCGGGTATCGTGATTGTGCTGGTCGGTATGCTGGCGAACATCTTCCTGCAATTGCCTGCGCTGCATCTGGCAATCAGCGCGGTGTTTATCCTGATTTCATCCGGCGCAATCCTGTATGAAACCAGCAACATCATTCATGGCGGTGAAACGAACTATATCCGCGCCACCGTGAGCCTGTATGTGTCGCTGTACAACATTTTCGTCAGCCTGCTGAGCATCCTGGGCTTCGCCAGCCGCGATTAACTCATCGTGTTGTGAACATGGCCCCGCTTATGCGGGGCTTTGTTTTTTTGGTAGACTGATGCGGTTTTTGACTAACGCGTGAATGATTATGTTGAGTTTTGAAGGCAAAGAGATCGAAACCGATAACGACGGTTATCTGAAAGAGAGCAGCCAGTGGAGCGAAGCGCTGGCGGAGAAAATTGCGGAAAACGAAGGAATTACCCTCTCCCCGGAACACTGGGAAGTGGTGCGCTTTGTGCGGGAATTTTACCTTGAATTCAACACCTCACCCGCTATCCGCATGCTGGTCAAAGCCATGGCAAATAAGTTTGGCGAAGAGAAAGGCAACAGCCGTTATCTGTATCGCCTGTTTCCGAAAGGCCCGGCTAAACAGGCGACAAAAATTGCCGGTCTGCCAAAACCGGTAAAATGTATTTAATAGCGAATACTGAAGTCAGCGTATTCCCGGCCGGGTTGATGCGGTTCCGTTAGCACTTTATCAACCCGCGCGCTGCGCGGTCCGCCCGCTTTCAGCCACGCCACCAGCTTCTCTACCCGATCCGCCTCACCGCAGGCCACGACCTCCACGCTGCCGTCATCCATGTTACGCGCATACCCCGTCAGCCCAAGCTGAAGGGCTTCGCGCTGGGTGCTGTAGCGGAATCCGACGCCCTGTACAAGGCCATAGACCCAGGCAATGGTGCAAACATTTGACATCATCCTTCTCCTTATCCGACTGGCGCGTTGCATTTCCTCACTGAAGTCGGGAAAATGGCGGCCATTTCATTGGAATCGACAGAATAGCAAATTATGAGTGTACGTTTAGTGTTAGCCAAAGGGCGCGAGAAGTCATTACTGCGCCGTCATCCCTGGGTCTTTTCCGGCGCGGTTGCCCGCATGGAAGGTAAAGCCAGCCTCGGTGAAACCATCGATATTGTTGACCATCAGGGGAAATGGTTAGCACGCGGCGCATATTCACCTGCATCTCAGATCCGCGCGCGCGTCTGGACGTTCGATAAAGAAGAAACCATCGATATCGACTTCTTCGTCCGTCGTCTGCAACAGGCGCAGCAGTGGCGCGAGTGGCTGGCAAAGCGTGACGGACTGGACAGCTATCGTCTGATTGCCGGTGAATCCGACGGGCTGCCAGGGGTGACAATCGACCGCTTCGGCAATTTCCTGGTGCTGCAACTTCTCAGCGCCGGGGCGGAGTACCAACGTGCCGCGCTGATTAGCGCGCTGCAAACCCTGTTCCCGGAATGCGCCATTTACGACCGCAGCGACGTGGCGGTGCGCAAAAAAGAGGGCATGGAGCTGACGCAAGGCCCGGTCACTGGCGAACTGCCCCCTGCCCTGCTGCCTATCGAAGAACATGGCATGAAGCTGCTGGTGGATATCCAGGGTGGCCATAAGACCGGGTATTACCTCGACCAGCGTGACAGCCGTCTGGCGACGCGCCAGTACGTTGCCGATAAGCGCGTGCTGAACTGCTTCTCCTATACCGGCGGCTTTGCGGTCTCTGCCCTGATGGGCGGCTGTGCTCAGGTGGTGAGCGTCGACACCTCACAGGAAGCGCTGGATGTGGCGAAACAGAACGTTGAGCTGAACAAGCTGGATCTGAGCAAAGCGGAGTTTGTGCGTGACGACGTGTTTAAACTGCTGCGTAAATACCGCGACCAGGGCGAGAAATTTGACGTCATCGTGATGGACCCGCCGAAGTTTGTGGAAAACAAAAGCCAGCTGATGGGCGCCTGCCGTGGCTATAAAGATATCAACATGCTGGCGATCCAGCTGCTGAACCCGGGCGGCGTACTGCTGACATTCTCCTGCTCTGGCCTGATGACGACAGATTTATTCCAAAAAATCATCGCCGATGCCGCAATAGATGCGGGTCGTGATGTACAATTTATAGAGCAGTTCCGTCAGGCCGCCGATCACCCGGTGATCGCTACCTACCCGGAAGGGCTGTATCTGAAAGGGTTTGCCTGTCGCGTCATGTAACTTGAAAAGAGAAATATTGCCCGCACATAGTGTGTATGTAATGTTTCCCGGGAGGTGACTATGATTGCCAGCAAATTCGGTATCGGCCAGCAGGTCCGCCACACCTTGCTTGGATATTTGGGTGTGGTCGTGGATATCGACCCGGAGTATTCCCTTGATGAACCGTCAGCAGACGAGCTGGCGGTTGACGCAGAGCTTCGCGCCGCGCCCTGGTATCATGTGGTTATGGAGGGCGACGATGGTCAGCCTGTCCATACCTATCTTGCCGAAGCGCAGCTGAGTGGTGAACTACAGGATGAGCATCCGGAACAACCCACTATGGATGAGCTTGCTCAGACCATCCGCAAACAGTTACAGGCACCAAGACTGCGAAACTAAAGGTGTTAAAAAGCCCGTCAAACGGGCTTTTTTTATTTTGCCAGCCCCAGACGGGGGATATCGATTGCCGGACAGCGATCCATCACCACCTTTAACCCGGCATCGCGCGCCAGCACAGCCGCCTGCTCATTAATCACGCCCAGCTGCATCCACAGCGTTTTCGCGCCGATAGCGATCGCCTCCTGCGCCACGCCCCAGGCCGCCTCTGAATTGCGGAACACGTCCACCATATCTACCTTTTCCGGCACGTCCGCAAGCGTCGCATAGCCCTGCTGACCCAGCAGCGTTTTCCCCGCCACCTTCGGCGAAACCGGGATTACGTGATAACCCTGGTCCAGAAGGTATTTCATGACCCGATAGCTTGGGCGATCCGGTTTATCGCTCGCGCCGACCAGCGCGATAGTGCGCGTGGACGTCAGAATCTCGACAATGTCGTTCTCTTTCATGCTCTTCCTCCTGGTTTTTTTTAAAGTGTACGTCAAAGCGGATATCTCAACCACGCATCACCTACAGAAGTATGAGGGCAAAACGGCAGAATATGTCTATATGTTAGTAAACGTGATTATCGAAAACTTTTGATACATTCTTACCGAGTGTTTTGTCTACAGGAGTCTGCTATGAAAACCGGCATTGCCTCGGCTGTGGTTGCGTTAATCATGCCGGTTTGTGTTTTCGCAACCACCCTCAGACTCTCAACCGACATAGACCTGCTGGTGCTGGACGGGAAAAAAGTCTCCAGCTCCCTGCTGCGAGGTGCAGACAGCATTGAGCTGGATAACGGTCCGCATCAGGTGGTTTTTCGGGTGGAAAAGACGATTCGCCTCGCCGACAACGAACAGCAGGTATACATTTCGCCTCCGCTGGTTGTGAGCTTTAATACCCAGCGTATCAGCCAGGTCAACTTCAGTCTTCCGCGTCTCGTAACAGAAAAAGAGTCACTGGCATTTGATGCTTCGCCACGCATCGAGCTGGTGGACGGAGATTCCATGCCCATCCCGGTAAAGCTGGATATCCTGGCGCTGACAAAAAGGCCAAAAGGAACAGATTACGAAGCAGACACGGAGATCTATAACAGGGCCAGCAGACGCGCTTCCCTGCCCCAGTTCGCCACCATGATGGCGGATGACAGCACCCTGCTTTCGGGCGTATCGGAGCTGGATGTACTCCCCCCTCAGTCACAAACGCTTACTGAGCAGCGCCTCAGGTTCTGGTTCCAGAATGCCGATCCGGACACGCGCGCCCGTTTTCTGCAATGGGCAAAACGACAACCTTCGTCATGAGCCACATTTTTTTGTCCTTTCTCTTGCAGCATCAGTCAGTTCCCGTCATCGTGTAGCGAGGTAACCTCACGGATAAGATTATGGAACTGACAACTCGCACACTTCCGGCGCGCAAGCATATTGCTCTGGTTGCGCACGATCACTGTAAACAAATGCTGCTGAACTGGGTTCGCCGCCATCAGCCTCTGCTACAGCATCATGCCCTTTCTGCTACGGGAACAACCGGCAACCTGATCCACCGCGAAACCGGTCTGGAAGTAAATGCCATGCTGAGCGGCCCGATGGGAGGGGACCAGCAGGTAGGTGCTCAGATTTCGGAAGGCAAAATTGACGTTCTGATTTTCTTCTGGGATCCACTGAATGCGGTTCCGCATGACCCTGACGTTAAAGCGCTGCTGCGTCTGGCGACGGTGTGGAACATTCCGGTAGCCACCAATCTTTCAACGGCAGATTTCATCATTGAATCGCCGCAGTTTAACGATCCGGTGGAGATTTTGATCCCGGATTATCCGCGTTATCTTGCGGAGAGACTGAAGTAGTTTTTTGCCGGGTGGCGGCTCCGCCTTACCCGGCCTACACAATTGCCCGCGTCGTTACGGCTTTCTCGCCACCGGTACGTCAATACTCTTCAAAATATCGACAAACACCGACGGCTCCTCTTTGTTAAACAACAGCCACACGCGATGGCGCGCGCGGGTTATCGCTACGTACAATAAACGCCGCTCCTCTGCATCCGGGAAATCTTCGGGAACAGGCAGTAACGCCTCTTCCATCACAGATTCCCGCGCCGGTGCCGGGAATCCGTCGCTCCCCTCTTTTAGCCCCACCACAATCACGTAGTCGGCCTGCTGCCCTTTACTGGCGTGAATGGTCATAAAATCGAGCTGTAGTTTTGGCCAGCGCGTCGCCGCTTTTTCCAGCGCCGTCGGCTTCAGGTGGTGATAACGCGCCAGGACCAGAATGCGCTCATCCGGTTTCGCATAGCCGCTCAGTTTATCCAGCAGCGGTTCCAGCTGATCGTCCGCCAGCAGGGTGACGGCCTTTTTATCCCCCGACGTCAGGCTGTTAAGCGGTTTCGACAGCTGGTGCGGGTTCTGCTGAATAAAACGGTTGGCTATTTCGCCAATCCGCGAGTTGAAGCGGTAGGTGGTGTCCAGATCGCTGCGATCGCCTTCCCCAAAATAGTGATGGAAGGCCGTCGTGAGAGAAAGCTGCGCCCCGCTGAAACGGTAGATAGCCTGCCAGTCATCACCCACGGCAAACAGCGACGTGTGTTTATTCTGCGCCCGCAGCGCCGAAAGCAGCGCAGCGCGCTGCGGCGAGATATCCTGAAACTCATCCACCAGAATGTGTTTCCACGGGCTGACGAAGCGCCCTTTCTCCAGAATGATAATGGCCTGATGGATCAGCCCGGAAAAGTCGACCGCGTTTTCGTCTTTCAGCGCGGTTTTCCACGCTTTTAGCATCGGTGCCATCAGCTTAACCCGCTTAGAAAACACGGCGCGGATAGACTCCGGTGCGCTTTCTATCATCTCTGCCTGAGATCCGCCATGCGTGCGCATCAGGCTTACCCACCGGTCGAGACGAGAACCCAGACGGCGCGCCAGCTTTTCATCCTGCCAGAAGCTGCCCTCTGGCACCTCCCAGTGGAGTTCCTCTTCAAGCCACTGACGCCAGCCTTTCGCCTGCGCCTTTTTTTCACTGCATTGCTGACGCCATGCCTTGATAAACAGCGCCTGGCGAGCCTGAGCATCATTCTCCAGTTTGCTGACAACAGGCACTTTTTTGCTGCCCTGTTGAATGATGTGTAACGCAAGGGAGTGGAAGGTGCGCGCCGAGATATCCTGGGTATGCAAACGCGCCTGAATGCGTTCATCCATTTCCTGCGCCGCCTTGCGGCCAAAGGCCAGCAATAAAATCTGGTCGGCAACCGCCTCGCCCGTCGTCAGAAGCCAGCCCGCGCGCGCCACCAGCACCGACGTTTTGCCGCTCCCGGCACCTGCCAGCACTAATAAAGAGTGCTCGCCATTCACCACGGCGCGCGCCTGGGCAGGATTGAGGGGCGATGATTCCACCGTACTGAAGAAATCGGCATATTGCGTAAGCATCGCATCGGTCCAGGCCTGGTTGTGCGCCATTCGGCTTTTCTCGATATCGCTCAGCCATGCCTGACACTTCCGCCACGCGTCGCGGCAGTTATCAAACTCCTCAAGCCGCGCCACCGGTAAAGGCAATGCCGTCAGCGCCTGGGCGATTTTTTGCTGAAGCCCGGCAGTTTGCTGGCGCGTCAGCCACCTCTGCTGAGTATTGCTTAGCGCGATATCATCCAGTACCTGTTGCAGCACCTGTGCGGCAATCACGCTCATCTCCTGGCTCCACTGCTGCCAGCGCGTGTTCAGATGATGGTGGAAGCGTTGGGTTTCCGCCCACTCGGTCCCGTGGAGTCGCACCACTTTTTCTTCTGGCAGAACGAACTCCAGTTCTCCCCAAACCAGCCCTCGCTTGCAGTGAATGGCCAGTAGCTGATTAAACGGAATAAGGTATTCGTGGCGTTCACCGGACACTTTCACTCCCGCATTGAGGAGGACAACCTTGTCGTAAGGGTGTTGCGCCAGGCGTTTGCCCATTGAAGTTGCTTTCAGTTCCATATCCTGCCGGATCCACGAGGTCATAATTTGTCAGACAGTTTAACTGCCAGTTTTAAGGTGCTCCAGCCCAAAAAAACGTTACAATCACCGGGCGTTAATCATATCGAAGGAAATGAGGGTTTATGCGTACCGTTCTGAATGTGTTGAATTTTGTCCTTGGCGGTTTTGCCACCACCCTTTCCTGGCTTTTTGCCACCCTGGTGAGCGTCGTGCTCATCTTCACCCTTCCGCTGACGCGCTCCTGCTGGGAAATCACCAAACTGTCCCTCGTTCCTTATGGAAATGAAGCCGTACACGTGGATGAGCTGGAGCCGGAAAGAAAAAATGCTTTGATGAATACCGGCGGCACGCTGCTGAATATTCTGTGGCTGATCTTCTTTGGCTGGTGGCTGTGTCTGATGCATATCTTCGCCGGTATTGCCCAGTGCATTACGATTATTGGCATTCCGGTTGGCATCGCGAATTTCAAAATTGCCACCATCGCCCTGTGGCCGGTAGGACGCCGCGTTGTCCCGGTTGAAGTGGCACAAGCCGCGCGTGAAGCCAATGCCCGTCGTCGTTTTCAATAATAAGGACTGGCCGCTCTCATGCTAAGCCCCCTGCTTCGTCGCTATACATGGAACAGCAACTGGCTTTATAACGTCAGGATCTTTATCGCCCTCTGCGGCACCGCCGCGCTGCCGTGGTGGCTGAATGATGTGAAGCTCACCATCCCCCTCACGCTTGGGGTGGTGGCTGGTGCGCTGGCAGATCTCGATGACCGGCTGGCCGGTCGTTTGCGTAATCTGGTCATCACGCTGGTCTGCTTCTTTATTGCTTCCGCGTCCGTTGAGCTGCTTTTCCCCTGGCCCTGGCTGTTTGCCTTAGGGCTGACCGTCTCCACCAGCGGCTTCATTTTGCTCGGCGGCCTCGGGCAACGCTACGCCACTATCGCGTTCGGCGCCCTGCTGATTGCCATTTACACCATGCTGGGCGTCTCCCTTTACGATCAGTGGTATCAGCAACCGGTCCTGCTGCTGTTGGGCGCTATCTGGTATAACCTGTTGACCTTAACCGGGCATCTTATTTTTCCGGTCCGTGCCTTACAGGACAACATTGCCCGCAGTTACGAACAGCTGGCCCACTATCTGGAGCTGAAATCCCGGCTGTTCGATCCGGATATCGAAGAGGACAGCCAGGCGCCACTGTACGATCTGGCGCTGGCAAATGGCCAGCTGGTCGCCACGCTGAATCAGACCAAAGCCTCTCTGCTCACCCGTCTGCGCGGCGATCGCGGTCAGCGCGGTACCCGCCGCACACTGCACTACTACTTTGTCGCCCAGGATATTCACGAGCGCGCCAGCTCATCGCATGTGCAGTACGCTGACCTGCGCGAGAAATTCCGCTACAGCGACGTGATGTTCCGTTTCCAGCGCCTGCTGTCGATGCAGTCTCAGGCCTGCCAGCAACTTGCGCGCTCAATACTGCTGCGCACGCCCTATCAGCATGACCCTCGCTTTGAGCGCGCATTCAGTCATCTGGATGCAGCCCTCGATCGCGTTCAGGCCAGTGGGACATCGCCGGAACAGTTCAAAGCGCTGGGATTCCTGCTCAACAACCTGAGAGCCATCGATGCTCAGCTCGCCACCATTGAGTCTGAACAGGCAATGGCGATGCCGGGCAATGACGCTGACAACCAGCTTGCCGATGACAGTCTGAACGGTTTCAGCGATATGTGGCTGCGCCTGAGCCGTCATTTTACCCCGGAATCCGCACTCTTTCGTCACGCAGTGAGGATGTCGCTGGTCCTGTGCGTGGGCTATGCCTTTATCCAGATCACGGGACTGCACCACGGCTACTGGATCCTGCTGACCAGCCTGTTCGTCTGCCAGCCGAACTATAACGCGACCCGTCATCGCCTCGCGCTGCGTATTGTCGGGACATTAGTCGGGGTCGCTATCGGGCTGCCGGTGCTCTACTTTGTGCCATCGGTCGAAGGGCAACTGATCCTGATTGTGATTACCGGCGTCTTGTTCTTCGCCTTCCGCAATGTGCAGTACGCCCACGCCACAATGTTCATCACGTTGCTGGTTCTGCTCTGCTTCAATCTGCTGGGTGAAGGCTTTGAAGTGGCCCTCCCCCGCGTGATCGACACGCTTATCGGCTGCGCCATCGCCTGGGCGGCGGTGAGCTTTATCTGGCCGGACTGGCGTTTTCGAAATTTACCCCGCGTGTCCGACAGAGCAATGAACGCCAACTGCCGCTATCTGGATGCCATTCTTGAGCAGTATCATCAGGGTCGTGATAACCGTCTGGCCTATCGGATTGCCCGTCGCGATGCGCATAACACTGACGCGGAGCTGGCTTCCGTTGTCTCGAATATGTCAACAGAGCCGCGCGCCACGGCAGAAATCCGGGAAACGGCCTTCCGCCTGCTGTGTCTGAACCATACGTTCACGAGCTATATCTCTACCCTTGGTGCCCACCGTGAGAAACTGACGAATCCGGGGATCCTGGCGCTACTGGACGACGCCGTTTGCTACGTTGATGATGCGCTTCATCATCAACCTGCGGATGAGCCACGGGTTCACCAGGCACTGGATGAGCTGGTGCAGCGTATCGCACACCTTGATCCTGGTACCGACAACAAAGCGCCGCTGGTCCTACAGCAAATTGGCCTGCTTATCGCTTTGCTGCCGGAAATTTGTCGACTGCGACAGCAGATTGCTACCTGGCGGAATGATGGCCCTGTGACTCAGGCAGCGCATTAAACCACTCCGTAAGCTCCCGGCGAATATCCGCCGGGAGTGCCGCTTCATGTAGCCCTTCGATGGCCCCTTCCAGCGCGAACAATACCCGGATACTCAGCGCTTTATTTTTAGAGCGCATTTTCAGCCAGCTCGTTTTTGCCCCCAACTGTCGTAGCATCTCTTCGTTGGTGATGCCCGCCTCCATAAGCAGGACCTCAATCTGAAAGGTCAGGTTCGGCAGATCTTTAAGCCGGTTACGCTGATGGCGCTGGTAGCGCTCTTTCCTGGCAGCATCGAGCGCAAACGAGGAGAGCTGAAGCAGTTTTTCCCTGTTTTGCCACAGGCCTTCATCCACACGGTAGTAATTAAGCAGCACAGGACGTCCTCGTTACATCAGGGTCAGAAAAGAGGAGGCATTTTTTACACAGTATTTTGCACTTTGCTCACAAGCGCGAAGGTACAGCTCGCCGTCAGACACCATCGCGAACACCGCTTCATCCACGGCGAGGGTGTAGCCGCCAAACAGGGCGCGATGATGAATTTCACCCAGCGAAGAGAGGTATTCCTGCGATTGATAAATCCGCTCATAGGATATCTTTTTCATGATAATTCCATTAAAAATCATACAGTAAACACGATATTTCTTACTAACGGATCCGTTAGCAGGAAAATAGGCAACTTATTGCCGTTGGGCAAGATGATTTTTTCAGGTTCACCAGGAATGGATGAAATTTGCGAGTCGCTTTCCGAAAATGAGGTTGATCTTTATGCACACAGGGGTTACTGTATATCCATACAGTAACTACAGGGCTGGAATGAATATGTACACTTCAGGCTATGCAAATCACTTAACACCTTTTTCTTCTGCCGCGGGCAATGCTGCGCAGAATTCTATCGGGCGTGTATCGACAGGGCTTATCAGTGAAGTGGTTTACCGTGAAGACCAGCCGCTGTTAACACAACTCTTACTCCTGCCGCTTTTGCAGCAGCTCGGGCAACAGTCTCGCTGGCAGCTCTGGCTGACGCCACAGCAAAAATTGAGCCGTGAATGGGTTCAGTCGGCTGGCCTGCCGCTGGCGAAGGTGATGCAGATTAATCAACTCTCCCCTTGCGATACGGTCGAGTCGATGGTTCGGGCATTACGTACCGGGAACTATAGCGTCGTGATTGGGTGGTTGCCTGAGGATCTGTCGCAAGAGGAACATTTGCGTCTGACTGAAGCTGCTGAAGAAGGTAACGCGATGGGCTTCATCATGCGACCGGTTCGTGGAGATTCCTATCGCAGAGGACAACATCCCGGCTTAAAAATTCACTCAAATGTGTACCATTGAGTCATTTTAAGAGTTTTCCTGGAATTTTTTTCGACCGCAGTATGCAAAAAAAGTTCAACGCGCCAAAACTGCGGCAAGGCTTGTCTGACGCGGTTCTCGTTAATTTTACTGCACAAAATTCATTCAAAAATTGTTAAATATTAGGTATACGGAACTTTTTTTTTCATATGCCTGACGGACTTCACACTTGTAAGTTTTCAGCTACGTTGTAGACTTTACATCGCTAGGGGTGCTCGGCCTAAGCCGAAGATATCGGTAGGTTTATATTTGACCACGCCCCCCGGTGAAGGATTTAACCGTGATTCCTCCGATGGAGATATTCATGGCAAATTTTGGATGATAACGAGGCGCAAAAAATGAAAAAGACAGCTATCGCGATTGCAGTGGCACTGGCTGGCTTCGCTACCGTAGCGCAGGCCGCTCCGAAAGATAATACCTGGTATGCAGGTGGTAAACTGGGCTGGTCTCAGTTCCATGACACCGGTTGGTACAACAGCAGCCTGAACAACGATGGCCCTACTCACGAGAGCCAGCTGGGTGCAGGTGCGTTCGGTGGCTATCAGGTTAACCCATATGTTGGCTTTGAAATGGGTTACGACTGGTTAGGTCGTATGCCTTACAAAGGCGACAACGTAAATGGCGCTTTCAAAGCTCAAGGCGTACAGCTGACCGCTAAACTGGGTTACCCAGTAACTGACGATCTGGACGTGTACACCCGTCTGGGCGGCATGGTATGGCGTGCAGACTCCAGCAACAGCATCGCTGGTGACGACCACGACACGGGTGTTTCCCCAGTATTCGCTGGCGGCGTTGAGTGGGCAATGACCCGTGACATCGCTACCCGTCTGGAATACCAGTGGGTTAACAACATCGGTGACGGTGCTACCGTTGGCGTTCGTCCAGACAACGGCATGCTGAGCGTTGGTGTTTCTTACCGTTTCGGTCAGCAGGAAGATGCGCCAGTCGTAGCTCCAGCACCGGCTCCAGCTCCAGAAGTACAGACCAAGCACTTCACTCTGAAGTCTGACGTTCTGTTCAACTTCAACAAAGCTACCCTGAAACCAGAAGGTCAGCAGGCACTGGATCAGCTGTACACCCAGCTGAGCAACCTGGATCCTAAAGACGGTTCTGTAGTGGTTCTGGGCTTCACCGACCGTATCGGTTCTGACGCTTACAACCAGGGTCTGTCCGAGAAACGTGCTCAGTCTGTAGTTGATTACCTGGTATCTAAAGGTATCCCAGCTAACAAGATCTCCCCACGTGGTATGGGCGAATCTAACCCAGTGACCGGTTCTACCTGTGACAACGTGAAACCACGCGCTGCACTGATCGACTGCCTGGCACCAGATCGTCGCGTAGAGATCGAAGTTAAAGGTATCAAAGACGTTGTAACTCAGCCTGCGGCATAAGTTATCGTCTTATAAAAAAACCCCGCCATGCGGGGTTTTTTATTATCTGAAGAAAGGCAAAACGTTATTTTTTACCTAACAGTGCCTGAAGATCGTTCTTCAGCGTCGACATCTGGCTGGCATACTTCTCTTTGTGCTCGGCATCTTCAATCAGCTGCACCACCGTTTCCGACAGGGTTTTCCCGCGCCGTTGCGCAAGCCCGGCCAGACGTTGCCAGACCATAAACTCCAGGTCGATGGATTTCTTACGGGTGTGCTGATGCTCGGCATTGAAATGCCGTTTACGACGAGCACGGATAGTTTGCTTCATCCGGTTCAACAAGGCCGGATTAATGTGTTTCTCAATCCAGCCGTTGACCTGTACCGGTTCGTTTTCGAGGGTCAGCAACATATCCACAGCTTCTTGTGCCGCGCTGGCTTCGATGTAGCAGGTGATCAGCTCCCCTTCACGGTGCTTTTTGACCAGGTACTTCCATTTCCAGCCGCTTTCGAGGTTTTCCAGTTGTTGATATTTCATTGCGATCTCAGTGTTACCGTGTAACTCTGTTCAGAATATCAGTTTTTTGGCAATCTGCTGAAAAGAAATCATATCCTGTGAAACACCGCAGGCGATCCGCATGACGAAAACCCGAATCCTGATTGGGCAGAGTGCGCCGCTTACGGTATACTCCACGGTTTTACTTCTGACTAAAAAACATCAACTTTGACCATTACGAAACTTGCATGGCGTGACCTGGTTCCGGATACCGAGAGCTATCAGGAGCTGTTTGCACAGCCAGACCTCACAAAAGAACACGAATTCATACTTAGCGATACACAACCGCGTTTGCATTACGCGCTGGAGCAGATGTCATCCCCATGGGCTACATCTCCTTTCATGCTGCTCAAAGCCCCGGAAGAAGCCGAGTATCTGACGCTTCTCGGTGATGCCATGCGCCAGTTGCAGCCAAAAACGAACGCCGTTTTTGGTGGTCAGTATCATATTGCCGGACGTGACGTGACGTTCGAACCTGCCACGCAGGCAGACGGACTGTTCGCGGCAAAAGGCGAGGTGATTACCGCCAACTGGGTGGAAGCAGAACAGCTGTTCGGCTGCCTTCGTCAGTTCAATGGCGATGTGTCACTACAACCCGGGCTGGTACACCGCGCGAATGGCGGCGTGTTGCTCATCTCCCTTCGCACCCTGCTTGCACAGCCTCTGCTGTGGATGCGCCTGAAAACGGTGGTGACGCAGCAACGTTTTGACTGGGTAGGATACGACGAGTCACGTCCTCTTCCTGTTTCCATCCCGTCTATGCCACTGTCGCTGACCGTCGTGCTGACGGGTGACCGTGAATCCCTGGCTGATTTCCAGGAAATGGAGCCAGAACTTGCGGAGCAGGCTGTCTACAGCGAATACGAAGACAATATTCAGATTGCCGATGCCGATGATATGGCGCAGTGGTGTCAGTGGGTTATGGCCGTGGCAGAGCGTTTCTCGCTGCCTTCCCCTGCCGAGGATGCGTGGCCGGGCTTGATCCGTGAAGCCGTACGCTACACCGGCGATCAGGAAACCCTGCCGCTCTGCCCGCTCTGGATCGGTAAACAGCTGCGTGAAGTGGGCGTTATCAGCGGCAACGGTATGTTCACCGGTGAGCAGCTTAGCCAGATGCTGGCCCAGCGTGAATGGCGTGAAGGCTATCTTGCTGACCGTATGCAGGATGAAATTCTGCTGGAACAGATTCTGGTGGAGACCGAAGGCGAACGTATCGGGCAAATCAACGCCTTGTCCGTCATCGAGTTCCCCGGGCACCCCCGCGCCTTTGGCGAGCCTTCCCGTATCAGCTGTGTCGTGCACATTGGCGACGGCGAATTTACCGATATCGAACGTAAGGCGGAACTGGGCGGAAACATTCATGCTAAAGGCATGATGATCATGCAGGCATTCCTGATGTCTGAACTCCAGCTTGAGCAGCAGATCCCCTTCTCTGCCTCGTTGACCTTTGAACAGTCCTACAGTGAAGTCGACGGCGACAGCGCCTCAATGGCGGAGCTGTGCGCCGTGATCAGCGCGCTTGCGGACGTGCCGATTAATCAGAATATTGCGATTACCGGATCCGTGGATCAGTTTGGTCGTGCCCAACCGGTGGGTGGACTGAATGAGAAAATCGAAGGCTTCTTCGCTATCTGTCAGCAGCGCGGCTTAAACGGCAAACAGGGCGTGATTATTCCAGCGCCTAACGCTCGCCATTTGAGCCTGAGCCAGGCGATTCTGGATGCGGTAGAGCAGGAACAATTCACCGTCTGGGCCATCGAAGGGGTTGAGGATGCACTACCCTTACTGACGAATCTGGTCTGGGACGGCGAAGGCCAGACAACCCTGATGCAGACCATTCAGGAACGTATAGCTCAGGCGACACAGCAGGATGCTCGTCATCGTTATCCCTGGCCGTTACGCTGGTTAAGTTGGTTTAGTGCAAACTGATCGGACTTGTTCAGCGTACACGTGTTAGCTATCCTGCGTGCTTCACTAAAATAAGGCTTACTGAGAACATGGTAGATAAACGCGAATCCTATACGAAAGAAGACCTTCTTGCCTCTGGTCGCGGTGAACTGTTTGGCGCGAAAGGCCCGCAGTTACCGGCCCCTAATATGCTGATGATGGACCGTGTCGTGAAAATGACCGAAACCGGCGGCAACTTTGATAAGGGTTACGTAGAAGCAGAACTCGATATCAACCCGGACCTGTGGTTCTTCGGTTGCCACTTTATTGGCGATCCGGTAATGCCTGGCTGCCTGGGGCTCGATGCCATGTGGCAGCTGGTTGGCTTCTATCTGGGCTGGCTTGGCGGTGAAGGCAAAGGCCGTGCGCTGGGCGTAGGCGAAGTGAAATTCACCGGTCAGGTTCTGCCTACCGCGAAGAAAGTCACCTACCGTATCCATTTCAAACGCATCGTTAACCGCCGCCTGATTATGGGCCTGGCGGACGGTGAAGTGCTGGTAGACGGTCGTCTGATCTATACCGCGAACGACCTGAAAGTGGGTCTGTTCCAGGATACCTCTGCTTTCTGATAACGGCTTTTAGCCCCTTCCAGAAAGGCGAAACCTCCGCATTGCGGAGGTTTCTTTTTAAAGAGACGGTATCAAGCAAGTACTGCCCTGTCTCCGATGGCTTCTCGCCAGCCCCCTAGCCATTGGGACCTTTGATTCAGGGCCTGATAGGGACACATTTCTTTTGAACGTCCGGCGATGCCAGCCTGATAACCACGTTGATGAGCCCTTTCCAGGCGATCTCGTTTCTGTCTCTTCATGCCTCGTTTCCCTCATTCTTTTGTCTGGTGGAAAGAAAACAGTGGTTGCAATAGGTGCAAGCACAGTTAACGAATACCCCGAATCGGCGTCAGCGTCAACGTTCAAAATTCATACGGGTGTCATATTTGTGAGCTACATGGAAGATCGTTTGTACAAAAAATGTGACGCGGGACAAGTAACAACCTGAACATAAAACGAAAAAAAAGCCGCAATCAGCAAGAAGCTGAGTGCGGCTTTCGTCGATGAATTTTACTTATGGCAACCGGGAAATCTCTCTTGCTATTGCGGCCGCCTCCTGTGCCCACCCTTGCGCAAGCACTTTCACCATTTCGTCATAGCCATCTTTCTGCTGCTTCAGTTCCAGATGGAAAGGACGCTTAATCAGCTGGCCCTGGTGATTTAACAGCCACTCCCCGCTGATAACAACGGCACCATCATAGCGGCCATGGAATCCCGTCACGTTAACATTGAGGGTATCCTGATCGCTTCCCAGAGGCTGCGAGGCGACCACCCAACCTGGGAGCTGGCTGCTCAGATTCGCCACCAGCGTATTGCGTAGCTGCTGATCCAGCGGACTGGCCCACAGGTTATTGTTGGCGATAACGTACTGCACATCGCTGGTCTGGTAGACCACCCCGTTGCCCGCCAGATAATCTGGCACGGCAACCTGTTCAACCCACAGCAGACGGCTGCCCTGTGAGGCGCTGCTCTGCGCACCGGACTGCGCGCTTAATGGCAGCTGGTAGTAGCTTTTGTTATCGCTTCCAGAGCTACAGGCCGTTAATACCAGTGCGCCTGCGATGATTAGCCATTTTTTCATTGTTTCGCCCTCTTAGGCTCAGGATCCTTTTTGTCTTTCGCTTCAAACACCAGCGCGTTGCTCTTTTCATTGAGCGTTTTCAGAACGGGCTGTAGCTCGCGTAAAACCTGATCAAGACGCTGCATATCCGCCACCATCTTGTTGTAGGCCGCTGAACCCGGCTGGAAGCCCTGCATACTGCGATTCAGTTCGCGCAACGTTTTCTGCATATCCTGCGGCAGCTGCTGCATGGACTGGTTGGCGGTGATTTTGTTGATATTATCCAGCGTGGCTTGCAGACGTTGCATCGTCGCCTGGCTCTGACGCAGTGACCCCGTCGCAGCCTCAAGCATTGGATTCAGCGGCAGATTGTTGATCTTATCCAGCGTTTCCATCAGGCGCTGTTGGATCTGCGCCAGGCCACTGCTGACCGTAGGAATGATTTTGTAGCCGCCAAACTCACGGATCCCCGTCATGGGTGGCGCTTTTGGATAGAAGTCCATATCGACATACAATGCCCCTGTCACCAGGTTGCCGGTTTTCAGCGAGCCGCGCAGACCGCGATTCATCAGGTCGGTAATATGCTCGCCGATATCCTGATCCTCACCAATCTGGTTAAGCAAACGCTCAGGCTCAATGCGGATCAGCACCGGAATACGATAATCGTCATCAAGCATCTGCTTAAGACCCGGAACAAAGTAAGGCACTTGTCCCACCGTCCCCAGACGAATACCGCGGAACTCGACTGGCGCCCCTGGCTGCAAGCCGCGTACAGAATCCTTAAAGAACATCAGGTAGTCGATGTGATCGGTATAGAGCGCATCCTGGATGCTCTTTTGATCGTCAAACAGTCTGAAGGCGGTTTTCTCCGCCACCGGTTGTCCCAGATCCAAGCCTTCCGGCACGTCAAAACTGACGCCCCCACCAAAGAGCGTGGTGAGTGAACCCATTTCAACGCGCATCCCCGCAGAGGTGAGGTCTACTGCGATCCCGCTGTCTTTCCAGAAGCGAACGTTGCTGGTAACCAGGCGATCATTAGGCGCATTGATAAATAGCTGATAGCTGATGGTCCGTTTTTGCGGATCGAAGGTGCTTGTTTCAACCGAACCGACGCGATACCCGCGGAACAGCACCGGATCGCCCGGTGAGAGCTGGCCCGCTTTTTTGCTGTCCAGAATAACGCGGATCCCTTTTGCATCCGGCGGCGCAAGTGGCGGTGAATCCAGCAGCTGATAGTTTGCTGGCTGGACGCCTTTGTTGCCGGGCTGGAGTTCGATATAAGCCCCTGACAGCAACGTCCCTAAGCCGCTGATCCCCTCTCTACCGACCTGCGGTTTCACTACCCAAAAAACGGAATCTTCATGGAGCAGTTTTTCCATGCCAGCATGCAGGCGGGCCTTGATTTCAACATGGGTTAAATCATCCGTCAGGGTCGCGCTTTCCACGACACCCACATCCACGCTGCGGCTCTTGATGGTGGTTTTACCGCCCTCAATCCCCTCTGCATTGGTGGTGATTAGCGTCACTTCCGGCCCCTGATGGCTGTAATGATAAAACAGGATCCATGCACCGATCAGCGCGGTCACGATGGGGAAAATCCACACCGGCGACCAGTTTCTGACCTTCTGCACTTTAGCCTCTCCACTCTTATTTTCCATGCTCTTACTCTTCCTCATGGCTTGAATCGGGCTCACGATCCCACGATAAACGAGGGTCGAAGGTCATGGCCGCAAACATGGTCATAATGACGACCAACGCAAACATCAGCGCTCCCATAGCGGGATAAATACTCATCAGTCCCCCCATGCGCACCAGCGCTGAGAGAACCGCAATCACGAACACGTCAATCATCGACCAGCGGCCAACAAATTCCACTACCTCATAGATTAAATGCATACGCTCGCTGTCGCGCTTACCATGCCCTTTTGCATCCCAACAGAGCCAGGCAATGGCAATCATCTTTAAGGTCGGAACCATGATACTGGCGAGGAATATGACGCCTGCCACAGGGTATGATCCCTCGCTCCACAGCAGTATTACCCCGGCCAGTATGGTCGAGGGCATTCTGTCGCCGAGCAGATCGGTGATCATGATCGGCAAGATATTGGCGGGCAGATAGAGCATGACAGAGGTCACCAGCAGCGCCATGGTCCATTGCAGACTATTTTTACGCCGGACGTGACCTTTTGTTTCACAGCGCGGACACACCTCGACATCCGCGGGCAGCACGGCGGTGCAGCAGGAGCAGGAGCGCAGACCCTGACGGATACCCGGTACACCCACCTTTACCGTCTGCGAGAGCGTCGGCGCCGGGGCAATATCATCCCAGGCCCAGCGTCGGTCCACGCACTGGAACGCGCGCAGTTGCAGCACACAATACAGACACCAGGGAATAAAACTGCTGCCAATGCCCACATCGCCGTACGCCATGAGCTTCACGAAGCTCACCAGGATACCCGCAAGAAAAATTTCCGCCATCCCCCAGCTTTTCAGCTGGAACAGGATCCGCGCGAGTTTGATTTTAAGGACAGTGGGCATCCTGACGCGGTTGACCAGCAGCAGAATGACGACCAGGCAAAAAGCCGGGACGATCTGCACGAAAAGAAGAAAGAAGGTGCCAAGGCTGGCGTAATCTACCGAGAACATTACGCCTGGAATTTCCAGTAAATCCACCTGACTGGTCATCCCGCCCACTTTCATATAGATGAAAGGGAAGAGATTGGAGAGCAGTAACATGAATAGGGCTGCCAGCGCGTAAGCCGTAGGACGCTGCCTTGGCGCATCCCACTCGGTCGTCAGCGTCGCTCCGCAGCGCGGGCAGGCAGCCTTATGTCCGTGACCAAGCTCTGGCAACGCCACGAGCATATCGCATTGCGAGCATAAAATATGCCGATCGGCATGGTGCTGGTCACACATAGTTTATCCCTGTTTATGCGCCGTTTTTCAGAGACTCAAGGTACTCCCAGCGCTCAAAAGCCTCTTCCAGCGCCTGTTCAGCCTGGGAGAGTTCAGCCAATACTTTCTGAGTATAGTCGTGAGGCTGTGTAAAGAATGACGCATCAGCGACCTGAATTTGCAGTGCTTCCAGTGCAGCTTCCAGCTCTTCCAGACGCTGCGGCAGCCCTTCCAGCTCGCGCTGCAAGTTATAGCTCATTTTAGCTGGAGACTTTTTGACAGTTTCTGCTTTCGCAACAACAGGTTCGGCGACATTTTTGGTCTTCGCCTGTTTTTGCGCCAGCGACTGCGATTGCTGCCCACGCGCGTCATGATAGCCGCCCACATATTGTCCGATGCGTCCTTCGCCTTCGAAGATCCAGCACTCGGTCACGGTGTTGTCGACAAACTGACGATCGTGGCTGACCAGCATCACGGTTCCCTGATAACCTGTCTCTTATACACATCTCCGAGCCCACGAGACAGGCAGAAATCTCGTATGCCGTCTTCTGCTTGAAAAAAAAAAAACAAAACAAAAATAAAACATCCCACAAATAAAGCAAAAATCAAAAATAAACAGAAACAATAACCG